>Ga0325405_1004648_pt1 | contig 13979 bp, 11 predicted proteins | sample PopdelMetagenome_21_FD_205663 | JGI IMG/M metagenome (GOLD analysis project Ga0325405, IMG submission 205663) | Populus deltoides microbial communities from Bellville, Georgia, United States - Xylem-Control-R2 | ecosystem: Host-associated > Plants > Phyllosphere > Stem > Wood/Secondary xylem... | reverse complement strand
TTTTTTTTTTATGTTAAAAAAAACTAGTGAAACCTGTAAAATCAGCCGCCGGGTCTACCATGTTCTGGTGTTATCAAAGGTATTGAATATTGATCACAAAATACCTTCATTGATGTGATACATCGATTTTTCCAAAACGGTATCCATTATATCCATTATTTATGAACTTGGTGCTTGATTAATAATTCTTAGCCATGACCTGGTGTTGCTCAATATCTACAGCCATCCATCCATGGCCGCAAATTAATGCCCTCTACTGCGCAATCAAAGGGGCAAAGATCCAATCAGCCTCCTGCTGTTATTGACTCTTCTAGAGCGCATCAAGACCGCGTTAACATGTTTTACAAGTTCCTGCCAGGCGGGTCTAGCTGTGACTTGGTCCAGGGTAAGTTTGTAAAAAAATAAAAATAAAAATAAATTTAATGCTACTCAATTGACCTGTTAAATCAAAACGTCACTTGATCTGAATAAAATTATATTAATTTGATTAACTCGTAGCCCAAGAGCTTAGGTTATGGTTTCATTTCTATAGTTTTAGACAGTGGCATTCGGACAAGTACTGTGTTAAATGTATCAAATAAATTTAATGATGTAGACAGACATCAATACAACAATGATATCCGATTAGTTGGTAACATTAAATATTAACAAAATATGATAAAATAAAGTTTACAAATAGATATATATAATTGGATCAATGGGACCGATTTGTCATAGCTTGGGAATTAATTAATTAATTAGTAAAACTCGAAAGCAAACCTGGATTTTGATAAAGATATTGCGCCACTCCCCTGAAGCCAGATTCTCGCAATTATTGTGATCCTCAAGTGCAATAAAGTGAGTGTGTAAAAGTCGAAGTCCTCCCAAAGGCCAAAGTAAAGGGGGATCTTATTATTTAAGGATGGCTCTGATACACGCTTTGGATCGCCAGAGAAACCTCAAAACAACAAACCTAGCTAGCCGCTGGACACATCTTGCCATGATGTTTCAAAGGCTATTTCTTCTCCAGTCTTTCTTACTGCTTTCCTTAACCACTGCAACAGCAAAACGTCTTAATACTATTCCAAGGCTTAGTCCAATAGGGCCAAGAGTTTGGCGAGACCAGCCTGATAAAACTACTTCGGGTGAATTTGATGGAGAAGATTTTGAAACCTTTTTTTACAACCAAACACTTGATCACTTCAACTATAGGCCTGAAAGCTACGACAAATTTCCGCAACAATATTTGATCAATTCTAAGTATTGGGGTGGTGCGAATGTTAGTGCACCAATCTTAGTTTTTCTTGGTGCAGAAGAACCGATTGATGAAGATCTTGCCGCTGTTGGATTTCTAGTTGATAACGCTGTTCAGTTTAATTCTCTCTTGGTGTTTATTGAGGTACGGATACAATTAGTTCACTTAATTTAATTAGGCTTGCCTATGCTTGTATTTGTATATATGTTGTCTTTGGTACGTTGAAATAGAATCTAATGATTGGTGATAATAGTTTTTTTTATATATATTTATTTCATCGATCAGCACAGATATTATGGAAAATCAATCCCATTTGGATCAAGGGAGGAAGCCTTGAAGGATGCAAGCAAACTAGGGTATTTCAACTCAGCCCAGGCTATAGCAGACTATGCAGCCATTATCATTCACATAAAGGAGACACTAAGGGCTCAATATTCTCCAGTTATCGTCATTGGAGGATCATATGGTGGAAGTAGGTGGATAAGTACTATATGTTCTCCATGAATAAATATTATTGAAGAAGACTTTGATTCCTTAATTCTTTTTCTCTCCATGTTTGTTAGTGCTGGCTTCGTGGTTTCGGCTCAAGTACCCTCACATTGCCCTCGGAGCCTTGGCCTCATCAGCACCAATTCTTTATTTTGATGATATCACACCACAGGATGGATACTATTCTATAGTCACCAAGGACTTTAGAGTAATATATTTTGAGTTTTCACCTTTAATTTTCTCATTTTAAATTAGTTTTCTTATATAATCGATCCAAAGTATATATATATATATATATAGAAGATAAATAATATTGTTTTATACGTGGGAATCTTGCGAGTGCAGGAAGCTAGTGAGACTTGCTACCAGACTATAAAAACGTCATGGTCAGAAATTGATGAACTTGCTTCCAAACCCGATGGTCTCTCAATGCTTAGCAAGAAATTCAAGACTTGCACGTAATATACATATAATTTTTTAACGTTGCTTGTTCAACTGAATATATATTCAATAATATATAGCCTTAATTGGTATATATTCTGACCTATTAACTATACTACGTAATTTTCCTTGCTGCAGTCCCTTGACTAATGCCAGTGTGCTCAAGGATCACTTAGACACAATGTATGCTAGTGCTGCTCAGTACAACGGGCCACCAACATATCCGGTTAACGAGGTCTGTAAGGGCATAGATGGCGGTGGTTTTGGGGATGATATTCTAAGCAGAATATTTGGTGGTCTTGTTGCTTATAATGGAAACCTCTCGTGCTATGTCAACGCACACACCGACCCATCTGAAACAGCTGTGGGGTGGCAATGGCAGGTAAAATAATTACTCTTTTAGTAAATTAATCCGCAGGACAATTATTTCTTCACTTTATTTCCATTCTTCCCTCCATAATTGCTTGAGGTTTTTTTATATAATTTAAGATAACGTAATATTTGATTTCTATTATATGTAGTTTGCTAAATTCTTCATTAAAATTATGAACCACTATTCTTCACGCTGGTAGCATAGCAACCACTATTTTTGCATCAGCACCACCATCTATTTGCGCCGTCCATCCTTATTGCTAATAATTAATCATTATAACCGGTACTCTTCTGCCACCACCACCACACCTTTGAACACCATTGCAATTACTATCTTGCCACTATTATCACCTATCATTATCATTATCATTATCATTATCGTAACAATCTTCATCTCTCAACACAGCATTATTATCACTACAAATATTATCATTTATATATTCATAGATACCAATCACAATCATAATTATTATTACTTTTCAGCTATTGTTATTATCATGAGTAAAATCACTTCTCTCACCTTATTATTATAATTCCAACAACTATAAATGAAAATAAATATTTTGTTTTTCTAAGAAAATATTTTTCTTATTATTTTCAAAAGGTGTAAAAATAACTTTTTTATTAAGAAAATGTCTTACAAAATAGTTTCTAGAAAAATATTTTTTTTATAAAACAAACACAGCTCTAGATAGTAAAAAATATAATTTCAATTAATATGGTTCATTTTTAATTAATATCAATTAGTGTTAGGACATTAATATTTTTTTTTTGTTATATCGTGTCTTCAATTTATTCTTCTTATTTTATTGATAATTTTCTCTTAAAAAAACTATCTTCACGCGCATATATATATATATACAATTTAAACAAGTGACTGATATTTCAATCAGATATGAATATCATTTCATGGTAATTAGTGCTTCCACTAGTTTTATAACATGCACTTAAGAAAATTGATGCCACGTGTCACGCTTTGAATAGCAACAACATTTAAAAGAGTTGAGTGACAATTAATAGTAGTGGCACAAAGAAAGAAAGAAAGAAAGAAAATTAGAATACAAAAGTTATTTGAACATTTTGATCTAGACTCCGCAATAAATTATTGGGTAATTTGCTCTACTTATCTTTATATTCTAGACTTAATCTTTCTTTATTATATTCTTATATTTTAAATCTTTTTTTATTATATTTTTCTAGTAGATATTTTCATAAAAAATAATGAAAATACAAATACTCGAGACATTCAAACTCACCTGGTTTATTACAAAAATAAATTTGAAAAAGAAATAGAATTTTCATATAGTGTTAAAATTCATTTCATAGTTATTTATGTTAATAAATTATGTTAAGTTTGAGTTCATAACAAAAGAATTTATTAAAAATTACATATAAAATATAAGGATAAATTTAACTTATTGTCCTAGTTTTTTTTAATTTTCTCTCTCTCTCTCTCTTCTCTATATATCTATTTTTATTCCATGATTAATTAATAATTAGTGTTGAAGTAATATATATAATGAATCGATGAGACCCTCTTAATTTATATACTCTTACAAGTTTAATCTTAAAAATTGAATGTTGTGTGTTTAGAAATGCAGTGAGATGGCGATACCTATTGGTGTTGGGAATAATTCCATGTTCCCACCAGATCCTTTTGATTTGAAAGACTATATAGAGCATTGCAAGAGTTTGTATGGTGTCCCAACTCGTCCTCATTGGGTCACGACCTATTACGGAGGTCATGTATGTTCTCTTTAATTAATTTCTCCTTTTAATTAACTCTTTAATCTTCTATTAATGCATGTTTTCACCTCTCTCTTTTTTTTTAATTTTTTCTTTCATTGTATATTTATTTATTTTCTTGATCTTGACTTCGATCGGGAGGTCATATATATCACCACACAAATTTAATCTTTATTACTTTTTACTATGTAGAGTATAAAACTGATTCTTCAAAGGTTTGCTAGCAATATCATCTTCTCCAACGGGCTAAGAGATCCTTATAGTAGTGGAGGGTACGTAACTAACAACATTGAAAAAGACAATGATTTTGTGACTTCTGATTGTCACATGTATAAAATATAGACCTAACCAAATTTAACATGTCCTATCATCTGTATTAATTCTAGGGTTTTGGAGAACATTTCAGACACTATTGTAGCTGTCAAAACCATCAATGGTAAGCACGCCCTTCCATTCAATCATATCCTCACTTGAAACAAGAAAATAGGATCAAAATTTGGCTGGGAAGCTCCATCAATGCTATAACCAAAGTGAAAACAGAGAAATTTGTACAAGGGAATTTTGTGGAAGTTCATGCTAATTAACGGTACAATATTCACTACATTAATTTCAGGGTCTCATTGCTTGGATATATTTTTTGCAAAGGAAACTGATCCAGAATGGTTGGTCGCACAGCGAAAAATAGAGATCAAGATTATTAAAGAATGGATTAATAAGTACTATGTTGATCTAACCATGGTTTAGATCATCATGCACACAAAAAGTTGTTACCAATAGAGGAACAAAAGGCAGTGGAAATTGAAAATAAATGATTTTCTTAATTTTCCTAGCTTAGATTTATTTGGTTATAATTCATAGTCATCTGCAACAAGAGTTGTAGAAAATCCGTGTGATCAAATTCCCCTGCATTTCATTTCTATAGGAAGTTGGTCTTTATTTAAAGGGAAACTCTATGGAAGTTATTAATTGCTCATATCCCTGTGATTGACTTATTTTGCTATGAAACTTGGAGCTTTATATATATATATATATATATATATATATATATATATAGACAACACTTCATATCTTCAAGGATTAATTGTAGAACGGAAAGGAAAACTTACTTGTGATAATTTGCTTTTTTATTCCTGGATCAATTACTTCAGTGCTACTTCAATTACTAGAACCAAAGTGATATTTCATAGTACGAACGTCTTTGTAAATCTTGTCAAGTTAATGCAGAGAGTCAAGATGGGAGAAGAGAAAGAGAGAACTATGTTCTTTCAATAATAAAAACTTGACCTTTCTATATGGGTTATGTCCCTTTATATATGATTAGAGGAGACAGTTACTTCCTTTAGTAACTTCTCTAATAACTTGAACCAGTCTCATCCATCATGGGCAGACTAGGCCTAACCCAATAACCAATATCTCTCACTCGCCCATGAAGGACTGAATCTCTCTAATACATTATACTTCAAAATTGCACAAGAATTTCATTCTTGACGAACAGACCGTGCGACCCGAAGCACACAGTGAAAGGAGCTCCAATATATAAACATAATATAGGCTATATAGGAGACATCAACGTCATAATTATTTATTCCTTAAAGTGTACTAATATACCCCAAGCAGTTTTAGTTACACATGACTGAATATAATTCAATCCCTTAAAAATTTCATATTCAATCCATCCTTACAATTACAAGTATTCTAAATCATATCAAATCTATTCAAGTGATATGATCCCGGCTGGTGAATACAAGTAACAGGTATAGAACTAAAATTACGTTTTCTTTCGCTCTCATATCAATCAAATCTGAATTAACTCGCTTTCCTAAGAGTATTCCTTTAAGTCGAATCATTTCATAACCATAGGATATACTTCTAAAGTAGCAATCATTAATACATCACCTCATGATATAGTCAAAAGTCACAAAGGGTAAGATTTTGAGATCTTAGATATGATCTTCAGGACTCATATAATAAAGAAGCAGGGATCCATTCTTGATTCCTGTAATGGTCGCTAGTACATGTAGTATGAAATACATGCTATAGTGGAGCCTACTCTTTTCTTTTCTTAAGACAAAGAATGTATGTCGTTGCTCTCCTTGTTAGAGGAAATACACTATACGAGTCTTAGTCTTGTTGCTAAAAACATAGACTTCAAATCAAAAATTCTCATTTGCTCATTTTTCATTAGTGGCAGATGAATAATTTCATACTTGGCTTTAATCATAATAGACACATGAATGGCGAGAATTCATTTATGCCGCTTCTTTTATTTAAGAACCTCATCTTGGTCCCAGCCAAGGTGACTTTTTAATAATTACTTTGAGTTAAAATTGCTCTCACTGCGCCCAAGTCGCTTATTGAGCATTAAAACTCAAATAGTCTCATCTCTACTCACCTTACAAGGGCTAGAGGTGATTGCTCATGTGAGTGAGCCAATCAAAATCTATCGACATACTTCAATAAATTGTACTATACAATACTCAATATAATCCATGAGAATAAAATGATATTCTAATGACATTTATTCATTACTCAATCACTGTAAGCTTTCGTATGATCATTAAAACTAATTACATTCTGCATAAGCCAAGGGATCTCACATGTCAAACAAATGCATCCCTTGCTATTGGTTTTGTGAGTGGATCTGCAACCATAGAATTTGTAGAAATGTATTTTAGGATCACATCTTGTTCAGTAATTGCTTCTCTAATGTAGTGATATCTCATCTTGATGTGTTTGGTCTTTCCATGGTATTTTGGATCTTTGGCCACAGCTATTGCAGCAGTGTTATCACACAAGAAATTTTTTAACCAAATAGCATCTTGTGTTGCTGCGGAACAAGCTAGATACTCAGCCTCCATGGTAGATAAGGCTATGCAGGATTGTTTCTTGCTCCTGCATAGTATTGCACTATTATTAAGCAAGAAAGCACATCCTGAAGTTGATTTGGATTGGTCGACATCTCCTTCCCAATCAGCATTAGAGAAACCAATCAATCGTAAATCTTTCTTTCCTTGATAACATAGCATGTAATTTGAAGTTCCTTTCAGATATCGTAGAATCCTTTTGATTGCCATCCAGTGTTTCTGACCAGGGTTTGATTGATATCGGCTAACCAATCCAACGGCATAACATATATCGGGACATGTGCACATCATTGCATACATCAAACTACCGACAACACTGGCATAAGGTACTCTGGACATTTTCTCCTTTTATTCTAGAGTCTTAGGACACATATCACAGCTTAGGCTCAAACTTTTATCGACAGGGGTGTCCATTGGTTTGCTATCTTGCATGTGATAGCGCTCTAACATCTTTTTGATGTAAGTCTCTTGAGTTAAACCCAAAAGCCTTTTAGCGCAATCTCTTATGATTTTCACACCAAGTACATAGCTAGCCTCACCCATGTCTTTCATTTCAATGTTTGATGATAACCACTTTTTAGTAGTATCAATCATCTCTTTGTTATTTCCAACTATTAAGATGTCGTTAACATATAAGGACAATATTATAAAACTATTGTTAGAACGTTTTAAATACACGCAATGATCTTCTTCCATCATTGTAAAACCATCTTTAAGGATAGCTTGATGAAACTTAACGTTCCATTGTCTAGAGGCTTGCTTAAGACCATATATGTATCTTTTAAGCTTGCAAACTTTGCGCTCTTGTCCTTGAGTCTCGAATCCTAAAGGTTGATCCATATAGATCTCCTCATTTAGTTCTCCATTGAGAAACACAGTTCTAACGTCCATTTGATATAACTTTAGGTCCATATGTGCGACTATAGCTAAAATGAGGCGAACTAAAGTAATCCTCACAACTGGTGAAAATATATCTTCATAATCAATTCCGTCTTCTTGAGTGTAGCCTTTCGCTACTAGTCGAGCCTTATAACGTTCTATTGACCCGTCCGCCTTACGTTTAATTTTAAGAACCTATTTATTTCCAATGGATCTTCGTCCTAACGGTAAATCAACCAAGTCCCAGACTTGATTAATTTTCATTGACTCCATTTCTTTTTCTATAACTTTAATCCATTCACTTGCTTTAGGACCAGATAAAGCATGACTGAATGTTTTAGGTTCTTCATTATCTTGTGGAGCAATTATGAACGCTTCCCCCTCAATCTCAAATCGATGACGAGGAATTGGTTCATGAATGTTTCTTCGAGGTTAAGATTGCTCATGATCTTGCTCCATGAGAGTAGGAATAGATAAAATATCACTCCCACTGTTTCTAGGAGGATTAAAAGTTTCATCTAAGTCCTTCACTGAATGGCTTGTTTCGCCATAATCTAGATTTTTCATTTCATATAATTGAAAATCTTTTTCAACCTCACCTGTCTTTGGAAAAACCTTTTCTAAGAATACAACATCACGCGATTCAATCTCTGTTACTCTTCCATCAGCTTTTTCACTAATAAATACAAATCCTTTGGAATGTTTAGAATATCGTATAAAGATACACTTCTTCCCCCTAGGACCAAGTTTCCCATATTCATGAGAATTATTGTGAATATAAGTTGCACACCCCTATGGATGGAAATAACCTAGATTAGGTTTGACACCATTCTATAGTTTATATGGGGTGGATGAGACAAATTTAGAGGGCACACGATTAAATATGCAAACAGCAGTTAACAATGCATTTCCTCAAAAGGAAATTGCTAAGTTAGCTTACACCATCATTGACCTAACCATGTCAAATAGGGTTCTATTCCTTCTTTCCGCTACACCATTTTGTTGTGGAGTATAAGGAATAGTTAGCTGTCTAGCTATACCCTTTTCATCACAAATTTTTTTCAATTGTTCAGATAGATATTCACGTCCTCGATCAGTTCTTAAAGCTTTGATCTTGGTACTTAGTTTATTCTTCACCAAATTGGTGTATCGAATGAAGCAATCCAATGCTTTAGACTTATGTGAGATCAAATAAACATGACCAAATCGTGTAAAATCATCTATAAATGTGATGAAATAATTTCCTCCATGTCTTGCTCTCATATTCATTGGGCCACAAATATCTGAATGAATAAGCTGTAATGGACTACTAGCTCTTTTAGCTTTGCCAAATGGTAATCTAGTTGATTTTCCAGCAAGGTAATGCTCATAAATAGACAATTTCTCTTTGGTAAGTGATCCTAAAAGACCAGCTCTTGCTAATCTATGTAATCGATCTTGCCCAATGTGTCCTAATCTAGCATGCCAAGTTATGATATTACTATCATTAATAGTGCTGGAATTTTGAACAACATAAATTGAAGCATCATAATTAATAGATACATTAACGATGTCTAACACCATAAAACCATTTAATACAACACCAGAACCATAAAATATATTATCCAGATGTATTTTTACACAACAACCAACAAACGCAATATTAAAGCCCAATTGGAGTAAAGCAAGAACAGACACAAGATTCCGTTGAACTTCTAGAGCGTAGTGCACATTATGAAGATAAAGTGTGCGACAGCCCCGCAAATCCAGTTTGCAGGTACCAATCCCAAGCACAGCAGCAGAAGCATTATTCCCCATGTATATGTATCTACTTCCCTTTGGAATTCGACAGAATTCCACAAAGGTTGTTTGATCCCTTGCTATGTGGTTAGTTGCTCCTGAGTCTATTGTCCAAAAAGGAACAGATTCAGCAAGCATTAAACAACTGCTAACGTATAAGTTAGAGGGATGATTGTGGTTAAACATTACCTTTGGCTCAGTACAATTACGAGTAAAGTGACTAGGTTTACCACAATTGAAACAATTCATATTCTTGTCTTTCTTACTGCCGTGTTTCCCACGCTTGCGCTTATGTCCACTACTACTTGCTTCTATTCCTCTCTTGCCATATTTGAGACCTTTAGCCTTACCCTTTTTATATTTAGAGCCATATGCTCCACGCATCTTTGTCTCAGATATAAAAGCCTCGTTTATAGGGCTTTCAGCGTGAAGTCGATCTTCTTCAAGCTCGACATGACGAGCAACATCATCAAATGTCTTGATGTTGTCATTGTGGGTAAGGTTAACACGCATGTGTTCCCAATTACTTGGTAAAGAGCGGATAACTGCTTGAACTTGTTGTTCATCAGTCATCTCATGCCCAGCACCCCTTAATTCACTGATCATGTTAGACATGACTGTAAGATGCTGCCTCATCGTTTGATTTTGGCGCTTCTTATAACCATCGAATTTGAGGGTTAACTCACGAAGTCTAGTAGTGAAGATTCCTCCATACTGAATCTTTACTGCATCCCGAACAGATTGAGCTGAACGATGCCTCTCAAAACGCAGCATTATATCATTTCTCATGCTGCTCAACATCAAAATGCGAGCTACACGATCCTTGCGTTTATAAGTTTGAAATGCTTCCATATCAAGCCTGTACTGAGCAATGTTTCCTTGCACAGGTTCAACCATCGGTTGTATGATTGTTTCCAGCATTTCTTGCTCTTTCAGGAGATACTCAATCTTACGATGCCAAACATTGTAATTCTTTTCACTTAGTTTGTCTCCATGGTTCAAATCAGCAATAATACTCTTAAATGCAGCCATATTAAGTGTTATTGACAGAAATTATAAATATTAGTATCTAGTACAATTTAATTGATATATTTTGCCACTCCATTCTAAATTAAACAAATAATAATCTAAAACATACAATTTCTATTTGTATGGTCTAATTATTATCAGAAATTTAAATGAGTGCAAAATTATAGTTATTAGTTTCAACTAACAACTCCCACTAATCAGGTTGCATAAATTATCATATATATGCATATACTGTAATTAAACTTAAATTAAATAAAATATTCAGTTCATAATTAAACAACCATTCATCTTAAAAAAAAAATACAACATTAAGAATAATAAATTTCAAAATTATTTTATATTGTAGGCACATAAGTAGGGTCTTCAATTACGTCATCCACTTCATCAAAGTCATCTCCTCCAAGTTCATTCTACTCAAACCATGGAATGAATTTAGCAGTAGCATCCAAACGACCTGCGCTTCTTCCAGTGCATCGTATACCCTTTTCGGCATACTGATGTTCCCTCTCAAGCAGCATTTCATCTGTGAGATTGTTGAAATCTAAGGATTCCAGCTTATATTCCAATGATAGTCACACCGACATCCATTCCTCAGGCAGAGAATTAAGAACGATTAATATTTGATGTTCCATGTAGAATTCGTAAACACCACGCATAGCCAGTCTACTCATCCAATGATACATATAATCAATGCGCTCTTGAATTTTATGAATAGGATTAAGGGCATAACCCAACAAATGATACCACTGTTGATCGATTTGTTGTTGCCTATCCACTACAACAAAATATTCCAAAAGCACATAAATATTATACTTAATATTTAATTAAAGCATGTATCATCATATATGTTAAAAAACAAATATGGAAATTAAGCAATTTATTTTAACAATAAATAAATTACTCCACAATTTGACAATTTATATTAATAAAAAAATATTAATTGTCTTAATATTATTTTATATTTTAATATATATTAACATTGTTAATATATATTAACTGTTGAATGGCAGTTAATATATGTACACATCTTTTAAAAGATGTGTTCATTCGGTTTTCCTTTTTTTTTTTAATAACTGCCAAATGGCAATCCCAACTGACTACCGAATGTCAATGACAATATTAACTGCCGAATGGCAATTACACATCTTTGAAAAGATGTGATCTTTCAAGTGGTTATTATTTTTTTTTAAATGACAGTTAATTAACTGTCAAAGTTCAATTGATTACTGTCAATTGAAAATGAAAATGACAGTTTTTAATCTCCATTTCTATCATTAATTCACACATGAATTGATAATAAAATTATATAACTACCATACAGAAAATCTTTTCTAATTAATTATAGAAAAGACAAATTCATAACTAAATTACTTCATAAAATTTTGTAAATTCAAAATTCTCAATAGAAGTATTCTTTTAATACAAAATTTACATCTATCGTTCATGTAATAATAGATATACTGCATAAAAGCAATATTAAAAACCATGGCTCTAATACCAATGTAGAACGGAAAGGAAAACTTACTTGTGAGAATTCATTTTCTTATTCCTGGATCAATTACTTCAGTGCTACTTCAATTGCTAGAACCAAAGTGATATTCCACAACACGAACGTCTTTGTAAATATTGTCAAGTTAATGCAGAGAGTCAAGATAGGAGAAGAGAAAGAGAGAATTGTGTTCTTTCAATAATGAAAACTTGACCTTTTCATATCGGTTATGTCCCTTTATATATGATTAGAGCAGGCGGTTACTTCCTTTAGTAACTTCTCTAATAACTTAGACCAGGTCCGTCCATCATGGGCGGACCAGGCATAACCCAATAACCAACATTAATGTATAAATTAAGTACTAGAGAAACCAGATATTATTGTTTACCTTTGAGATACAAAGGATTGCGTTAGTAGTGCTTAGTTACGATTACAAGATAAAAGGAGACAAAAATTATAAAGGTAGAAATGTGTCTGGTTAAAAGTCAAATATAAAAATATAAAAATAAATTTATCATTAAAATAATTTTAGAATGAATACAGATAGAACATGTTTTTATAGACAATATTTTTTTATTTCTAAAATATTGTTGTAAAAAACCCCTCAATTCAAAAATTATTTAACCAAGATATGTAAAGATAAAAATAGTTATTATCCTAGTTGAAAACTCGATTCAAGGTTTGACCAAGGACAAGGCTTTGGTCACGGGTCAAGAAGGTCAACCCGAGTTGACCCGAGTCAACATATAAATAAGAATAATTATTATTATAGTTTTAAAACTCGACTTGAGAGTCGACCCGGGGAAAAGGTCTAGGTCACGGGTTGGGTTGATCGTTGACCTGAATTAATATAAGAATAAAAAAAGTTATCATTATAGTTTTAAAATCCAATTCGAGGGTTGAGTCAGGGTAAAACCTAGGTTATGAGTTGGGAGGGTCAACATAAGAATCAAAATGGTTATTATTATAGTTTTAAAACCTGACTCGGGGGTCGACTCAGGGTAAGGAACAGGAGAGTCAACCCGAGTTTACTCGAGTCAATGTAAGGATAAAAGTGTTTACTATTATAGTTTTAAAACTAGATTTGTGGATCGGTCTGAGGCAAAGCCTTAGGTCGGCTAGGTCTCGAGTTCTGATTAATCTCGGTTTTATAACTATGATCATCATAATATTATTAATTTCAAAACTTAATATAAACCAATGTGTATGTGTGTGTTAATTTTTAAAATATGTAAGTTTGACAATAACACATATTAGAGGTAATATATATATATAACAATCACTTTTTCTTGTATGCTATAACCAAACATAATTATGTTTTTTTTTCTGTCTTGCCTTCTTTGTTCTCACTGATTTTGTCTTTTATATCTCAAGATTGTAACCAAACGCTACCTTAAAAAGCATCGAGATACACTAATTAAATATATCCATTATCCTGGGGGGGTGTAGAGTTTTTTGCATTCTACTAACCAGTACATCAATGCTATGTTACCAATAAAATTTTAAGTTAATTTTTAACATTAAATAAAAAAGTTTCGACGTTGTGGATGTATTACATGGTATCATAAAACTTTTTAATTTGAAACTTGAAAAATGATGTTTGTGTTTAATAAAATAAATTTTAAAAAAATATATGAACTAATAAATCATCAAAACA
>Ga0325405_1004647_pt1 | contig 13981 bp, 11 predicted proteins | sample PopdelMetagenome_21_FD_205663 | JGI IMG/M metagenome (GOLD analysis project Ga0325405, IMG submission 205663) | Populus deltoides microbial communities from Bellville, Georgia, United States - Xylem-Control-R2 | ecosystem: Host-associated > Plants > Phyllosphere > Stem > Wood/Secondary xylem... | reverse complement strand
CCGATACCAATCCTCCTAACCAAGAAGAAAAGGAGCGAATGAGAAGAGAATTTTGAAAACTTCATGAACATCCGTCTTCGCAGGCGATTTGAAAAGGAGTATATCTTTCTTGTCTTCCTATAAGGAAGTTTTTGATGTACGTAGTTGCTATTTGTTTTTTTTCTTAAACGTCCAGATTTGTTCCCCAACTCTTTTAGAGAGGCGCTTTTAAGCGAGTGAAAATGGTCTTTTAAACCTTTTTTTTCCAGTTTCAAGCCTTTGTCAAGAGCAACAAACCGTGCATTACTTGTCGGAAAAAAAAAAAAAACTGAGCATTAACATTAATCAAGAAGCAATAGAATGTCTGAAAAGAATGCGTGCCCATTGCATATTTGGATAACAATACTCCCATGTTATTATCGTGTAAACACTTTATGGTATGTTTTGTTGGTCAATTCATGTTTCTTTCTGTGATTACATCGAGAGCCGGTTTGTGCAAAAGGATTGTGCAGCTAATCACGCAGAAGGCGCTCGACATCATGATTGGCAAGGGTTGTGCAACTAATTTACGTAGTTACAACGTCTTAATTAATGGATATTTCAAGAGTAGAAGCAAGGACGACGCAAAATCACTCCTTGTTGAAATTTCTGAAAAAGAATTAACTGCTGACACTGTCACGAAGCAAGGTCTGTGCCCAGTAGGGAGACCTCGAGAAACTCCAAAACTTTTCAACGTGACGTGTTCTTATGGCCTGCTTCCAGATTTGATTACTTACTCGATTTTGCTAGATGGCTTATTCAAAAATGGACATTAGGATGAGGCCTTAAAACTGCTCAAGTCAGTGCAAGAGAAGAAATTAGAACCTAATATCGTCCTTTATACGATTCTTATTGAAGGCGTGCTTATTTCTGGGGGAGCATGAAGTTGCGAAGGAACTGTTTTCCAAGCTTTCTGCGGATGGAATACGACCTACCGTACGGACATATAATGTAATGATCAAGGGACTTCCTAAAGAAGGGCTGTTAGATGAAGCACACGAATTGTTTAGAAAAATGAAAGATCGATGATGGCTTCTTGCCGGACAGCTCGTCTTATAATGTTATCATTCAAGGATTTCTTCAAAATCAGGACTCATCAACCGCTATACGACTTGTTCATGAAATGGTTAGTAAAAGATTCTCGGCAGATTTGTCTACAGATGTTGTTGGATCTGGAATCTCATGATGAAATCATAAGCAGATTCATGCGTGGGAGCTCTCAAGGTAGGAAAATGAAGTGAAATTTTCCTATTCAAGTGCTGTTGTAGGTTGCTGTCCCTCTTTTGAGTTCTCACAAGACTCAGTTCTTCAACTTTTTTGTTTAACTAGTAACACTTTCATGCACATCAAGATCCGTCGTTTTTGTGCAGCTATCCATTACCTGTACCACAGCAAACACATTTTTTTCTTCAAATCCCTTAATTTCTTATTATCAGGAATTCCATGGTTGGTTAGGGGCTGCACTTCTAAGAATATGCGTTGAAGAGAGAGCTAACTGATAGTTTGGACGTATCTTCCAAGATCTTGTTCACCATGAACACTTCTGCTTGACGAGGTTTGCTGCTCTTTCTCCCTTTACGTGTGTCAATTGCCACAATAATTTTACAATTCAAATTCATAATCATGACAGTGGTTATTGACGCATGTCTGCTGCTCAAGTTGACACAATTACCACTTGCATGATTCATATCCATACATAATCATGTTACACAATGACATTTATCAATTACCTCTGTGATTTTCACAATTCAAATGCAGACTTCTCTTTGATGAGTTCTGCTGCTCCTTTTCCCTTAACGAATATCAATAAATATTGATGCGTGTATGCTTATCGACACACTTGGTCATTTTCACAATTTAAATGCTTTCAATTCTATCTATAACCGCTCAACTGAAGTCTCATTCTTGTATGAAGAAGCTCTAAGTGTAGTGAGATAATTAATTGAATTTCTTGGCGTAATTTTGAGCCGAGGTCATTTTTTTACTGATTTTTTTACAATTAAAGCCAATCTTATCATAGTTTTCTTCTTAAATTTAATTCTTAAAAAACATAAACCACTTGTCAGTGCACCGCACCCCATCATCAAACTGAAGTTCAGTGATTAAAACATCCCCACTCCATCATCAATCCACCAGTCAGTGATTAAAATACCCCCACTCCATCATCAAACTGAAGTTCAAGCCAAACAAAAGCCAGCAAGGTCATTGATCCTTTCTCTCTCTCTTTTTTTTTTTTCTTGCTGTTATCAACTGGATGTTGAAGATGAAGTGAACAGAAGCAACAAAACAACTATACAACAACTTGGAGGCTCCATTCTTGCATCCGAATTGCCTCCAACCAAAACCAAGAAGCCTATTCTATTCTGCACTCTCTAAGCTTTGGAACGCCTAAACTCGAACCAAATTTCATAGTGATTAAAAAGCAAGCTATCATGTGTATGCTTTCCAAGATACTCAAGTCCCAAACTGGTCAACCTCTTAGTGCATTCCTCACCTCCCAATCTTGAGCAGAACTTTATATTATGTGACACGAAGATTCGGCCATCATAAGGCTTCAGCTTGCTCACTAATCTTTCTAGTCCAACCCAGACAAGCTTATCAGGCATATGAAGAAACACAGCACTAGCATATATCAAATCATACACCACTCGAGAATGAAACTTGGAGAAATCCATGTCTTCACCTCGCACAATCAGAGGACGCTTGTGTAAAAGACCCTGAGAAGGAAGTTCATATCTGAATGCAGCCATCAGAGAGAGCTCATCTCTTTCAAGACAGTGGTAGTGCTCAGGGCTGAGATAACGAATAAAATGTGAGCCCACATGGAGAGTTCCGCACCCAATCTCAAGCACACGTGAGCTGGGTGAAAGGCGGCTAGACTCAGCAAGGAACTCAAACACATCCCGTCCACCTGCCCAGGGCTCCCCATAGTTGCTATGGTGCTCTTCCACAAGTAGCTCACCAGGACATGGGAGTGCAGTGTGATTATTTGACTCTGGCCCTTCATAATGTGATATGCCCTTGAACCTGAAAAAGGGAGACAGATCAATTCAAAATCATTCATGTGCCCTGAAATTAAAATGAACAAGATACGAATATCTAAGTTTGCGAATACATGCACAAACATTCGAAGACATTCTCAGTTTCGAATCCGGAGGGAGCCGGTAACATTAACAACAAAAAGTTACAACACTGCACTTAGAAATTGCGGGAAGAAAAACTCTTACTCTCAGATCAAATAAAATACTTCACATTGGATGTGTTCAAATGATTCCCACTTCTTTCCATCACAGGAACATCATTTCCTCCTTCCACTTCATCAATTACTTTCCAATCCATTCCACCAAAAATAGGTTAAGTGCAAAGAAACAATTAACAATACATTTGCAAGCAAAGCAATGGAGCACCGACACAATGAGCCATCAACAGCAAAAAGTTGACTCACATCCACACAAACAGGCTCTCATGGTTCCGAGTTTGCAGGATTAAACAGATAAAAACGCAGCACCTTTCATCTTCAAACATGTCCAAATAAAAGCGCTGTTTCATAACAGCCCAAATACACCAACACGCACATGACCCTTAAAAATCCCAATTTTTTCAACACCCAAAGCACAATCATCCGTAAAAACACCACCCAAGATCCAAAAATCTAAACTTTATTAACACCCAATACACAACCATCTAAAACAAACAAAACCCAGCACTCAAAAAACCTTATAAAAACATAAAAGAGAGTTACTTACTGGATAAGATCTTGTAACTGTTGAGCTCTAGTACGAGGATTAATCCCTTTACGAAGAACATTATCTTGCATATGTAAACCATTAGCTTGGATCTGATCTTTAATCCATTCAATATCCTCTTCTGTAGCTGATATTCTTTCTTTTCTATCAACCTCGCCAAGCCCATCTCCACCATTCTTATTATCATTAAAGCTTTGCAAAGAAGCGGGACAAGAACATGTAGAGAGAGAAGACAGGAGAAAGAATAACATTATTGCTGCTATCAAAACCGAAAGAACTAACGTTGGAATTGAAATTATTATTCCCTTTTGTGCTGGTGAATATGTTACTGTTGATAATGCCATTCTTCCTCTCCCTCTCTTTCGTTCCTCTCCTTCTCTTTCTCTCTACTACTTGCTTGATTTTTTATGAAAATGAAATTATTATTATTATTTTTTTTTTATGTGTGACTACTGACTTGTGTCGTTTGAGGGACCATGATATGTTGGTTTCCTTTATCAGCATGTTATGTCGTTTTTTGGAATTGGGATTGAATTTGGTTTTTGTGTTTTGCAAGTTAGGTGCTTGCATTTTGTCTTAATTACATGAGCATCCACAAGGATAGAATTTGGAAAATAAAAGTCTTGGACATATAATAAATTGAGATTTTAATCAAGTTTTTTCATGATTTTTTATTAAATTTTGAACCAAACCTAACTTTATGATCATCTGTTTAGTTTTTTTTTTTGAAAAACATAATTAGTATATGAATATTTTAGATAGAAATTTTAGATTTTTCAACCGATTCTGATTTAATGAACTCTGTTTTTTATTTTTTAAAAAAAATTTTAGTTTTGTTTTATTTTTTTAATTCTCAAATCTAAAACCGAAATCAAACCAAACTGATTTTTTTAAAAAAAATTCTAATTATTTTTATTTTAATTTGATATTTTGATTTGGTTTTTTCAGATAATTTTATATTGTTTTTTTCAGTTAATTATTCAATTATTTTGTTCATCCAAATTTATTACATACTTAGTGTGAATGCAAACTAAAAAGAGTAAATTTATTTATTTATCTTATTTAATTTTTTTAAATATATTAAAATAATATTTTATTTATTTAAATTTATTGTTAATGCAAACACATTAGATGATTTAAAAATATAAAAAAATAATTTAAAATTAAAAAAATTAATGTTTTTCAAAAACACAATACAACTGCAGCTCCAAACAAGTACTCTCTAGTTATAAAAATGATTTAGAATTAAGAATTTTAAAATTTTATTTTACTAGCTTTGGTAAAAAAAAAAAAAAAAGAGGGAATATGTTAAATTTAGCAAATTTATTCCTCATAATGATATGCTAAATGTAGAGTTTTTCAAGGCAAAAAACTGGGCTCGTCAAGATACTCTGGATTTCTATTATTTGGGCCGGTCCGATTATTAAGTTTAGCACGTTTTGAATCCAAGTTCTATAAACTGGGCTAGGCCGATTATTTATTAATATCGAAATTCCATTATTTCGCACTTCATTATCTATTGATCAGTGAAAATACTGTTGAACAAGAGAGAGAAGACAGTGAAGTTGGCTACAATCTCCAGCTTCGAGGGAGGCAAAGGAACTGAGAGGGTGCGAGAGACCACCAGCTTTTTAGTCCAACAATGTTGATGTTCATGCAGAAAAACGCTTTTAAAGCTTCTGCTTCTTCTTCTATTTGGGTCCTTCAACAACATATGGAGATGGGTTTTTATCTTTTTCTTCCTGATTTCCCTTCTTTCTTATTCTTCAATCATCACCACATCACCACTTCTACTTGTACAAAGAAACCTTCCTTGCCTCAAAACAATGGTGGGTTTCTTAGTAATAATAGCATTAGTATTGATGATGCCTTGGCTTCATTCTATCGCATGCTTCGCATGAATCCTAGGCCTTCTATTGTGGAATTTGGTAGGTTCTTAGGGTCACTTGCCAAAAAGAAACAGTATTCCACTGTTGTCTCTTTGTGCAATCAAATGGATTTGTTTGGAGTTACCCACAATGTTTATTCTCTAAATATATTGATTAACTGCCTTTGTCGCTTGAACCATGTTGTTTTTGCTATCTCTGTTTTGGGTAAGATGTTCAAACTGGGTATTCAACCTGATGCTATCACATTCAATACCCTTATTAATGGGCGCTGCATTGAGGGGGAGATTAAAGAGGCAGTAGGATTGTTTAATGAGATGGTACGTAGAGGACATCAGCCTGATGTAATTAGCTATAGTACTGTAATCAATGGTTTGTGCAAAAGTGGCAACACAAGTATGGCACTTCAATTGCTCAGGAAGATGGAAGAAAAGGGTTGTAAGCCAAACTTGGTTGCGTATACTACTATCATAGACAGCCTTTGCAAAGATACGCTAGTTAATGACGCCATGGACTTATTATCTGAAATGGTGGACCGGGGCATTCCACCAGATGTTGTTACTTACAGCACGATACTTCACGGTTTCTGCAGTTTAGGACATTTGAATGAAGCAGCCATATTGTTCAATGAAATGGTTGGTAGGAATGTTATGCCAAATAGAGTGACCTTCACCATTTTGGTTGATGGATTCTGCAAAGAAGGGATGGTTTCAGAAGCTCGGTGTGTCTTTGAAGCGATGACCAAAAAGGGCGCTGAGCCAAATGCTTACACCTACAATGCCTTGATGGATGGATATTGTTTAAATAACCAAATGGATGAGGCCGAAAAGGTGCTCGACATCATGGTTGACAAGGGTTGTGCACCTGTTGTACATAGTTACAACATCTTGATCAATGGATATTGCAAGAGAAGAAGGCTGGATGAGGCAAAATCACTCCTTGTTGAAATGTCTGAAAAAGAATTGACTCCTGATACCGTCACTTACAGCACTCTTATGCAAGGTCTGTGCCAAGTAGGGAGACCTCAGGAAGCTCTAAATCTTTTTAAGGAGATGTGCTCTTCTGGCCTTCTTCCAGATTTGATGACTTACTCGACTTTGTTAGATGGCTTGTGCAAACATGGACATTTGGATGAGGCATTAAAGCTGCTCAAGTCAATGCAGGAGAGCAAAATAGAACCTGATATAGTCCTTTATAATATTCTTATTGAGGGCATGTTTACTGCTGGGAAGCTTGAAGTTGCAAAGGAACTATTTTCCAAGCTTTTTGCAGATGGAATACAACCTACTATACGGACATACACCATCATGATCAAGGGACTGCTTAAAGAAGGGCTGTCAGATGAAGCATACGAATTGTTTAGAAAAATGGAAGATGATGGCTTCGTGCCAAACAGTTGCTCTTATAATGTTATCATTCAAGGATTTCTTCAAAATCAGGACTCATCAACTTCTATACGACTTATTGATGAAATGGTCGGTAAAAGATTCTCGGCAGATTCGTCTACATTTCAGATGTTATTGGATCTGGAATCTCATGATGAAATCATAAGCCGGTTTATGCGTGGAAGCTCTCAAGGTAGAAAAATGAAGTGAAATTTTCCTATTCAAGTGCTGTCGTAGGTTGCTGTCCCTCTTGTGAGTTATCACAATACTCAATTCTTCAACTTTATTGTTCGACTTATAATACTTTCATTCACATCAATCTCGGTCCTGTTTGTGCTGCTATCCATTATCTGTGCCACAGCAAACACATAGTTTGTTCAAATCTTTTAATTTCTTACTAACAGAAATTCCATGGTTGGTTAGGGTCCTGTATTTCCGAGAAAATACATTGAAAAGAGTGAACTGGACGTTTGAACATTATTCCTGTTCGCCATGAACACTTCTCCTTGATGAGGTTTGCTGCTCATTCTCCCTTGACGTATATCAACTGACACTATATTATCACAATTCAAGTTCGTAATCATAACAGTGGTAATTGACGCATGTTTGCTGCTCACGTTGTCACAATTACCACACGCATGATTCATATCCATACACAATCATGTCGACACAATGATGTATATCAATTACCTCTGTGATTTTCATAATTCAAATGCATAATATCCCTTGATGCAGACTGCTCTTTGATGAGGTTTGCTGCTCTTTCGCCCCTGTAGTATATGAATAAATACTGACGCATGCTCGCTTATAGACACACTTGGTCATTTTCACAGTTCAAATGCTTTCAGTTCTATCCGAAAGACTGAAAGCCCTCGATTCTATAACACTGAAGTCTCATTCTTGTATGAAGAAGCTCTCAAGTATTAATTTGTGAAATATCTCAACATTAATTTGCTTGACAGGTGGAAAAGGAGCAAGTGACTGCTTTTGAGGCCGCAAGTGAACTTTTTGGATGAGAAAGCATGCACAGTCAATAACCATCCAAATTAATCTGGACTTTCTGCTTTTGCCCTTAATCAATGAGCAAGCTTGGTGGCCTTCTACATATTTTTAGATATCCAAAAAAATAGTTAATGTTAAATAAAAATTATAGCGAGAAGTTGATTTTTTTTTTTGTTAAAAATAGAAAGGTAGATATTTATGCAAATATTTGATTTCGTGTCGCAGTGCATTTTTTAAATATTTTTATTTAATTATAAGGAATTCACAATGGAGACAACTATATAAATTATATAGAAAAAAAAAATTTATGATATATGATTTTATTTTTTGTTGAAGTTTATGTGAAAATAACGCATTGAAATAAATTTACTATATTTTTCATAATAAATAATTTTTTATTTGTAACATATTTAAAACAAATAATTTTAATTTTTTATTCCCCTAGCTTTAGAAAAAGAAGAGGATAATGTCAAATTCAGCAAATTTATGATAAGCCAAATGTAGCATTTTCAAGGCAAAGAACTGGGCCTGTCAAGATATCTCTCATTCTGTTAATTAATTGGGCCAGGCCGATTATTTATTAATATTGAAATTCGATTATTTCGGCCTACAAATGGTAACCATTTGTGAAAAAATGTTGACCATGAGAAATTAGACGGTGAAGTTTGCGACCATCTCCAGCTTCAAAGGAGACAAAGGAACAGCGAGCAAGAGAGAGAGAGATCAGCAGCTTTTTAACCAAACAACGATGATGTTCATGCGAAATAGCGCTTTCAGAGCTATTGCTTCTTCTGCTATTCGGGTCCCTCAACATCATATGGAAATGGGTATCTTTCCTTTATTCTTCAATCATCACCACATTACCACCTCTACCTGTACAAATAAACCTTTTTTGCCTCAAAAAAATGGTGGGTTTGTTAGTAATACTAGCAATAACATTAGCATTGATGATGCCTTGGCTTCATTCTATAGCATGGTCCGGATGAATCCTAGGCCTTCTGTTGTGGAATTTTGCAAATTCTTAGGGTCCTTTGCCAAAAGCAAACAGTATTCCACTGTCGTCTCTTTGTGCGATCAAATTGATTTGTTTGGAGTTGCCCACAATGATTATACTCTCAATATATTGATTAACTCTCTTTGTCGCTTGAACCATGCTCATTTTGCTGTCTCTGTCTTGAGTAAGATGTTCAAACTGGGTATTCAACCTGATGTTATCACATTCAATACACTCATTAATGGGCTCTGCAACGAGGGGAAGATTAAAGATGCTGCAGAGTTGTTTAATGAGATGGTGCGGAGAGGGCACGAGCCTGATGTAATTAGCTATAATACTATAATCAATGGTTTGTGCAAAACTGGCAACACAAACATGGCTGTTCACGTGTTCAAGAAGATGGAACAAAATGGGTGCAAGCCAGATGTGGTGACATATAGTACAATCATAGACAGCCTTTGCAAAGATAAGCTATTTAATGATGCCATGGACTTCTTATCTAAGATGGTGGATCGGGGCATTTCACCAAATGTTTTTACTTACAACTCCATACTCCATGGCTTTTGCAATTTAGGACAACTGAATGAAGCTACTAGATTGTTCAAAGAAATGGTTGGTAAGGATGTTATGCCAGATACAGTGACGTTCAATATTTTGGTTGATGGACTCTGCAAAGAAGGGATGGTTTTAGAAGCTCGGTGCGTCTTTGAAATGATGACCGAAAAAGGTGTTGAGCCAAATGTTTACACCTACAGTGCCTTGATGGATGGATATTGTTTACAAAACCAAGTGAACGAGGCCCACAAAGTGCTTGACATCATGGTTGGCAAGGGTTGTGCACCTGATGTACATAGTTACAGCATCTTGATCAATGGATATTGCAAGAGTAGAAGGATGGATAAGGCAAAAGCATTACTTACTCAAATGTCTGAAGAAGAATTGACTCCTAATACTGTCACTTACAACACTCTTATGCATGGCATGTGCCAAGTAGGGAGACCTCGAGAAGCTCAAAAGCTTTTCAAGGAGATGTGTTCTTCTGGCCTGCTTCCAAATTTGATGACTTACACGATTTTGCTAGATGGCTTGTGCAAATATGATGGGCATTTGGATGAGGCATTACAACTGCTCAAGGCAATGCAAGAGAGGAAAATAGAACCTGATATCGTCCTTCATACTATTATTATTGAGGGGATGTTTATTGCTGGGAAGCTTGAAGTTGCAAAGGAACTATTTTCCAAGCTTTTTACTGTTGGAATTCAACCTACTGTACAGACATACAATGTCATGATCAAGGGACTTCTTAAAGAAGGGCTGTCAAATGAAGCATACGAATTGTTTAGAAAAATGGAAGTTGATGGCTTCTTGCCGAACAGTTGCTCTTATAATGTTATCATTCAAGGATTTCTTCAAAATCAGGACTCAACAACTGCTGTACAACTTATTGATGAAATGGTTGGTAAAAGATTCTCGGCGGATTCATCTACATTTCAGATGTTATTGGATCTGGAATCTCATGATGAAATCATAAGCCGATTTATGCGTGGAAGCTCTCAACATAGAAAAATGAAGTGAGTTTTCTTATCAAGTCCTGTTGTTGGCTGCTGTGCATATTGAGGGTCGTCAACTTTAATGACTGGTTTGCAACACCTGGTAGTGACTTTTTTGCGTCTTGTTTAGACACTAAACTCACCTCTTATTGTGTGTGATACGAATGTATCTGTGTATAATTGACATATCGTATCATGACTGGTCTTATTTTCCTCAGTGCTATAAATTTTCTAACTTAATTTAGGTATTATAGATTTTGAATTTGTACCTAATGTTGTAACTTGTACTAATCCTAATGAAGGAATGAGTTAGAAATGTGAACCTGATGATTCTCATGATCTTGTGCAATTAGCCAAGTTTTATCGGAGCTGATTCGGATGGTGTTGTTGAAAAGGCTTGTAAACTTGCTGTAGGTAGAATAGCTCAGCTCATCTATGTAGAGAATTTAAAGATTTTGAAAACACACAGCATTGACAAAAATGGGCCTATATGATACTGTTTTGGGAATTTTTCGTCTTCTGGAGATTAGGAATGAAGAATCTAGAGTGGGTTTTTGGTTTATGTTCATCTGAGCTGCGGTAAAACCCTAATAGCACCAGTGAAACGGGAGCTCTACTTTCGTGCAATCAATGTCAGTCTTTCTTGTCCTGCTATACAGTTTCTGCACTACAATACATGCATGTTATATTCAAATCCCTTAATTGCGTATTGTCACAAGTTCATGTTGGAGAAGTTGGGACCAAAACCCTTTAATTGCAACTGCTTTTGAGTTAGAACAGTGACAGTTTTATGCTTGTGATTGGTGTTTGTAACAGGTAATATCCAGCTCGTTCTGCTCTCTTTTTCTGTCTCTTCATGTCTCACAAGTTGATGTCTCCGGTGGCAGGCCTATAGGGGGACTCAGATGTGGTAAGGCCTCACATACTTGGAAACATATCTATGCCCCCCTGCCAAGTCCAGAGGGGCATCGATTGATCTTAAAAGCTGAATGTAGTTAGTTGGAAAGAACTTTTCATTAAAATGTGGAATCTTTTTAAATCAACTGAACCCATTTGTTTAATTGAAAAATCAGTAGATTGAGAACAAGGGTAAGCCGAAGCTCTATTGATGCAAACTTCTACTGGTTAAAGATAATTTTGCTGCAGCGGAGTAAAGTACGATTAGGTGTGGTGTCTTGGAATATTCTAATCCCGAATTTACGATTTTGGTTCTTTTAACTCCTCTATACTGACAATTAGAAGTTTTCGCCTCCCTGGGATGTGGGCGTGAGAGCTATACGGGGGAGTCTTGATGCCTGGCCCTACTGCTTAGGAGGATGCCTGGCCCAACTGCTTACCAGGCATCAAAATTTACTTCTTGGTAGGTGCAGAGCCAAATATTTGCACTTATAATGCTTTGATAGATGGATTGACCGAAAAGGGTGCAGGGCCAAATGTTTGCACTTATAATGCTTTGTTAGATGGATACTGTTTACGAAGCCAAATGAAAGAGGCCAAAAATATGATTGACATCATGGTTGGCAAGGGTTGTGCACCTGATGTACATAGTTACAGCATCATTGATCAATGGATATTGCAAGAGTAGAAGGATGAACGATGGAAAATCTCTTCTTGCTGAAATGTCTGAAACAGAATTGACTCCTGATACTGTCACTTACAGCACTGTTATGCAAGGTCTGTGCCACGTAGGGAGACCTCAAGAAGCTCTAAAACTTTTCAAGTTGATGTGTTGTTCTAGCCTTCTTCCAGATTGATGACTTACTCAATTTTGCTAGATAGGTTCTGCAAACATGGACATTTAGATGAGGCATTACAACTGCTTAAGGAAATGCAAAAGAGGAAAATAGAACCTAATATCATCATTGATAATATTCTTATTCAAGGCATGTTTATTGCTGGGAAGCTTGAAGTTGCAAAGGAACTATTTTCCAAGCTTTATATGGATGGAAAATGACCTACTGTATGGACATAGAATGTCATGATCAAGGGACTTCTTAGAGAAGGGCAGTCAGATGAAGCATACAAATTGTTTAGAAAAATGAAAGACGAGGGCTTCTTGCCGGATAGTTGCTCTTATAATGTTATCATTCAAGGATTTCTTCAAAATCAGGACTCCTCAACTGCTATACGACTTATTGATGAAATGGTTGGTAAAAGATTCTCGGCAGATTCATCTACATTTCAGACGTTATTAGATCTGGAATCTCGTGATGAAATCATTAGCTGATTTATGCGTGGAAGCTCTCAAGGTAGGAAAATGAAGTGAAATTTTCCTATTCAAGTGCTGTTGTAGGTTGCTGTCCCTCGTGAGTTATCACAATACTCAATTCTTCAACTTTAGTGAATGATCTGTAACTTTTATGGTGACTACCTCTTGTAAGTTAACTTTTATGGTGACCACCTCTTGTAAGTTATCACAGTACTCGGTTCTTTAACTTTAGTGAATGGTCTGTAACATTTATGGTGACTTCCATGGATCTGTTTTTGGCAATAGAGCTCACCTTGCATTGTATGTTGACTTGAATCTGTGTATAAAGTACACAGTGTACCATAGCCAGTCTTGTTTTCCTCTATGTGATGAATTTTCTAACTTAAAATAGGTATTTCAAGTTTTGAGTTTGCATCTAACATTGTGACCTCTACTAATCTTAACAAAGCAATGATTCAAAAAGGTGAGCTCGAGGGTTCTCTTAATCATGTTCTATTATCCAAGTTACAACAGGTTTTATTGGAGCTGATATGAATGTGTGGCTGACAAGGCTGGCAATCTTTCTGTAGAGAGAATCGGTAAGCATAGTCTCATTTATCCAGAGAATCTACAGTTTTAGAACACACACAGAGATGGTGGAGGATACCTCGGTTGCCATCATCATGAGATCCTACAGTTTTAACAGTTTTCTTGAAAAGGGTAGGACTCTAAAACATCAGCAGCATAAGCTTAAGTTCTTTTTATGCATTTTAAGCAGTCATTTACCTAGTACTGGAATTCAGCTTTTGATTTCTAGAGTCTGCGCACACTTTAAGTCGATGGCTGCTTGTATCTGCGGTCCACTAGCAAAAAGGCCAGCGCTCTGCTTTTCATTTGTCTGGACAATATTGACGAGGTGCATTATCCCATTGCTCGATCAGGATTAAACTGCTATACTGCAGAAAATGATGTGAGCAGTTTGTGCTGGTATCATATGAGAGTGACCTTGCGGGTTTTTGATGGGTCAGGATTAAAGAAGGATTCTTGCCATTACAACATCTCGCTGTTCCTTTGATGAATGCCACATTGCTTTCGAGCCTCTAAAGAAGAATTTTAAGCTAGAGTGCTGTCGATGTAAACATGCTCTTTACATTATTATATATTTTTATTTAATAATCCATGCATAAAGAAAAAGAAATACTGTTTTTTTTT
>Ga0325405_1004646_pt1 | contig 13982 bp, 8 predicted proteins | sample PopdelMetagenome_21_FD_205663 | JGI IMG/M metagenome (GOLD analysis project Ga0325405, IMG submission 205663) | Populus deltoides microbial communities from Bellville, Georgia, United States - Xylem-Control-R2 | ecosystem: Host-associated > Plants > Phyllosphere > Stem > Wood/Secondary xylem... | reverse complement strand
AATAAAATAAAAAACCGAAGAAGACCAGACAACCTAGGTCGGTTAGCACAGGCCCACAAGACAGAACTTAATTAACAAGTAAATTTTTCGAAACATAGCATCAAACCTTTTAGGGACTTGAAAGTCATATAATATACCAGCGTAGAAGAAGTCCACTGTCTTGTCGGTCCAAACGACCTCAACAAGATAAATAGGTGGTTGAGGGCTGAGCGTAGTTTTTTGTGATAATAAGCGGAAGGCAGAGGGCAATTTGATAAATCGGAATTCGTGTCCATTAAGAATCTATTTATTAATCAACACCACCTCCGTCTTTTCTCTGAAATTTTCACTTGCCTTCTTCGTCTTCTTCTTCTTCTTCTTTGGCTGCTGCTCCTTGCTCCTGCTCTACTGCTCTACTGCTACTCTTTTTTTCCACAGATAGAAAATCAAGAAATCTGCCATAAAAAGAAAGACAGAAAGTTAATTGATTTTTATCCAACTGATAATTAAATTAAAATGGAAGATGATACATGGAGCTTTGGTCTCTCCACTTCTTCTTCAAGAAGCTATCAATCTGCTCTCAAGTCTCTTTCTGGTATGTTTAAGATTCATTTTTTCTTCTATCATTTTTATATCTGTTTGGTTTTTTCCTGTTGTTGTCTTCTTTTCTTTTTTCTTTTTTTTTTTCTCTTTTAGGGTTTTTTTTTAAACTTTTGTTAATTATAAAAGGTGGGTTGTTGTTGGAACAGATCTTTGTATTGATTTTGAAGATATAGAAGAAGAAGATGATGATTTAAGGACGGAGTATCCGTGTCCTTATTGTTCAGATGATTTTGATTTAGTTGAATTGTGCTTCCATATCGATGAAGAACATTATTTAGAAGCCAAGTCAGGGGTATTTTACTTTACATTTCTACTCTTTAAAAATATCACGTTCCTTTTATTTATTGTGTAGCTGCCTTATATTGACTGCTTGCGCTGGTTAACCATTTAATGCTTTTCGTTGCTCTATGTTGACTGCTGAGTAGAACCTATTGAATCAAGAGGGATCGGTTTACCGTTTCATTAATTGGCCATCTTTCTCTTTTTAACAGTAGCGACGGGTGAAAAAGTTTGGTTTATATCTATTCAATGCCTTTCGTACTTAGCTTTTAAGCGTTTGTAATCTGGGCCATGTGCTTTTTATTAAAGAGTTGTTGAACTAGTTTGATATTGAATCCTATTTCTACTTTTGTTTTTGTGGATAAAAACGGAAAGGGTTACTGTAAAGAATCATAATACATTCTTCTTCTTCTTGGAAGTCTTTTCATCTTATATACCATAAGCTCATGTACTGTAAGTGTTGACATCAATCTTCCTTGAAAATTGCATTTTTATTCAACAGGGTCTCAAGCTTCTTACTAATGCATGATTTGTTATTAAAGTTTCTGCACATGAACATTCTCATTTGGATTAGGCTATCGACTTTCACTTCATTTCTATTGCACTGATATAATGGATCCCGTTTCTTTGAATTACGAATTTATCTTGATTCTGTTGAGGTAATACCTGAAATGAGAAAATACATCTGGATGAATCTGTTGAACTGATATCAATTTGTTTTGTCAAGAGAAAGGAGGGGGAGTAAGTGATCTGTTATGCATGTATGAGGATCATTTAATACGTACTACCATCAGTAAAATGAGGATCTTTTCGCATTGGCCTAGTCAAGCTTGATATACAAGTCTTGAAGTACAATTTGCTCATAATCACCAATATGTGTTTGCAGGTATGCCCTGTTTGTTTCACCAAGGTGGGAATGGATATTGTTGATCACATAACAACAGAACATCGAACCATTTACAAGATATCCTTTTTGTTTGATTATTGGAAATTATTCATCTTTTCACCTCATTTACTTGATATCTACTTTCCATTTTGCTTACTGCATCTTGTCCTTTTACAGTCAGTTGAATTGCTGTTAGTTCTTTTATTTAGACTTGAGGCCATGTTTGCATCCTTGATTATAAATTACAGTTTGCAAAAATTGAAGCTTGGGAGAGTAGAATCACACTCAAATTATTCTTTCCTGAAGAAGGAGTTAGAGGATGGGTATTTGCAATCATTACTTAGCGGATCATCCTCGGTGGTTTCTTCCTCCAACTTGGCACCTGATCCATTATTGTCATTTCTTTGCAATGTATCCCCTGCTGAGAAGTATGATAGTGTACAGCCTAGTTGTTCAAGTAAAGCAACCATAGAAGAGAAAAGTTCAGATGAGAAACTGTTGGAAAGGTTAGTTGTTTGGTTATGCTTTATGACATCAGTCACATGTGTGCTAATGTTTGTTCCTATTATTATTTTGTCTTTGGAAAAAAAAAAATCAAAGTACTTGTTATTTGGTAAGGTAAAAAAAAATGCATGGCAGTTCACAGATGGTTGAAAGAATATACACAAGGTTAGCTTAAATAGTGAAGTCAAAGTGTGGAAAGAGAGAATTTGAAAATGGTGAAAAAAATGTGTCCCGCTCCCTGTTTGGGGCCGAGATGTTAGGATCTGCAAAGCTTTTCTTAAGTTTTTAGCTGAATTAATTTTGATGTGATATGAATAGGTTGTTTGGAACCAAATTCAATTATAGTGTTTGACTTAAACTCAATTGATAAATAAGTTGAATTTATATTTTGGGAGAAGATAAAATTTAATTCATTTTGTTTCCTATATTACCCTCGTTATCTTCATCCTATTTCTTCATGGGTATTTTGGAAAAGTTAGATTTAATATTAAATTTTTTCTTTTTGGAATTATAAATCATAGGGGTGGACCTCTAATTTACTTTTGTAGTATTTTTAGAGATTGAGTTCCATTTGGAATTTAATTCTTAACACTTAAAAGGATTTTAAACATGAGATTTCATTAAAAATTTTGAATTTAATTCAATTCAATTAAGAGGGTTTCAATCATGTTGGAAAGGGTGATATAAGTGATTGGTGGGTCACAGCATTTCCAATGTTACAAGTGCAAATCACTTCTAATTTGTTAGTGAACAATGATGAGAAGAAGAGTTGGATGCATATGACATTTTAAAAATGATGGGAGAGCCATATGACAGGGTCGCACCACCATCATTATAGCAAGCGCATGGATTTTCTGTGAGTGGAAAGAATAAAACTGAACTCTTGTGAGGTTGTAATCAAACATTCCAAAATAGGAAGGGGGGAATATTATCCAAGTGGCAATCATGATGAACAAGAAAGCCCTACGCCTGATTCCAAGCTCAATGCAGTCTTGAAGTTCCTGTTGCTTGATTTATTGTCTTATGCTGTATGATATTTTGCACTTTTTCATACTTTCTTGTAAGATAGAAGAGGATGAGGATCATGATTCAGCAAAGGTCGTCCATATCAATACTGCTACTTTATCGTTTTCTTGCAATACCAACTCCGTTAGTATTTTTATGTTTGCAGGAATGATCACATATCACCGTTGTCGGATGAGGAACACATGGAGAAGGCAAAGAGAAGTGAGTTCGTACAGGGACTGTTATTGTCCACCATATTTGATGATGGCCTATGATGAAACATGATATAAGCGTTGTTGATGTCAACTTGAGATTATAACAAAACAAGTCTATTTTCAATGCTGTCTATGTTGAATATACCTTGACCAAGAGAGCTAGATTAGATGCAGCACTGAATTGTATCCCACAATTGTATGGAATCCGTAAGGCCAGATCGGAGCCAGAATTTTATGTACTTTAATTTTCAAGGCTCCTAATGCTTAATTGAAATTTAGGGTTATTCTTCTAGCAACGTTTCAAATTCAAATATTGGGCAATGGAGCCTGCATGGGTTAGAATTGCCGGGTATGGTTCTTCAATATGCTCTCCATGATACGTGTCACTTATTCACAAACCGGACCTACAATACCTCTTTCTCATCGGACAGCCTCGTCCATTTGAAAAGTAGCTTCTTGTGTATGTTCTCCCGAACAGCCATATAGGATGAGAAGAGATGAAGCAAGCAGTGGCGCATCTCTTTAATCTTGGTTTTAGTTGACAAGCAAGATACTCGATGCATCATGCTCTGTAAGAAATAAGAGGAGCTTAGTGAGGAAGAAGCTGGTAAAAGTTCAGAGACGGCCTGATGGAGCACCCAAGCGATTACTCCATTTCAACAAACACCCATTTAGTTAGAAAATAACTCATTCCCCTCAAACGAAGAATGGATGAAGAAAAAAACAAAACACTTCTACTTTAGAATGGAGAGGTTCAAAATACTGAGAAACTGAAGCGAGCACTTGCTTTGCTGCATTCACCGAGTCTGCTAGCTGAGGGGTCTTCGCTCCTCCTCCTGTAAACTGCGGCCAAAAGACCTTCCAATTTCAAACTTATACGATGCTTTTAGGTTCATCCTCGCCCCCCCACCCCACCCCACAGAAAATGAGTAATTGCCATACCTTCCTCATCACCACGAGACTTTTTGTGGGGAGCAGAATTTGATTACTTTTTATAATTGACATTTGTTCTTCAGTTTAGGCACACCAGGTCTTGAAGCTGTATGAGCAGACTCCAAGATATCACCCCCTTTATCTTCACTGGAATTTGATGCAGCGGGAGCCGAGAGCTCTGTGGCATTCCACAAGAGTTGGCAGTCTTGAAATCATATTACAGCTCTGCATATTGAGCAGAGAAGCAGTGTCTTTCATCACTCTCTTGATCACTGCATACTGTACAAAAATCTTTTAATAATATGGGACAGGCCGGGTCATGAAATGCCGTGTATCATAGTCTTTTTATGATATTCTCCCTTCAACGTCACACAACGACTCTTCATTTTAACTGGCTATTTGACCCAAAAAATTGAATATTCAGGTTTATTTGACCGCGTTTTGTTAAGAGAAGAATAAAAAAAAATTTAGTAAAAAAATAAATATGTAAGTTCTTCAAAGTAACTTTTTGGTATAATTTTTTTTTAATTATAAATTAAATGTTTATATATATATTTAATTAAATAAATTAATATTTAATAAATAACAATTATTATTAAGATATTTAATTTTACATGTATTTTTTGATTTAATAAGTAGTTTATAAAATTTATGACTATTATGATGTTTTTTAAAAATTATAATAATACTATGTAAAGAAATAAAGTATATAAAAAATTTAATTCCCGAAAAAATAAAAAATAAAACAGATATTAACCAGCAGCCAAAAACTTTTTCTCCTTTTCTTATTTTTTATTATTTTTGACGAGGTCAGTGCAAAACTATATATAATGACGAGTATGAAAATTATAACCTAGTTTAAATAAAAAAAATAAAAACAGTCAGAGACAGTGGGACCCAGGTGCGGCGAAACGTCCGGCTGAGAGATGATAGGCCAATCAAATAGAGCTTACACCACAGAAACAGATGTCTTTATTAGTCCATAAAATAAAAATCACACAGACACGCACACAGTGAATTGAATCTCTCGCTATCTCTTCCTCCAATACAAGGGAGATGTTCTTCCCTCCACCCTATCGACACCTACCCTCTACTTCGATTTCTTAGCTCCTTTAAAGAGGAGAGAGCTGAAGCGATTTTTTGTCAAAATTATTAAGCAAAACTCTAACAGAGCCGGACGGATTCGAGAAGCAAACAAAACAGAGGATCATCTTCTGGCCATGCGACTCTGCCTGTCTGCAAACTCCCTCTCGAGAGAGGATTCTTTGTTTTCATTCTGTTTCTCAAGTCTCTGCTTTTTTCTTCTTTTTACAAGAAATGCCCACCACCGATTCTCATGCTCATGCCCCTACTAATCCCAAGCAATGTCTTCTCTGCAACGCCGGCGCTGGTGCTGCTGCAGGTACTATCCCTTTTTTCTTTATTTTTTTTCTCCAGCTTAGATCAATTACTTGAAACATTGATGTTCTTCTTTTTATTATTATTCTTTAATTTGGGTGCAGGAGTTATTGCTGCTACATTTGTGTGTCCTTTAGATGTTATCAAAACCAGGTTCCAGGTCCATGGTCTGCCTAAGTACGATGTTGCTACTAGTAGTATTAAAGGTTAGATTTTTTTTTTAAAAAAAATTAGCTTCTTTGCGGGTTCCGTGTAATTTGCTTATGAATTACAGAGTGTTTTTAATTTTGGTCAGGGAGTCTTATAGTTGGTAGTTTGGAACAAATATTTCGGAGGGAGGGGCTGCGCGGCATGTACCGGGGGCTTGCTCCAACTGTGCTAGCATTGCTTCCTAATTGGGCTGTAAGTTGTAGTATTATGTGCTCAATTTAGTTGCCTGCTCATTTCTTATAAACATAAATTTCAAGAATAGTGATTTTGTTTCTGACTTTTGCTTTGTACATTACAACATTTATTTATCGGTGTAAAACTAAAGCACTTGACTTGAATTTACATTTTAGTTTGTGCGGAGTGTGTGATAATGTTTGCAAGTGTAGTTCAGAGCTTGCTTATGAGAATCTGGGGGCAAAAAACACCTATAAACTCTGTTATTATGCAATTAACTTTGTTTGCCTTCTTGTAAGATGCTTGAATTGTAGAAACATATTGAGCGAAAATCATGAAAGAAGAAAATAATCCACTCACAAGATTGAATAAACAATAATTAACTTGTCGTTCTCCTCAATCCATAAATCATTTGGTGAATTCAGTGCTATAGCACAAGCTATTTTTAGTGCCACCATGTGTTGGATCTTTTAGGTCCTTCATTGACTTGGTTCTCCATCCTCAGAATAAGTAATCACTAGTGAGAACTGAGGCCGCAGGTTGAGTTTTTAATATAATGAAATGTACTTGGTCAAATTTATAATCTTTGATTCTCATTTCTCATTTCCCCCAGCTTTTGAAGACTTCCTTTTTTTTGCAGAGCATGCTTCTTTGAATTTTCTTCTGCTGAATGACCTAATTTTATAATTTTTGCAGGTTTATTTTACGATATATGAACAGTTCAAAAGCTTTCTTTGTTCCAATGGTTAGTGCTGATTTGCTACCTTTACGGGTGGTAAAGCAAAACTTGATTGTTGCTTTCTTTTTTCCCTGTGGCATAGTTTTTTGTTAAGTTACCTTTTTTTAGTGTTAATGAGCTCGTGATTGTGTTGTTTGTGTAGATGAAAGTCATCACCTTTCAATAGGTGCTAACATGATAGCTGCTTCTGGTGCTGGAGCGGCAACAACTATTTTCACAAATCCTCTTTGGGTTGTAAAGACAAGACTTCAAGTGCGTTTGTTTAGTTCATGTCTTATTTTGTCTGTAATTGTAAAAAAGATACTAATTAACCTAGCACTCACCAATTGAAGCATCTAAAGAATATTTAGACCAGGTTTCCTTTTTTTGCACCTTGTATCATTAGCATGATGCATATAGCTCATTTGAGTCAAGCTTTTTGTTTGTTTACATGATGAACATGCCATGCCCACAGCCATAATGCACATTCGAGGATGGGCCAAGTGTGAGCTCACATGATGGAGAGGGGAGGACCTCCTCTCGAGTTCACATTTGATATTATTTTCCGAGAGTAAGATATCCTACTTGTCCAGTCAACAACAATGCATTTGTCTGTGTGAAACCAGGTAGCATTAGCTAGATTGATGTGCTTAGGAGTTCCTTTTCTTCTTCTTGTTAATTTAGTTGCTTGAGATTATTATTATATTTTTGATTTATTTTATATGATATGTTTATGCAATGTGTACTTAAGTCATGACCTTGAAATTTGTGCATTGTACAAGGTAATGATAATTAAATCTTCTATACATGTAAATGACTTGTTCTGGTGTGGAAAGTGGAAAGATAGGAGAAGAAATAACTTGAACGTAGAATCCTTTAGTAGGCCACTAGCTGGGAAGATGAGTGGATGCATGTGTATTTCAAGGAGCTGAGGAGGTCAGCATTCACAGTATTGTTTGCTTTTGCTCTGCAGACTCAAGGAATGAGAGCAGGTATCGTTCCATATAGGAGTACACTGTCTGCTTTGAGAAGAATAGCTCATGAGGAAGGCATGCGTGGGTTGTACAGGTATTGAATTCTACAAAGAATATCATTGGATTGTGTTAGATATTTATGTCTTTAGTTTGAAGGTGAGATTTAATATCTTGTGTGGCAATCAGTGGTCTTGTGCCTGCATTGGCTGGTGTTAGTCATGTTGCCATCCAATTTCCAACATATGAGAAGATCAAAATGTACTTGGCCACCCGAGGTAATTTATAACCAGTTTTACTTTCTTTGTAATTTCAAAGAGGAAAGAATTTTTTTCAAGTTAATTTCTTGTTCCAGGTAATACGACAATGGATAAACTAGGTGCACGTGATGTTGCTGTTGCCTCATCAGTCTCCAAAATATTTGCTTCGACATTGACATATCCACATGAGGTATGTTCTTGAAAAAATAATCTGATTTCATTAGTTAATATATCCGTGTTCACTAATCAGCATGAAAAATATAAAGGTCCTTGATGCTCAACTGCTCCCCACCTTCTCTAAGGTTCAGGCAGCTCTATAATATTTCGATGGTCTTCTTTTGGGGTTGTGTGTGTTTTTAAAGTGCAAAAATTTGGATAATGAAACACTTCTTGCTTGTAATTGGAAGTTCCATGTCATTTTTTAGCAATCAGAATCAAATTTTAAATGTATTTTTGAAGCTGCCTGTGATTGTAGAATTGTTATTGAGATTGTTTTGTTTATAGGCATGTTATAAAATTCAAACTTATTATGTAATGAAGAGTGCAGTCACTTTTATCTTTAAAATAAAAATCTTGTGATGCTGTTTCTTACCCTCGGAAGCTTTTGCGGGTAGTAAGAATCACTTAGCATTCAAGTTTCAGTTTTATGAGTTTGTGACATAGTTTAAAAAGATACCTGAAATAGGTAAATATGAGAATTGTGCTCGCTGACAAAAAAAAAAATACCCTGAATGCCAATGCTTAAGGACTTCCCTTGGAAATCCTGTGAAGTGATGGGATACAGCTTTAAAAAATTCCCTTATTTCATTTCGCCACCAAAAAAGAATTGCTGAGAAAAAGCAATCCCAAATAACTCTATTGCCCATATAGAAATCACATCCTCTCCAGGCCATTAACTTTGTACCAACTTTCTTGGATCTCTATAAACCCACAGCTCCACGCACCAACTCCTGTAAGCTTCTTGCTTGCTTACTTTCTATGTGACACTAAATGCTTGACTAGGATTAGTAGCTAGTTGCCTTGGTTGACAGGAAACTCTTGCAGATTAATTTATTCTCTCATGATTTTGTAGGTAGTACGCTCAAGGCTTCAAGAACAAGGCTTCCACTCAGAAAAGCGTTACTCTGGTGTGGTTGATTGCATAAATAAAGTATTTCAACAAGAGGGTCTCCCTGGATTTTACCGTGGTTGTGCCACCAACCTTATTAGAACAACCCCCGCTGCTGTTATTACATTCACTAGCTTTGAGATGATTCACAGGTTTCTTGTCACCCTCTTCCTTCCTGATCCACAGCCTCACACAATGTGAAGATGGATCTTATTTGAGAATATTGCATGGATAGATATGGCTCGCATTGCCTTGAACTGCAACATGGAAGAGCAGATGAGGTCAGTCAGTGTCATGATGTCTTTGTGATAATCCTTTCTCTAGATTATATTTATGTATTCTTGATTGTCTCAGGTAGTTCTTAGAAAAACTGGATGCATTGATGCCCACATCCCTCATTGAAATTCTGCAACAAGAAGTTGTCAGAGGGGGAGTGAATATCAATTTACACTGACAGTGATAATGATGATAAAAACGAGATGCTGTGTGATATTTTCATATCAGAACATTCTTTTATGAATAATAATAATCAGAAATCATTTAACATCGTCTACTAAAGATTTCACACGCTGCATCCCCTTAGTTATGACCTGTGACCAAAAAACATGCTGCATAAAGATTGTTCATTGTGTGTGCATGATGGCAGCAAACCTTGAAACAACTTCCTGCATCATGCTGAAATATCGATAACAGTGATTGGTATTGTGAACTGGCTGTCTTTATTGAGGAGCCCTTGGACTTTGCAATTACATGCCAATCTATTCAGTGATTACCAAGCAATCGAATGGGTGTGTGCCAGATGAAAGTTGGCCATAATTAATGCCACTCGAGGGCTGTGAACAATAGCGATCCTGGATCAAGTCTTGTTTCTGATAAAAATATTTATTTTGGTATTCAGTAGCTTTGTACATTAACTGCGAGAAACCCAGTTAGCTCTTACATCTTATGGTGTGTAGCATGGATTGAAATTCAATTATTGTATTTGATTTGAATTTAATTGATAAATAAATTAAATTTATATATTTAAAAGAGATAAAATTTAATTCATAAAGTTTCCTGTATTATCCTCATTACCTTCATTTTATTTCTTCAAGGTCTTTAAAAAGAAGAAGTTACAAGGATATTTTAAAAAAGTTAGTTTTAATATTAATTTTTTTTTGAATTGTAAATTAGAAGGGTTTGACGTATTTAATTTTATATTATTTTTAAAGATTAAATTCTTAACAAGGGCTCTACAGGTTTCATATTAAAATCTCTTAATTTCTTAAAGGATTCTAAACATATTAATAAAATAAAATAGAAAGTCCCAAGTAATGGGCCTGTGTGTTGTTGAAAGCCCTCTCACAAATCATGGTTTTGTATTTTATTAATTTCAATTAAATTTTCAAAGAATTAAAATTAAAATTCACAAATCTTCGATTTTCCCACATTTTTCAATAATAATAAAAAAAAAGTACCTCAAACAACGTCCATAAACCCGTTCCCAACTTCAAAATTCTATTACAAACCAGAGGTCATAAATTGAACGTGAAGTTTTGAAATGAATGCATATTTCGGCTTCCATCTCCACTTTTCGGCCATGGATAAGTATTTCGTACGTACCAATCTATTCAACTCACATATACGACCTCTTTGACAATTTTTTTACCATGATAATTTTCAAGAGAACCACTGTTCTTACCATGGATAAGTATATCATTTTTTTAGAATCAAAAGTTGAAACAAATAAATGTTAGGAAATGGTCCGTGCAAACATCGAATTAACAAGTGGGTAATTTGATTAAATATTTAATATTTAATCAAATATAAATAATAATAAAAAATTGGAGTGCATGTGACACACTCTTTTACGAGTGGGAGGTGTCCGTATCTTTCAAGCGGTGCATGCAATGCCTCCCAACATCAAACGTTACACTTTTACTATGTTGTTAGAAACGTTGTCGTATTCCCTTCCTGATGGTGCAACATGTGTCAGTGTTGGTAGTCCGGTTTGTTACAATGAACCTTGATTTTTCTTTTCAATTTCACATTTTAATAAAACAAAATTATTGCAATTTTAATCTTTATTTTTTTAAATCTTTTTGTTCAATGAATTCCTCTTTTCAACTTCACTCTTCAATTAAAAGTAAAATTTATCTTGTATTTCAATTTTGATACTCATTCTTTTAATTATTATTTTTTGTTTTGGATCCTATCATGAAATTAATATTCTTTTTCTAAGTTAATCCTTCAATATTTAATTGATTAAGAATTAAGTTTTGTGGTTTTTTTCAAATAAGGTGCTTATGGTCTAATGCTTCCGGTCCCAGTTTGAAAAATCAACGAGTGTTGACATCTTTTTTTTATTTTACTTATTTTATTTTAACTTTGTGATTTTTTATATTTTTTTCATATTAAGTTATCATGATTTCATGACCTGAACATGATTTGAAAAGTTAACCTGAGTTGACTTACCTCTTATTTCTTGAACTACAAGTTTGTTATACTACCTCAAAATGACTCGAGTTGGGTTTTTTTTTTTATTTTTTTTTGTTTTCCAGCCAATTTCATCATTATGTGTTTAATAGGCTGATAATTGAGCTATATCATTTGTATATTTTTACAAAAATATTTTTTTAGGTTATTGTTATTGTTTTTTTGGTCAATTTGTTGTTATTAATTATTTTTATCATCTAATTAAAATAAAATTAATTTATTTTATATAGTCTGGTCTATAAGTTGAATGACATATTGCGTTACTTGAACATTATTTTTAACACAAAATAAAAACCCTGCGACGTAGCATGTGTATACGACTAGTGTGAAGTTCTAAATCGAATATAGATTTTAAAAGAGCACTTAAAATGTTTAATAAAACTATGATGTTTCATGCCAAACAATCCAAAATGATTTCGTTCAGACCATAATAAACAATATATAAGAATGTCTAATCCACTATGATACTCGGTCTAGAGCAACAGTACAAGACTTTCTTTTGTTATTGTTATGTTGATTGTTAGTAAAACATGTAGGCCTGCCTTTGTAAATGGGCAAAATCTTGACTGTGAGGGCTACTAGCATCCATAGGCTTAAGTTGTGAAACCCAACACAGAATTTGGATATCTGTGTGAGCTGCAAAAGGATCCGTTGTTAGCGGGCTTTACACTAATTAACAGAGACCAAGCTGGGTCTGGGAATTAGGTTCAATTGCACTCTTGAATTTTCTTTGAGCAAGCCTTGCAGGCATGGATTCTTCCCAGTTTACCAGTCGCAGGGCAAATAACGAAGGAATGTACAGCAGGGTAATAGTGCTGGTTGCTGGAAGAGCCAAAGAAACCTTTAGCTTTGGTATTGTATGCTGCTTGAATCAAGGGATCTCTGTATATTTTCTCAGTACAAAGAAAGAAAGAAGGGGGGGGGGGGGGGTGGGGAGGACAGGAAAGGATCGCCTAGCTTGGTTGGAAAACTCAAGTGTCTAATCACTCAAAAGTTTCTATTCCTGATACGATGGCCCGTTTAAAGGTTTATCTCAAAAGCTTACTTGCAAATTAAAGCTTCATTATTCAGATTAGGAGGGAAAATCCTTATCCCAGCGAGAGAACTGAATTATTTGCCCCTTAAAAAAGTTATACCCCACTGAAAAGCTCGAGGACTTAAAACAAAGAACGTGATTTGAAAAATCTTCTCCTCATTTCTATTCCTTGGTGCCAGTTATTAGTGTAATAATAAAGGGAATAGCGCCCACAATTTGACAACTCATTATCTGAAAAAGGGAATCCTATGAGCCTCATCTCCTCATTGGAACATTAAGGCAACAGAGTTAGAGCCCGGAGGCCGGAGGTCAAGTCGGTTAATCAAGAAATCCTTTTTTGACATTCTACGTGCAAGGGAACTCTCTTGTTTTTCCCAATTTGTTGGAAAAACAGAGTTTAAGTTATTGATCGAAGCAGGAAAGCCGAGCCATTAAATGTGATCAAAAGCTGGTCAAGACACTTTTGACAAATGAGGCGGCTAAGCTCAATAAAAGACATTCCATGAAGCAGATCACGTAGAAGAACGGGCAGAAGCCTTAAATTCACCTTGGAATTCTATGTGGGCGGGCGGCCAGTCTTTGATATTGCAAAGAACTGCCCTCTCATCACTCATCATGGTTTGGTCGGTTCAAAAGTATAGAGCCCTGAAAAAAAGAAACAGAGAATAAGGAGTGCAATGGTTTCATGATTCATTGGGAATGCTGGTTGGCCCACCCATAATTATAAAACAAGAAAAAAGGAGGAACAGTCTATGATGCTCCTCCTGTGCTCTTCCTTTCTTAATACCTTCCACTTTCGTTGTATTTGATTAAGGCTAACCCCAAAAGTTTAAACAAGAAGCGCTCTGTTGCAGACTCCTTAACAAATTGCCATTTTCTTGGGTGTAAAGGCTTGTTTTATATATGTATATCCTTAATCTTATTACATGACATTCGCTCAGTAGTTTTTAACTGTGTTTTGTTGTAAGATTTCGCTGGTGCTTGCTTTCCAGATGGACCTGCGATAGATATTTTCATTTTTTTGACCTTCTGGCCAGCAAAGAATAATAATTGTAATGATTGCTAGGTGCCTTTAACTTTGCCATGACATGGCTACTGTTTGTTCTTCTTACTGTGCTCATTCCCTCCATGGAAAGCCTAAAGTTACCCTTGAAAAGCCACTGTTTCTGTTTAGTGCACACAGGTGGGAGTTGTTTAGCCTTCCAGACTAGGCCCCTGTTTCCCCTGT
>Ga0325405_1004639_pt1 | contig 13998 bp, 7 predicted proteins | sample PopdelMetagenome_21_FD_205663 | JGI IMG/M metagenome (GOLD analysis project Ga0325405, IMG submission 205663) | Populus deltoides microbial communities from Bellville, Georgia, United States - Xylem-Control-R2 | ecosystem: Host-associated > Plants > Phyllosphere > Stem > Wood/Secondary xylem... | reverse complement strand
CAAAGCAAAGCAATTACCAATGATATTTCAAGGAAACACCTTTTCTGCAAGTACAACTTGGCTCATCGAAATTTTGTACTATAACTAACCTTATCATGCCTCATTCTTAATAAAGTTCTTTTTATTACGTTCTGAAATACTTTCTTAAACGTGAAATTACCCATATATATATATATAACTTAATTTAACCGTTTTACTCTTCAAAGAAGATTTCGATCTTCACTAGTGCCATTGCTCGGACTATCCTGCGGGTAATTAATTCAGTTTATCAAGTCGTTAAAACAAGGAGACAGCCTTTTTCTAAATACAATATCAAATATGAGGAAAATGTGCACGATTTGTTTTCGTTAATTTATACAAAAATTTTATTATGATCCATCACATATGAGTAAATGTCACAGCAAAAAGGGTCCAGTATGGTCGTTTCTTTTCTTGAAGGAGATACGAATGTTAAAGAACCAATTCAACTCAAAAACTTAAGTTATTAGGTGAGATTTGAAGATATGATTTATATTATTCTACAACACACGTCCCAAATGAAAGCTCTTTGAGTTTGAAACTTGCACAAACTCACATTACCTTGTACTTAATTTTTATCAAATAAATAGGGATTATGAGATTCAAACTCGTAACCGCTTGATTATCAAGGCTTCGATACCATGTCAAAGAATCAATTCAACCCAAAAACTTAATCTGTTAAGTGAGATCCCAAAATATAATTTATATTATTTTATATTATTCTACAACAACAAACCAGTGAGAAAATAAAACAAGTGCTCTCGCTTTATATGAATTTGAACCTCTATTCCAAACCGGAAAAAAAAAAGCCACCCTCTTCTATTTAATAAAACAAAACTTGTAAAAACATGATAATATTAAGGCTCCTTACATGTTTCTAATCCGAAATCTTAATGAATTTCAAATCAAAATCATTACGTGTACTAATGATTACAACTTCATCAGTTATATAACCATGCAAATTCTAAAAAAATAAATTAAATAGCATGTTTTCTTCTTCAACCAAAGACTAGATATTGCATCAAAACTTTAATTTCAGTAACTATTTTTTTAAGTAAGGATAAGATTGCAAGAGAAAATCCCTTGTAAGGTAATAAATATATAGGGAAAAAGAAAATGAAGAGCAAACTAAACTTGAGCGAAAATTTCTAATGGATGAGTTGTCTACTTTGAGATTGAAGCCAGAAATATAAAAAATGTTGTTGAACATTCAAATGCTGAACTTACGGCAGTCAAAGGAATTATTGGACAACATGAAAGAAGACATTCTCAGACAAAAAAAAAACACTAGAAGATAATGCAAATTATTACAACATATATACAAAAGAGAAAAAGACTTTTAACCCTTCAAGTAACAATTAGCAAACCAAGCAGCACAAAACTTTAGACTTAATTTGGGTTTTGTCATAAATCATTTTTAATCTCTTTGTTTTGGAAATTACATGGTTAGATTTAAAACTTTATTTTTCTTTCATTTGAGTCTATAAGTTTGGAAAACAAAAGATTGAGAGAGAGACAATCACCAAACTAAAAAAATGAGAGAAAAAAGTTGATAAACACTCGCTTTCTATGACAAAACTTGTTATTTTTGGTGTTCATGAGTTTTATTTGTTTATGAGAGTTTCATGCAGATCTTTTTTTCTATTTATCTTGTATAAAAAAATAGATCGAGCTTCAAAATTTTATTTTGATGTGGATTGATTTTTATATTTTAATTAATAAATGGTGATTCAATACCAAAAATAGATTCCATTTAAAATAATTAATTACATTAACGTTGTACTGAACCATATAAAGAAAATAGCTTTTTTCTTAGCGTATTAATTTTTCTGTGACTTCCTAATCAAGCTGTGCTGAAACTATTGTAGCGCAACCACAACCTTTGAATATTTTGACAAAGTAACTAACAGCTCCACACCTAACTTTCTTAGATCACAATCCCGCATGCTTGACTTGAAGTTCGAATCTCCAGGAAATGCATGCACAATTCAATTGTGATATTAATTTGTGCGGGGTATAATTTGAATAAAAATTAAGGTTTTTAAATTTCAAAGTTATAGTCCGGTAGAGAAATAAAGAAAAATCAATAGTAAAATACTCTAAAGGTTGTAAAACTTATGAGAACATTAACTTTTAGGGTTTATTTTAAGGACTTTCCAACCTCCGAGAACAATAAAAATCCTAATCCAATGAGAAGTTTAATCTAAATATAATAAAAAATCCCAAACAATAATTTTTAGGGTTTATTTTAAGGCCTTTCCAACCTCCAAAAACAATAAAACTTTAACCATTATTAAACAGGTATTTACAATATTTTGCCAAATTTTTAGTCTAATTTAAGAGTCAAATAAAAGATTATGCTTGTTTTACTAGAATACGCGCTGAACTCTTCTAGAACTCCTTAACACCTAAAAAGTCTTAACAATTAATAAAATAATACAAAAAAAATTATATAAAAAATAATAAAGAAAATGCCCCCACATTAATCCCTTCTACTTGCAAAAAAACACTTGTCCTTGAGTTAATTATTAGAAATCATCATGCCAAAGGAATAAATTCTTTGAATGTAACATTGTAATCAATTTATGCATGGGGTAGCTTGCTCCAAATATCATAGATCCAATTTTAGTAAAAATATATTCATGTAGAGTTTTATAATCTAGAAAAAACTTCAGACCTAAAAATCAAGATCATATAAAACTATATTTTTAGATGATGAAAATTTAGTTGATGTGTCTATCATCCCTAACAATAAAGTCTTGACCTATTTGAATTGGTAATTTTGAAAGATTTATCAAACATAGATACGTTGATTTTAGACAACATATCCCAACTTAATTACTCTTTGATGTAAACTTCAGCCTTTTGAGCAATTCTAAAAACTTGTTTTAAAATTTCTTTATTGAAATTAATCTTAAGACTGACTTAAAACTACACTATGAATTTCACATTTACTTAATGTTCTTCTGATTTTTCAGCATATGTAGTGACTTTAGGTTATTCCTCTAAGAATGGCAATAATTATGGCTCTTTTGCTTCTTTGGAAACAAACTCTATAGATAGAGTAATAGATTTATCATTAATAATATTGGTCACTAGAGCTAGAATATTAGGTGTGTATGATTCTAGAATGAAAACCTTTTTCACATCTTTTTATCATCAATTTGAACAATTGGTACCTCACTCTATCGTAAAAGCTTTAGGTTTGGGTTCAGGTCGGGGCTCTCCTTTTAAAGATACAAATGTATAATTCACATCTCCTTATTGATCTTATACCAATTATCTCTACCAAAGTATATAGCATCTACATAGGCCTACCAGATATGAAACTACATGCATCTATATCTATCATATAACAATAAATCTCATCCCTATATTTTTCAATGAAAAGAGTTACTTTATAGTGTTGCGATACCCTTATTTCACCTGCAGATTTAATCTATATAATTTTATATGATTTAGGATGTTGTTCTAATTACAATTTAATTTATTAGTAGTATGTTTTCCTATAATGTTTTCATAATAACCATTATCCATAATCAAATTAAACATGTTATTATTTATGGTGCATTGGTTATAAAATAACCTTTAGTGTTAGCAATATCTTCATAATCAAGAAGGTTTGTCCCTTATCATTATCAAAATCATTATCTTCATCATATAAATCTTCTTCATCATCTTCATCAGGTGCGCACAAATCATCCTCATCATCGGAAGGTTTTAGCTTATATTGACATTCAATTAGGTTGATCGATTTCTGTCTCAAGTTATGGTAGTTCATCTTGGTCTGACAAAGCCCTACAACCCTTATCAAACTCATCTTCACCAACATCTATATAGACAACTAGTTGTCTAGGAGGATTTTCAAGAATAGGTCTGAGGTTAAGCTTGCCCTGAGATAAGTCTTTAAGCACTTTCCTCTCCTATTCATGATTCCTATTTATGCTTGACCATTGTAATTGATCTATCCATTCAGATAAATATGCTATGAAATGCTCTCGTCAATCAAATCTAAGTGGTGGGGTTTTCCACGTTGCCTCTTGAGCCCTCATAGTGCTTTAGATGACTGATAAGTGCAAAATATACATATGTTTTTATTCCTTTTACACTATGATTTTTAAGGTATTTTGAACTTATTTGAGTTGATTGGAAGTTATTTTTATGAGTTTGGCATGCAGAAGAGACTTTGTGAATTAATCGCTAAAAGATAAGAAATTCTGCATTTTATGTTTTGAACCTAGCTTTTTATGACAATTTTTTTTTGTCAAGTTAGAGTTTCAGAATAAAAATGTGGGCTTAATCTAAGTTTAAGAACACATATTAAGCTTTCAATGAAGGTATTGTGGGCAAAATTCCGATCTCATTTGGACCTCAAATCAGACCTGCAAACTCGGGTCAAAAACCTTCTCATAGCAGGATTCTCTGCTTTCACACTAGATATTTAAATGGGAATATTTTGCACTTCTGATATCAAAATCAGGTGATTCAAAAACCCTAATTCATGTACACATCGAGGACTATAACTTTCATATAGGATTCTAAGTCAGATAAAATCATTTTAAAGGATAAAATCCAGATGCAATCTGATTGGTCGAAATGAGTCTCCTGATCTGATTCAGAAACTAACAATGCCGAGCATTCCACTACGACTGAGAGTCTGACATAAGAATAGTGGGCCTTAGGACCTGATAAAATTGCAAATCAATCCTTTAACATGTCATGAATGAAATAATATAGATGGGATGGTCGGATAGTGCAAAAACCATGTCAGAATCAAAGTCTAAATTGCAAGAGAGTTTATATTACAACAGAATTGTGACAGCAGCAAAATCAGTTTTTAACACAAATTTTGAGAGATTTATCCAAACTTAAAGACCAGATAAAGAAGGAAAAAATTTATCATCATGAAAACCTCTAATTATCCTAAGAATCTTGAAGATTTCGGCAGCAAAGACAGAGGATAAAGAGAGCAGAACACAGTTGAAACATGGTTCGAGAAACATTCCTTTCTTCTCTGCTTGTGTCAATTTTCTAGCAACCATGAACTAAACTCTTGAATTCGATTCAAGAGTGATACGCACCATCTCCATTAGCACGTTGTGAAAAGTAACGTTATCATTGTAATTCTTTCAGATTCAAGTATTTATTTTTTCTTGTTCAGAATTATGCTATTGATTGTTATTCAAACTTATTAAATTGTTTTGAGATGGCATGTATGCTTTCTAGTTTCTTTCAATCCGTAATTGTTGTTAGCGACTAGAGTAAGAAGCATAAGAATTAATTTGATTGCTGCAACTCTCATCTGGATTTATGAGGGAAGAATAAACTAAGTTAAAATTGTCAAGCTTTTAAACATTTGCTTAGAATAAATGCATAAATTTTATTTATAAAACTATTGTTGAGTGAATGAAAATTGCTTTCAATATTACATTCGTTTGATGGTAAGAAATTAATTAGAGAGCTTTTTCTAATTAATGTACTCGTAATCTCATCGATTTCTCTTAGCTTTAAGGGATATTGAATTTATTTATTTTTTATAAATATTGTTTCTTGAATTTTTTACTTAAATCCCACGTTCTTTCTTATTTCAGTATACTATAAGAAAATTAAACGAAATTTCTCTTGGGTTCGACCTGGTTTTTCACGATCATACTATAAATTTTTTTATTTGTGATAGTTAAGTCAGAATTATATTTTGGTGATTTTGACAAACGATTAATGACCTCCACTCCTGCATCATGAAATAGGATTCTATCATATTCATCAATCAAGCATGACAACCTACTTTGATACCAATTGACATGGTGTATAACATAGATAAAAACTAAGGTTCTCAATCACTAAGGTTATATCATGAAATGGTAGAGAAATAGAAATTTTTTGATATTTTCTGAAAAGTTTAAAATTAAATAGTTTGATCTTCAATGAAAAAAAAAACCTACAAAGTTGTTTAAATACAAGAAAAAAATCCTAATTAAATTATAATTCCTAATCTAAATAGGAAAAATAATCCAAATGTAGGAAGGGAAAATAAAAAAATATCAAACAATAACTTACGGGCCTTATTTGAATAATTTTTCGACATCTAATGACTATAAAATTTTAACTCTATAAAAAACAGAGCCTCTAGAATGTTTTTATTAAAATTTTAGTTTGATTTAACAATGTTATCAAACGTTATACTTGTTTTATTAAACTGTGCAGTAGATTTTTATAGAACTCCTGAAACCTAAAAAATCTTAACAATTAAGAAAATAATACGAATTATGCCAAAGATAATGAATAAAGTACCCCACTTTAGATATTGTTAGAAAATTTTAGTTAGCTTTATATATATATATATATATATATATATATATATATATATATATATATATATTCAAATTGTTTATTATGAACCATAAACATATAATCAAATAAAGATACGCCTCCTAACCATGCCATAACAAATTTTTTGATACATACATATCATTTCATTGATCTCAACTTAGAAAATTACAGAAGCCATAATCGATCATTAAGAAACATAACCAATAAACAGAAACAAAAAAGCATATCAGCTAATTTGTTCTTGATGAGCAATTTGTTTCATGCATCACCTAGCATTTACAGGTGGTCTCTTAATTGCTAATGGGCGGTAGTAATGAGTTTGGTTATATTACAACTCATAACTGTGCCAAATCATCTGATTTCTTTCAATTATGTACTCCATTACACTAAGAAGAAAGAAATCTGAAAACATGCATGGTTGCCTCTATAATTGTTATGCCCATATAAGAAACGAGAGTCAGAGAGACACTAACGAGGTCTACCTAATCCAAAGAATCCAAATACTATTTGATAAATTAAATCCCACCGACCCCATAGCTTAATTATTCCATATAAGAAACTTAATTTGACTTGACATTTCCTTAATCGAACAACCAAATTGTACATTTTAATGGTTAATGTTTGGTCCGACTTAATCAAATGTCTACAACTTAGGGTTATTTTTAGGATAATATGATGCTAGCTGTTGAGGGGGTTCAGCAAGCAAGAAAGAGAGAGAGAATTCTGAGTGGAATTTTAGTTAATCACATGCTTTTAACGCTTTTATATTTATTTTTTTATTTAAAAAGTTTCCATTCGACATCTTAATAATGAATGATGGTGTGCGTCTTCAATTAAGACTACAAAACAAAAAAAAATCATTTGATTAATTATCATCTAAAGACAGCTCATCTCAAAGTCTTTTACGTGTGGCAAGATTGAAGTGCAACATGGCCAAGGCTACGATCATGCTCCCATTTCCAATTAGTACAAATAGAACTCATTCATACAAGGATCCTGCCCATCTCAATACAACCCATCGACTGATCAGATATGTCACTTGATTCTATTAAGATGGCTTATCCATACTATTCTCCTCCACCTTCTTGCCACCCCCACCACCACCAGCCTCACAAGTATTGTGTAATCCTATAACGACTTCCTCCCAAACACCACCACCGACCTCTACCACACCCTCAACTTAAGCCATCACCACCTCCTCCAGGGTCGCCATCATACCAATACGATTGTATACACCCACCTCTAACACCCGTTAAGGATCCACCCTGTCAAGATTTTGAACCTTCTCCATCCTAGTCCACCACTCCATATTCAAAGCCACCAAAACCATCATCTACTGCCCCAACTCAACTTCCCTCTCACCGTAAGCCAACACCACCTAAACCTTCATCACCTTTACCAAGCTACTCTCCTAGTCCAGTTCCACCACCAGAATTACCCCCATATGCATCGTCACCGCCTAAACAAACTACTACAAGTCCAACATCAATGCCCTCCCCTTATAAACCAAACCCACCTAAGCCTTCATCTCCACCAAGCCATATTGTTCCAGCACCAGAACCAACACCTACAGGCTGCACTCCAATGCCCTCTCCTTATAAGCCTACTCCACCTAAACCATCATATCCACCGAGCCACACTCCTGGTCCAGTTCCATAGCCAGAACGAACACCTACACGCCCAGCACCAGTGCCCTCTCCTTATAAGCATACTCCACCTAAACCATCATATCCATCGAGCCATACTCCTGGTCCAGTTGTACCACCAAAACCAACACCTACAGGCCGCACACCAATGCCCTCTCCTTATAAGCCTACTCCACCTAAACCATCATATCCACCGAGCCACACTCCTGGTCTAGTTCCACCGCTAGAACCAACACCTATGCGCCCAGCACCAGTCCCCTCTCCTTATAAGCATACTCCACCTAAACCATCATATCCACCGAGCCACACTCCTGGTCCAATTGCACAACCAACACCTACACGTCTAGCACTAGTGCCCTCTCCCTATAAGCCAGGTCCATCTTAACCATTAAAACCACCAAGCTACGCTCTTGGTTCAGCTCCACCACCGAAACTAGCATGGGCACCCTCTCCTGACAAGCTAACTTCACCTAAACCCCCACATGCAACACCACCAAGTTACCATGTTTCACCTCCAACCACATTAAACGGTCCAGTTTCACCACCTAAATTACCTCCATATGCTACACCACTATAATATAATATCCCACCGCCATTTAAACCTAGCTCAGCCCCACCAATATATGTTGTATCACCACCTCCTGGAGGCAATCACACCACTGTCATTGTCGTGTGCGTTTCACTTGGTAGGGTGTTCTTCCTTGCATTCTTTTTTAATGGCCTCATTTGTTTGGCTAAGAAAAAGAAGAAACCAGTTATGCTTCCTGCAGCTCCAGTTTGTATTGAAGAACATGAAGTAATTCAAGAAACCATTACTACAGGACGAAGTGAAGAAGAAATTATGACAGTGTCTATGGAGGATGATGTGCGTATTCATGGAGTTTTAGGTGTTGTTGGTTCTGGTAGTAGTTTGAATACGAGTTCTCCTAGTGGCCCTTCTTCTCCTTCTGAATCAGGCCGACAACTCAAAAGTTCAAGTCATAGTCAAGGCTACTACGATCAATAATAAGTTTTTCATTAGCTATCATGAATCCAGCCACAACTTGCCTACTTTAAATTCATTGGTTGATTTCTTTCCTTTCTTTTTTACTTCCAGTTATAATTCGTTGATCATACTGTCTATATTAAGTTTAAAGATTTAAAGTTTTGTACGATCATCTGTGTTTTGATTCTTCAATCATTTCCTGTACCGTTGTTATCATTTAATTTTACCCTATTGATTTTTTATTTAATTTTATGTAAGTTAAAATATAAAATTAAAATATTAAAAATATATTTGGATAAAAAGTGTGATTTATTATTTTATATAAAAATTAGAGACTACAATATGCTTGCTTTTGTTATTCTATCATTATTATTAAAATAATGATAATTATTTGCTTTTAAATTTAATTATTAATTAAATATAAATTTAAAAAAATTGTTTGAGATTTTATTTTTTACACGTGATGAAACTCTTGTATCAGTAGTATATACAAAAAAAAAGGTTGCTACAAGAAAAACCAGAGACATTAAAAAAAAACCTAGAGAATGCCATTATAAGAATAAAAACCTAAAAAGAGTAAGAAGGAAAAAAGAAAAAAACAACAGGTCAAGGGGAAAGTCTGGTATTGCACTTTCTACTCTCTGCCGTCACCCCCCCCATCAACCTTCAAAAGCCACAATACAAGTTTTCGTCCGGTATTGCAGAAGATGCCTTCGTCTCTTTTATCCCCCCATAGTCCGGCAACAGCAGCAGATCGTCAACTAGCAGCAACGGAGTACCCTTCCCTGAGCAATAACCAAGTCTCCAGCCATGGCAATCGAAAGAGAGTAGTCCATCACCGTGTGTCTTCTCCCTTGCATCAGCTACCCATCCTGCACCGGCTGCAGGTTGCACCCATCAAACGATTTTCTCTATACTGCACCGTGGGCAAGCAACAACAACTGTCTCTCCTCAGCCACAGTTTGCCCAGGACCAATGATATAGGAGGACACTAAGGACAAACAACACGAGGGGAAGACAGAGGGAAAACGAACGCAAACACAGGGGAACACAAACGAAGAACAGAGGGGACACGAAGGAGAAAACCAAAGTAAACATAGGAGACTAAGAAAACAGGCTACCAGAACAAGTGAAGATAAGAAGAAACAGGGGAGAGTATCTGGCCAACAAGCAACCCTCTCTCCTCATCATGCTCCTGATCTGCCAGCGTCCACAGACTCCTCAGTCGTGAGAAGTTTCTTCTCCGCCGTTAACAACAAGCTAAATCGTCAATCGTGAGCACCGTCTCCCTCAGCCTCGCCAAGTAAGTTCTTCATCTTTCCTTGTTTTGTTAAATTAATTGCCTTGTTACTGTTGCATGCATGCGTGAGCGATTCACGGATGCATGCAACAGTGGCCAAACCGGGTCACTGGTTTGGGCCAGTGACTCGGCTGGGCTGGCTAGATCCAGTCCAACCCGGCTAGGCTAGATCCAGCCCTTAAAAAGAAAACAAATAAAAAAAAGATAGTTTCTTTTCTTAAAAAATTCAATTTTTTGTGGATTTATTTACTGGTCCTAGAGTCAGAAATACCATACTTTTTGGGTTACATAATATTTACCAACGTTAGAGTTGGAAATATTCATAGGCGAATATTCACTGACGCCAGAGTCGAGAATATTATAGGATAATCACAAAAATGAAACACAAACAAACATTTAGCAATTTAAGACAAAACCAGAAATGCATCTTGTCTCAGATAGGACACTTAAGGGGTGATAATATCTTCCCTTTCACGTAACCAGTCTCGTACCATAGAATCTCTATTAACTAATTAGGATTCCTAGTGCCATAATATTAGGTAGCGACTCCTTGAAAAAGACATTTTTCTCCTAAAAAAAGATGTCAGATATCTGTTCTTTTTCCACGAGAATAATTTTTAATCAGTCGCCGCGATATCCGGGTGTGACAAATGACATGGTGTTTTTATTGTGAATTGTATTTATTGTTAATCCTCTCATGGATAGATTATGCAAAATTTTGTATTTTTTTTTAATTTAGTTTTCAAATATTTTTTTTGGACGATTTAGTCCTAATTAAAAAATAATTGATTTTAAATTGTTGTGAAAGTTGGGATTGGAAGAGAAGGGACTGTTATGAAAAACGCGACAATCATGAGTGGTGAGCTATCAGTTTTGAAAAAGATACACTTCAGTCCTCTAGCTTATACAATCATGCAAATTATATAATTTCAATCCTCTAATATTTTTCTAATTCTGTTTTGGTACAAAAGCTCATTTATGTTATTTTTTGGTTCTTGATTGAGAGAGAGAGAGAGAGAGAGAAAGATCGTCGAATTCTAATGGTAAAGAGAGAAACATGTCGATAACTGATAAGGGAAGTTTTAGCATGTATATTTTCTACTATTCATGCTTGATTTTGAAATATTTTAGATGTGTTGCATAAGTTAATTAGAATTTTGAAACCCTTTTTGAACTATTGACCTCATGGGAAATTAATGTGTTTTCAAATACTAGATTACTGAGTAGGCAGAATCCGGTAGTAAAACCAAACATTGATTGATTTTGGGCTGCAAAGGAAGCTATACAACTTAGTTCTAGGCATTCGTTTCCATTTTCAAATATCTGAGATGAAGGTCTACAAAACATATAAAGGGCAGAGAACTCAGTTTTGTTGTTTCGAAGCCCAAAGAGCGAGTCGAAAAACAGGGATTGAATCAGACCCGACCTTCCTGCACTCTGAACTTCCTGCACTCCAAATGTTGTCTCGGGTTATGGCCTATATCTCAAGTCTCAGAGGTCCAAAAATTGCAAGATCAGTGTCATGCGAAAGAAGATTAGATTTTCTACAATTTCTCCAGAAATAGAGATCTTGGAATTCACACGTTTTCTGTCTCAAATCTATCCCACAATAGTCAGAGAGGAAAGAAATACGAAGCAGAGAAGGAAATTTTCTTCTTGCCAGCTAGGGGGTAAAAAGGCCAAAATATAAAAGAGAAAAAGAGGGGTTCAGCCGAGTAGACATTGAGACATAGAGAAGCCACATAATACACCAAAAAGAGGAGAGGAGATGACACAAAATAAAGGTGAAAATAGATACAAAACAGGAGATAAAAAGCAGAGGAAACAAGGGACGAAAATCAGAGAAGATTGGAGGACACCTATCTATTCTACTGTCATTCTCTGCTTTTGAGTGATGTTCATCGTATCAAGTTTGTTTCTCTTTAATTTAACTACGGAGTAGACTTTTATTCTTGGATTTTTTATGTAACTTTACTATGAATATGTGAACAATTTCTTTGATTGAATTATTACATTAAGTTGTTGAGTATTTCATTCCATGTTTAATACTTGTGTATGTTTGGCCAATATCTGCATGATTTGGAATTCAATTTGAGACTAAGAAGTAATAATTGTTTTAGCTATTGTTTGAAATACCTTAAGAAATTTATAGGATAGAGATATCCTAGGAACTTTTGTAATCGTTAAAGGTTTTACAGTACTTAATAAATTTCGACAAGTTTGGAACTTTCATAGAGTATATGAAGTTTATTTGTCAAAATAATTCATTGATACTCGAGAGAGATTAATGTTCAAATTAGAAAAAATTGATTATCAACGCTAAGAGTAATTAATTTAATTGAGAATGTTCACATAGATTCAGTTAAGTTAAGTCAGAAATCTTAGAACCAATAAATTTAAATTCATGGATATCTAATCAATTGGTTGTTTGTTTTTAATCATTAATTTTTGTTTCATAATCTATCTCATTCGATTCCTCAAATATATCATAATTTCAAAGACTTTGGTAATTAGTAGTAATTTTTACAAATCTTCGTGGGACAATACTCTACTCATCACTTTATTACTTGTTATGATTCATGCACTTGTGAAATTAACTAACAAGTTTTTGGTGTCGTTGCCGGAGATTTTTGATAAAATTACTAATAATATCCCTATAAATTAAATTTGATATAATTTGATTGCCTTTTGCCTTCAGCTCTTTAGGTGTGTTGTCTAGTGCATGGGAAGTAATAAAAACCAGCTGTTGCTGCCTTATAATCCTGAGATTAAGAGAACTACAAGGGTATTAAGAAAGAAAACACGAGAGACTTAAAACAACTCAAATATCATGGCAAACAATGAAAATCCTTAGCAAGACACACAGGCATTGAGAAAGTTTGCTCTCCCACAAGTAACAGGAATTCGTTCTGTTATCAAAAAACCAAGGATTGAGGCCAATAATTTTGAGATCAAACTAGCAATACTGAAAATGATTCAGACTTCAGTTTAGTTTTATGGGTTGCCAAGTGATGATCCTAACGCCCATATTGCAAGTTTCTTGGAAATCTGCGACACATTTAAGCATAATGGCATTATTGATGATGCCATTCGCCTCAGATTGTTTCCATTTTCTTTGCGAGTAGAGCAAAGAACTGGTTAAACTCCATGCCTGCAGACTCAGTCATCAGTCGGGAAGATTTAGTTCAGAAACTCCTTGCTAAATTTTTCCCACTAGCCAAGACAGCGAAGATGCGTATTGAAATCTCTAATTTCACCCAACTTGAGAGTGAACCACTGTGTGAGGCATGGGAGAGATATAAGGATTTTCTTAGGCGATGCCCTCATCATGGACTGTCAAAGTGGATGCAAGTACATAATTTTTAATAAATTTCGACAAGTTCAGAACTTTCATAGAGTATATGAAGTTCTTTTGTCGAAATAATCCGTTGATACTCGAGAGAGATTAATGTTTAAATTAGAAAAACCTGATTATCAATGCTAGGAGTAATTGATTCAATTGAGAAAGTTCACATATGAATAGTTATGGTAAGTCAGAAATCCTAGAACCAGTAAAATTGAATTGATTAATATTTAATCAATTGGTTGTTTATTTTTAATCATTAATTTTTGTTTCATAAACTATCTCATTCGATTCCTCAAATAGATCATAATTTAAAAGACTTTGGTAATTAGTAGTAATTTTTACAAATCCTCATGGGACGATACTCTGCTCATCA
>Ga0325405_1004638_pt1 | contig 13998 bp, 10 predicted proteins | sample PopdelMetagenome_21_FD_205663 | JGI IMG/M metagenome (GOLD analysis project Ga0325405, IMG submission 205663) | Populus deltoides microbial communities from Bellville, Georgia, United States - Xylem-Control-R2 | ecosystem: Host-associated > Plants > Phyllosphere > Stem > Wood/Secondary xylem... | reverse complement strand
CATTGACTGACATTACCTTGATTCATTCTCATTGCATCCATAACCATATTTCTGTAAGAATTAGTGTTGTCATTTGCCGCTTCATGCATGTTGCTAGCACTAAAAGTAGACCCAACCACCGTTTCTCCCATTCTCCTCTTACTAACAAATACTTCTCCATGTGCATACCAACACTGGTAATTCTCCATAAACTTTTTATGTAGAAGATGCATCATTACAACATCTGGATGCAGATATTTTTTATTTTAACATTTCCTGCATGGACACCTAATACCGCCTCCAGTAAAATTTCTGGGAATAAATGTTATGAAATTAATAAAACCCTGAACCCCGTTACAATAATCAATCCTTCGCAATCCTTGGGGTGAATCTCGATACATCTATGAACGATCATCCATGACTTATATCGAATCTCTATAAAATTATGATGACATCATGTATTAATTAACTAAGTTAGGTAAATAAACTTGTAAAAATATTACTTTACCACTCCAACAAACCAATCACAACTTCTCATAAATATTAAATATTTATTATCATTTATCAACATCCATACAAATTAATATATATAAATTTATGGAAATTACCACTCCGCAATACCATTGATAAAACTTTAAACGGACCCATTAAGCAAGCTATTAATTATTTCAAAACAGCATATGTAATTCGGTAGTTCCATAAAATTTTAACAATTTACAAACAAATACAATCTTACAAAATCTAAAATAAACCATAACAGGTATAGAAATATACATTCATATACTACAAGTTTGTTTGAGAAATAACAATAAAACATGTACATCTACTAACAAAATACATATACTAAAAAAACAATAAAATTGACATTTAATTATCCATTAAAATTTAAAAAGATAGAATTACTTACAAAAATTGATAAAATCCATCGGTAAATCAAAACACGGATGCTGTGACCGCAAAACTTTAAAAAATATAACTTGTTGTGCTGAGATGAGGGAGATTTTTGTTTGGGGGGCTGGTTGTTTGCAGATGGGGAGAGTTGGGATTAGGAAGAAGAAGGGGAAATAGGGGAGGCCAGGGTCGACAGAGAGGACATATATTAACCTTTTCCGAAGGTTTCACCGACGGAAACGTCGTCTGTGATGTCGTCGGTGATTCTAACAGAAAAATCGACACGTCACCATACGGATCTGGCATTTCAAATCCCTCGGTGATTTCGTTGACATTTTAAAAGATGAACCGATCACGTCACTGTACGGGCTGTCGTTTTGAATCTATCGGTGAGTCCGTCAGTAAAAATAACCCCGCCAAAACCTCCACGTAAGCGACTTGCTTTTTTTTTAATTTGAAAATTGTTCCATCCATAATTCAGTCGGTAACTACTGATGGACATTGTCAATCGGTAGTTACCGACTGAAGTACGGACGGAACAATTTCCGTCGGTAATTTCAACCTTAAATTACCGACAGAAATATTCTGTCGGTAAATCCGTTGCTATTTAGCGAATTTCTGGTAGGGATTTTATAAATAAAGATAACATTTAGGTCCCCAACTTATCCATTTTTAAATTATCTTTAGATTAATGTCTTGAATATTTCCTAGAACAGAAGTAATAAAAGCAACTAGGATGAAAGAGATAGGTGAAACATGAGATTACAATACCATAATTTTTAGATTTATTGACATAATTTTTTTTATTAATATTTATACTCATAGTCTGTCGGTATAAATTTTTTGATGGTCTCACGGACATAAATAATCCGTCAGAAAACTCTTGTCGGTGATTTATGATCTGTCGATAATAATTTTACCGATGGATTTATTGACGGAAAAAACACGCCAAAATTTTTTTTACACGCTTCATTCTGTTGGTATTTCAATCATGAATATAACATATCATTGGAAGAAAAACCGTATGTCATTTCATTGATGAATTTTTTTCTTTATCGGTATTTCTTCAACAAATTTGACATATAAGCGGTAGTGTTATTTGAAGTAATTCTTTTTTAACTCTCTAAAATATACCGATGAAATTAAGACGTTATTAACCTTGTAAGAATAATTTAAAAATATTTAAAAAAAATTATAAACCTACATGGTGAGTAATGAAGGAAGGTTAGCTCGATACTCAACTCGTATCAAGTGAAATTAACCTTCAATTAATGAGATTTGGAGTTATATTTGTGAATCTATAGAAAATATTTCCCATTCATTCTGCCCCTTCTTCTGTCTTTATTTAGATAAAATAAAAGTTCTAAAACAATTATGTTTTAAAGTACAGCAATATGAAACATACATTACTAACACCACTTAAAACATGATGTTTTTTCACTGTAAATTACGAGTGAAACACTATTTACTGAAATTTTGTGATGAAGTCTTAAAAATCCAACTAGTCTAGAAATAAGACTATCAGGTTAGATAATCTGTTAATCAATTGGTCCTAACAATTTTATCTATTCTTCCTAGTTAAGGTAGTTTGTCACAAGTGTGCGAAAGGCAAGTAGGGGCCGAAGGAGTCCTCACCTAGTTGTTTGGTTCAGGATCGCTAGGAAACCCGAATGTACTGGTTTTATTAGAGATTCGAGGGTAAGAGATTAGTTGTGGCTGGGGAAGGTGTTAGCACTCTTAGCGCACCCTACCTGAAATAAGTTGTTTTGTATGGTTTGATGTGGTTTGAAGGTTTAGGATTAAGATTTACTTGTATGAATAAATCTGGTGTTAAGAATTTAATATGAACTCGTGTACCCAAATAAATTATTAGAAAAAAGATTCTTTGTAATTTGTGTATTATAGTGAAAAATACTCTTGATTAAAATTGGTGAATATTTAGAATAACTATGAGAATTTTTTGGTCAAATCCTGATATTTCAAATACCAGCCTCACTTGTAGGTCCGTGTTTTATACCAGGATTTTTAACCATTAATTATCATGAATTAAAAAATAATGATTTATTAAAATATTAGCCAAATTCTCATGCATTTAATAAATTTATTATTAAATCCTAAAATGCATATCAAAACACACATATTTTTTGTTTTCGTAAGAAAATACTAAATAATATGATTTTTCATATATATTTTTAAGAGATTTGACCATGTGCAACACCCAAAAAACATTTTTCTTTTATTTATAGGTTTCTTGAAATAAAAATATGCTTGAAAGTTAAAAGGAATTTTCTGGAACATATCCTTAAACCAAAAAAAAAAAAAACTAAACAAAACAAAAGGAAAAAAAACTGATTTTTTAATTTTATATTATTTCTTTGTCCTCTTCTTTTTTATTATTTATCATTACTTATTATTGTGGTCTGTGTTGATCGGTTAGACATACCCGACCGAGTTGAAATGGTCAGGTTAACTCGGTTAGGTTGACTAGACCGAGTCAACTTAGAAACAAGCCCACAAAATAAACCAAGACCAAAATAGATCAAAAGTGGCAAAAACACAAAAACTTAAAGATTTTTCAATCAAATCAGATCAAAGCAGAAAAAACAAAACAAACAGAAGAATGTTCTTCATCTCTCCATAAAATGTAATTCTTAATCCACAACTGATTTCAAACAAAGGAAGGAATGGTTCTGTGCGTAATCCTACATAGATCAAGAATGAGGGGTTCATCCGTTTCAATGATCGACAAAATCATGCAATTTTTGCCAAAATAGGTTTCAATTGAAACCAAAATCCTAGGATTTAAATCCATTAAAACTTGTTATTGATGCCAAAAAAAACTCCTAGATTACTTATCAACAATGATGGGAGAACCTATGTGAACTGGAAATTAAGCCAAAAAAGCTTTGAGACTAGCACGTAAGGCAAGATTCAATAGATGAATCTACCTAAACCCAGGAAAGCTACCCAGAAATGCCTAGAGATAAAATGCACTAAGAATGACTTTTTTGGCCTCTAAAGCGTGTCCTCTTTATCCCCACAAACCACACGTTTGGTGATGAATGTGATTATGGCCGAAGAAATAACAAAACAACCCAAAAACTTAAAAAGTACGTTGATTTTCAATCCTAAAAGCTACCAACTCAAAACAAAAGGCAATCTTTAACAAAATAAGCTTCAAAATCTAACCATTTTCACTTTAAAAGGTCATACCAACTACCTAGAAGCAGGGCTATCCTTTCATTAACAGAAAGTGCCCCTACTCCTTTGCTGCCACTTTTGGCATCCATTAAACTAAGGTTCCATGGAATTAAATGACAAAAAACAATCAAGAGCATATTAAGGCATTCAAGATTTCGTATTGAACGTAAGAAAAGGATCCAGTAGGCCTTATGGACTCCACTTTCAAAGTTTGAATGTGTATACTTTCTTAGCTTTGAAAATCCAAATATGAATCGATTCTTGGTATTGCATACCTTTCTTCTTGTTTTTAGACCTCCTTAGACCAAAGCTAAAGCTTCTATATCCTTCTGGATAGGACTCTTGCATCTTAACCTAAGTTCTTTTCTTCTTCTCTCCCTTTTCTTTCCTTTCCCCTTTTTTCCTATGTTTTTCTCTGTTTTTTCTTCTCCTTTTATGTTCTTCAACTCCTTCTTTTATATGAAGATTTGGGTCTTCTTGATGGTTTCCTAGCGTTCCAACAGACTAAAACCTAGTTGGTTTTGCCATGGAGCTACTGGTTTTGGTTATAGGTGGTTTTGTAAGGAGTTTGGGAACCAAGGTGAGGTGTTTTCTGCCTTTGGATCTAGAAAGAAGGGTTTTAAATCCTTGATGTAAACCTTCTAAAGGCTTCTAAGTGGGAGCAGATGAAAAAATTGAATGTTATTCTACAAATGAGTGTTCTTGTCAAAGCTGAGACCACCTGGACATGGTAGAGGGGCTGCATGCCTTTCAATCGGACACGTTCTTACTTCATTTGGAGGTTTGTATATCCACAATAAATGTTTGAAAATTCTTACTCAAACAGTGTGATGTCTGAAACTGTGGTCTTGGCTGACTAGGAACAAGATGTTGTGGAAATACATGAAAAACATGGGACATAAACATTTGATGTTAAAGACATGGGGTTGTAAAAGGGGTTTTTCTCAGTCGAATGATGGTGATTGCAACCTTTGGGGTGGTCGAAAACATCAAATTCAGTTGTCTGAAAATGCGCCCTCGATAAGCCAAAAAACTAAAGAAGAAAAAGCATAGTACCTTGAATGGTGTTGTTCTGACTAATTCTTATATATTAGGGTTTTTTTATTTGGGATCTGCCTACGTTCAATTTGATCCCTAATCTTCTGATTTTGTTTTATTTTACCCTTAATTTCCCTCTATCTTTCTAATTTCATGCAATTGTGTCCTTGTCAACTTCATTTGTCACCCTCAATTTTGAGTGTCTTCTACAAGTTGGTCCATGATTTCTGATTTTTTCTATAGGCCCCTAAATGACCATTAAAATTTTAATTTTTTTCAATTTGACCCCTGATTTCTCCTGATTCTACTCCCTAAAAATATGCGCATTTTGCAAATTGATTCTAGGTTCACAAAAAGTTCAATTAAGCCCATATTTGCTAACTAGACTTTGAATTTTATGCAACTAAACCCCTAATTTGGCTAATTTAAACTTTTTAAGCTTCTAATTGAGTCCTTAAACTTCAATTACTTCAATTATTTCAATTGACATCAAAATTGACTTCTAAATCTTTATTTCCCTTGCAATTAAACCCTTAATTAAATAATTAAACCTTTGAAAATTCCAATTGAGTCTATAAACACCAAAAACAAACATTTTTACTAATGGGCTTTATCAATTAAAACCTTGGATTATTATTTTGGCCTATCAACTTCACTTGGTATTCTGATCTTCCACCATTAGGCTAGGGCATTCCTTTTTAGGCTTGCTTTAGGTATACTTCCTTGCATTTATTTTATTTATTATATATATATATATATATATATATATATATATATATATATATATATATACACATTATAAAATGAATAACAACATAGTTGATAGCTTATACTTGGTGCTTGGTAAGCCAAGATAGCTTGTGGCTAATACCTGCAAAAGATCCTCTTTAGTGGAGGTGGGGACTCTTCGATGCTTAAATAAGTATCTTTTTAGAGAGAGAAAATATAAGAATATTCTAGAGAAAGATGCTCTAAAAATATATATGCAGTATAAAATGAAGAATGTGAACCTTTGTTCTAAAGGTCTTATAGTGTATTTATAGTCTATAAATCTTGTTTTTTTGTGAAGAGGAGGGTCTGGAGTGTAATCTTACTGATAGCATTTAATGAGGGATAAATATCCCTTACATCTATATTAATTTTTGATGGAAATATATTGGGTTCTTGGAATACACTTAAAAGATGTAATCTTACCTTGCTAATATTTAATGAGGGATAAATATTCATTACATCTATATTAATGTTTGAGGGATAAATATACCTAAAAGGTATGAGGAGATTAAAGTCCAAGACATCAAATGTAGCTAAATTCATGGAGGCTGAGTTCTTCCCTAAGGTTAGACCCAAATGAGGATAGTCATTCTCTTAGGCGTGCCCAATGGAGGATGGTCATTACATTGGACTTGGCTAACTACAAATTCCAGGTATCTTAGGTCTGACATGTTTTCCAGACACGCATTACCTTACACTTAACTACTTGGACTTGGCTAACTACCAAGTCCAAGTACTTTGGGTCTGGCATGTTTGCCAAACCCATGTTATCGTGGACCCGGCTAACTATTGAGTTCAAGTGCAATGGACTTGGCTAACTGCCAAGTCCAAGTGCCTTGAGTCTAGCATGTTTGCTAAACCCACGTTACTTTATACTTGGATAAATGTCAAGTCCAAGTGCCTTGGGTCTAGCATGTTTGTCAAACCCATATTATCGTGGACTTGGCTGACTGTCACATCCAAGTGTATTAGACTTGGTGGAATGCCAAGTCCAAGTACGTTGGGTCTCGCAAGTTTGCCAGACCCACACTACCTTATTTCATTGGGCGTGCCAAGGGAGAATGGGTCATTCCTTTGGCATTCCAATGAAGGATGAATATTCTAATAGGTGTGCCCAGGGCTTGACATACTGCCAAGCTCAATCATGGTTGGGTCTGGCTAGCATTAGACCTAACAATCCCGAGACTTGGCACACTATCAAGCCCCCATTTAGGGCATGCTTATTTTCTTAGATGTGTCTAAGGAAGAAGGGTCATAAGGGTTTTTTAGGCCCGTTAAAAATAGATTTATCACTTTGAGTGAAACACTGCTTATTGAAACTATGTTTTCATCTTTTTGCCCGTCCCATCAAAATACTTAAAACTGGTTGTTAGAGGTGTTGATGTCCTTTCATAAGGCCCAATAGTCATTGTCAAATTGATCAAGGGAAAATAAGTTTTTTTGCATTTCAAAAGCACAGTGAAACAACCAAAATGCCTTTAGAAAAAAAAAAAAAAGGCCTTAAGGGGCTTCTTGTATTTTCACAATGGTTTTTTTTGTTATTATCAATTCAGTTGAAGGGCAATTTAGTATTTGTATAACTATAGCGAAAAAAATAATGAAATGACCAAAATATTCTTAGAAGAAAAAAATAATTAAAACTAGCCTCAAAGGGCTTTTTTATATTTTCATAATGATTTTTTTTGTTATTATCAGGTAAGCCAAGAAGAAATTTGGTATTTGAATAAATATATATAATAATAAAAAAAAAAAACATGGTTGGAGCATGTGGCATTTCCTAGTAACCAAAATCTTCATTTCATCGTGTCATTAAAAATGTTGATGTATCCTCTTCCTTTTGGGGCAGTGTGTGTGATCAATGGTGGCATGATTTTTCATCGACGATGCTTTTTTCGCCTCTCTTTTCTCTCTTATCCCCTCAAAATTTGTGTTGGCCATGCAAACTTTCAGAGTTGTCCTCTAATTTATAGAGATTTCCACTTAGGTTCTTATTCTTTTGATTTCTAATTTTTGGTGTTGACTCTTTTGTAAAAAAAAATAGTTATTTTTTCTAATTTGATTCTCATTCTTTTGAATTTTGTTTTGTTGAGCCTTTTGTGAAGTTGATTTTTCATTTTAATTTCACCCTACAATCAAAATACTTTTTGTATTTCTTATTTGAATTTTAATCGTCATTGTTTTGATTTTTTGGGTCCTGTTGTTAAATTATTTTTTCTTTTTAATTTCACCATTCAATCAAAAATAAAATTTATTTTGTATTTCAATTTTGATCCTTATTTTTTTAATTGTTATTTTTGTTTATAATCCTTTTGTATAGTTGAAATTCTTTTTTTAATTTCATCCTTCAATGTTTAATTGATTGAGAATTGAGTTTCATGATTTATTCAGATAGGGTACTTCTGGTCTAATGACGTGGGTCACGAGTTTGAAAAGTTAACTTTAGTTGATATTATTTTTTTTTTAATGGGCTTTGTGATTTTTCTTCATTTTCTTTTGTACCGGGTTATCTAATCTCATGTCTTGGGTCGTTGGTTTAACAGGATAACCTGGGGTGGCTCAATCCTAATAATCGAGGTTACAAATTTGTCATGTTAACTTAAGTTGACTTAGCTCGATATTTAATGGATTATGCTTGGGATGATTATTTATCTCTTTTTGGAAATATATTTTTTCTCAGGTTATTGTGAGCACTTTTTTTTAATTTGATCAATTTGTTGTCGTTGTTTATTTTTCTTATTGTCTAATTAAAATAAATCCAACTTATTTGACTCGGTCTAGTCTATGGCCCGAGTCGCGAAAAATCAAATCATCCCAAGCATAACATGAGTCCATAACTAGTCTTATCTATAATAATTCCAATGAAAACATAGGTGCCACATGCACAAGCAAGATTGTTATATGGTCTATTAAGCATGACTCTTCTTTTATTTCTCTTATATTCTTTCTTTATATATGGTTTCAATAAACACCTAAGTAATTTTCCTTTGATTTATCATCTCTTTAATGTTCGTTTCCTTCTAATCATTTTAAATGACTCATTGGAATTATTGTGTCTCCATTAATTGAGCATGGTTACCAGCCTTAATGGAATTTCATAGTGTTTATATAGTGGCTTGTTATGTTGAATAATTAACTTTGACATTTGTTTTATGCTGAAAATTTTGTCAAGGCTCATGGAATAAACTTTTAAGGGTTTTAATGGATCATAATTTATCAGTATTTTTTAAAAAAAAATGGATTGGCTCAAAGCCCATTTTAATAATAGCCTAGACCCTAAAAGGTCTTCTAATTTTTTTTAGACTCAAGCTCTAAACATTTAGCTTGGCGCATATAGGCTCAAGCACCATATTTGAGCCTAGGCTCATACCTGGCGCATGTGGGCTCAACCCCCCCCCCCCCTGAGCCTGGGAGAAAGCCTGCCCTATCACCTATGGGCCTAGGCACCATGCTTAGGCCCAAACACTAGGCTCACACTTGACACTTCTCGAGTCTAGGCCATGCACTTAGGCCTATTACATATCCCAATGCCTCATGGGCCTTGTGTTAATTATGGCTTGGACCTAACACCTAGTTTCTTAGGATTTCTTAACTAGACCCTTAAGATATTTCTCGTCAATAATGCATGTGTAAAAGATATTTATCCCTTATTAATACTACAAAGGTGGGATGACTCCACACCCCTCTCTTTCAAGCAAAAAGACAAGATTAATGGGGTATAAATACCTTATGAATCATTCAAGTAAGGGATTTACAATTTTTATTCTCAACACATATATACCATTTTCATTCTTAGGATTTAATGCTTATTTGCATATTTATTACATTTTCTCTTTACAATGATTATAACTTAAGCATCTAAGGGTTCCCAAATCCATCTGCATGAGACTTTTTTATAGGTACCAGGATTCTTACATCAAGAGAATAACTTCCTTTATTATATAGAGTGGATTTAATTGAATGAACATGTGCTTAACCTATAATCCAATCACCAAAAAACCTTATTCCTTAGTATTTGGATTTTGGATCATCAATTAGTTTGTCTATGGGGAACACGATAAAAAAACCCTCATTTATTTGAGAACTTATTTTTGACATCTCCAAGCCATTTCACGATTGACAATCAAGACATACCAAGGTTGGGATGTGTGATGGATGCTCCCATCATCATGGGCACTTCTGCCCAGCCAGACTTTCAGCAACTTATTAATCAAGTGCAACTCGTTACTAAAGCAGTGGTGGCAACCTAAAGGAAAAATCAAGTCTTTTCACCTTAGCAAGTTTTGACATCATTGGTAACACTAAGTGCCCCAACACTGCCACCGCTCCCGTCATCCAAGAGAGTCACTCTACCCTGAGGAGTTTGGGCAAAATGACATTTAAAAGAGTATTTTGCCTCATCATTCAACAAGTACCTCAAGGGGTCGTTTGCATCGTTGTGATACCTATACATAGAACGGGTACTCAAGACGCTACTTCTTATTATAGCGGGGTGGATGTAAGTTACAAATCTTGTTACTCCGCACTGAATTCCTTAAGCTTCTAAAGCCCATTAGATAAAATATCAAGAGGTGATTGGTCTTTGAGCTTGTCCAAGAAAATGCCTATAACCCCCATAAAGTACGGGGCTCTCCTTTGCCCAGACGAGTTTTAAATACTCGAATTCCTCGAGATTACTTCTCTATAAAAATGAGTCTGGACAACTATGATGGTCTCGTTGACTCGAGGGAACTCATGCAAAAAGTGCAAAATAGCTTAGAATTGGTCATCCAGGATAGTAATACAATGAGAAAGATCCTTCATAAAACTTTTCATGGGTTCACGAGTTCGCGTGCTCCAGGATAGATGCTCGATATATCTTAAGAGGTTCTCTACTTCTCTCAACACCACTATCTCAACACCACTATCACTAAGGTTTTTTCCTTTATAAAGGGTAAAGATTTTGTCCATTATCCCTTGTCAATGAAGGTAATTCCCAACACTCGCACATTTAGGAAATTCTTTATGTTACTCTAGGACAAGGAGCACAATACGGAAGAGTGCTTCACTTTGAATAAATAAATTAAGTGGTTGATAGCCAATGTCTATATTTAACAATTTGTAAAAAACGATCCCCGTATCGAATAAGGTAGAGATGAGTCCAGCCAACACAACTAAATACTGCCTGAGATCAATATGAACTTGGATGGCACCTCTATAAAGGGTGATAATAGAAGTGGAAAAAATGTGAGAAGTTCTTACTAGTGTCCGCTTTCCAAACGTATGTGATGAGCCCATCACATTTACCCTAGAATATGGGAAAGGAATGGTTTTTTCCTATGAAGATGCTCTGGTCATGTCCAATCATCGTGTCTATAGAGTATTGATGGACTATATCAGTGCAATCAACATCCTCTCCAGTGATATGATGGCACAAATAAGGATAAATTAAATCTCTCAAGATCAACTCTTGTGAATAACCCTTTCTTTGGGATTGCAAGTTCAGACATGTTGGTGAAGGGTGCCTTAAAGATCCCTATCACCATCACCACTTATCTCGAATGTCTGACTCTTAAGCAGATCATTATATATAGTCATTGATATAAACTTGGCTTGCAACTTTATTCTGAGAAGGTACCTCCAAGATAAGAGCAAGCTTTGACAGAGCTTCTTAACATCCAAAACACCAACTTTGCTTTTGGGCATTGATCAGATATGCTCGGGATTTGCCTTAAGGTGGCAACACATTAATTGAAATCAACCCAACCTTCTCCCCCATCCATCAGAAGTAGAGAAATTTTAGGGGCGAAAGGCATAAGGCAATAATTGAGGAGGTGAATAAACTCCTTGCCGCCAGAGTCATTCGGGAGGTGATGTATCTCAATTGGTTGGCAAATGTGGTGATGGTGAAGAAAGTCAATGACAAGTGATGGTTGTGTGTGGATTGCACTTACTTGAACAAAATCTACCCAAAAAATAATTTTATAATGATCGAGGTCCTCTTTTTCATGAATACCTTTCGTGTTTAACATCATGCATGCTAGCTTATACATCGTGGTTATTTTTCACAGTAATCAAATCTTATATGAGAGTGATTAAAGTTTTGATAATATTAAGTTTTCATACCACTACCTCAAGTCACTTTAAGGTAAGTTGATTAGAGTTGATTTGTAATAATGCACAAAACTGCTAGTTGAATTTCCACTGATAATTAATAAAACATTTACAGCATGATCAGAAAGAAACATCAACATCAAAATGTTTCCTGCTGATCATGCTTTCAATTGTTAACTATCAATTAGTGCTTTTCATCTTCCATTAATTACAAGTCGTTTTTAAAGAACATGTATCTCACACCCGCAGCAGGTGCTGTGTTTTTGAAGTGCTTGTGTTCTTGGTTTTCGAAGTTGGACTATCTTTTCAAGGCTGTGAATCCGTTCTTCTTTTTTTTCCTTGTCATTTTCTTTTAAATCTACGCTATTACAAGCATACTTTCTTCTTTCTGAGACCTTTTTTTGAAAACACGATTGAAATTACATCATCGAAATGAAAATATCGAACCCCAAATCAAGCTTACTAGTTACTCATAATCTTAAATTTTACACATCGGACTAATATATTCTTGGATAAAGGGACGCCCACGAAGTGGAAGAAGACTCTGAAGTTCAATGTAAGTTCATAAACCACATCACATATAGGCTCCAGCGAGCCTTGTTCAACGAGAGAATCGAAAATGGCTGATATCCAGCTAAAGTTATTAGTGTTCAAATTGCTTCAAGGACCATCTTGTAGCACATACAAGGTTTTCTACTTTTAGAACTGAGTAGGCCTGGACTTGACACTAGACTCTAGGACTCACAATCTCACTCCTTTTTTTTTTATTACTTTGAGAGAAAAGTTAATGAGAGTCTCTAGGTACATGTTAAGCATTATCTAATTATATTTATTAAAATTTATTTATTGTTGATTTGTATTAAATAGGGATAAAAATCAGATATTTAAATAAAAACCATTCTTATTGATTAAAAACATTAAATAAGTGACATTTTATATGATAATTAATATTTTGAGATGTTTACAATAAATTTTAAATAAAAAGACAAGAAAAGAAACTTTGTGATTAATTAAAAGCATTAAATAACTTTTAAAGAAAGTATAGTCAATTTTATGGTTATCGAGTTATAACTATCAATACTTACATAAGAGAAATAGATATAATAAATGAGAAAATACGAGAGAGAGGAATTCATATTGTTTTTTAATAAGATTCAATGTAATTTTCTCTTTCCCGCTTCCCTTTCTTTCCTTGTCTATTGCACTCCTAATATTGTAAATATTAATAATAGCAATTTAAGTACTATAAAAGTTTTTATTAGAGGGACCCTTAATTTAAAGAAAATACGAGAAAAATAGAAGGATAGAATAACAACCACAGAGGGGATGCAAGGGCATTACAGCAGCCTCATTTGCTCGGTCGGTTGATTGCATGGCACAAAAATGATGGCATGTTGTTTGATTTTTATGTTTTAAAAATATTTTTAAAAAAATTTAATTTTTTTTATTTTTTGTCTGTTTAAAATTAATATTTTTAATATTTTTAAATTATTTTAATTTGTTAATGTCAAAAATAATATTAAAAAAATAAATATTATATTAATATATTATCGAATGAAAAACATTTTAAAAAATAATAATTACTATACATCTAAATAAGCCTAATATCATTTGTGCCAGCCTCATTTGCTATTGAAATTTTTTTATGACATTAAATTATAGTGTGTAATAAAAAAATTTATATAGTTATTTTTTGTTTTTTTTTTTATTTCTGTTATAGCATATCAGTTTTTTTTTTTTTTACCCTATGGTCTTTCTAATATATTTCTTTTATGATTATATATAAAAAAAAATGATACCATTTATCCTACAGCACACCAGCAGCATAATGAATGAGATTCACTGTGATCAGGATCTCACAGTCCAAAATAAGTATTTGGCCACAAATATTGTTGATGAACTATATATATATATGTGTGTGTGTGTGTCTGTGTGTGTGTGTGTGGGGCCCAAAAAAGTATTTGGCCACCACCTAGGCAACAGTCGTGCTTCTGAGAATGCATCCATGATCAGGACAAAATCCGAGAC
>Ga0325405_1004637_pt1 | contig 14001 bp, 7 predicted proteins | sample PopdelMetagenome_21_FD_205663 | JGI IMG/M metagenome (GOLD analysis project Ga0325405, IMG submission 205663) | Populus deltoides microbial communities from Bellville, Georgia, United States - Xylem-Control-R2 | ecosystem: Host-associated > Plants > Phyllosphere > Stem > Wood/Secondary xylem... | reverse complement strand
TTGTATGTTAAGTGGCAAAATGTGAGTTTGACAAAACTTACCAATCATGCATCTAATTCTGCTCTGCCTTTTCATTTGCTTCACCAATATTCACCTTTTGGAGTTATATTTTTGCTTTATCAGAGTTCATGGCTAAAGGAAGTTTATACAACTTTCTGCATAAACAGAACGGTGTATTTAAGCTTCCATCCTTAATCAAAGTGGCAATTGATGTCTCAAAGGGAATGAATTATCTCCACCAAAATAACATAATTCACAGGGACCTGAAAACTGCCAATCTTCTGATGGATGAAAATGAAGTAAGAGCATTTCCTGAACTTGCATATACCTGTTTATACTCATCCATGTTTACATGAATTTTGAATTCAAGAACTGTTCTCTTTTTAACTATTGTCTTTATATTTCTTTTTAAAAACTTTCTTGCCATGCATGTTGTAGCCCACTGTTTGGGTTTGGTGTTCATCCTTGTAGTGTCAGATGTATTAATATGTATTTTTGGAATATTTTTTTCAAAGGATTTGCTTGTTCTAAAATCTACACCCTTCTTTCACAGGTTGTTAAAGTTGCTGATTTTGGGGTTGCCAGAGTACAGACTCAATCTGGGGTAATGACAGCTGAAACAGGAACATACCGCTGGATGGCTCCTGAGGTACATTTTACTTGTACGTGAATTTTAAGTTTCTTGTTCATGTTGTTTTACATGGTCGTACCTTGGAAAGTTATTGGGACATATGATCTTGCATGCCATGATTTTATTTTTTGATTGTGTCTTTGTTTGTTTCTCCGATCTAATTGAAAAAGGAGCTTTTTTTATTTTTTATTAACACACACACACACACACACACACACACACACACACTTACAGTTGTTTTAACTACATGAAGGTGATTGAACACAAACCATATGATCACAAGGCTGATGTTTTCAGTTTTGGAATAGTTGCATGGGAGCTTCTAACTGGAGAAGTAAGCACAGCAGTTTTTAGGAGGAAAAAAAAAGTTATATTTTTCAATTTTATTTTATTACTTACTAGTTATAATTGTAAAAATTTCACCACTTATTCGTTATATTTTAAGACCAAAATCACAGCTTCCTTAATCATACTTGACCCCATTGCAAGCAGCAGTAGGTGTGGTGCAAAAGGTATATCCATTTTGTTCTTCATATTAACGTAAAACTAATGCATTTTTCTCTTTTTTAAATGGCACTTTCACTTTTTAACCAACATTCCTGTAGGGTCTACGGCCCACAATCCCCAAGCACACTCATCCAAAACTTGCAGAACTGCTTGAGACTTGCTGGCAGCAAGACCCAAATCAAAGACCCAATTTTTCTCAGATAATAGATATCCTTCAGCAAATAGCCAAGGAGGTAAGAGAATTACCTATCATCATGCATCAGTTCCATTGAACAATTATAACTTTCTTTATTGAAATAGGTTGGAGATGAGAGAGAAGATCGTTGCAAGGATAAATCATCCGGTAGCTTTTTCTCAGCACTGATCGAGGGTCACCATTAACTGACAAGGAGCATGTGCTGTTAATAAAGTTTGCAAATTTAGCCAGTTCCCATCATACATTCTTCTTTTTCTCTTTCCTCTCTAACATCATTTTCATTTCCTTTTTATAGTGCTTACTCGATAACTGTACAGCGCTTTGCCCTAGCTCAGTTATAGCTGTCTTTTTTTTCCCATAATTAAAAGTTCCAGGTTCCTAATGTTTTCTTTTGTTCCAATTTCTTCTCTCCCTTGTTTTTTCACACCTTAATTTTCTATGCTAATTGACATGTAAATGTTTGCATTATTTATGCTCAATGAACAATTGCTAGGTTGGGAAACGACTGCTCTAGAGTGTTGTTCAACCTTGTGTTAATTGGTGATTAGTAGACAGTTGTGGGTATAGTTTGGACAACTCTTTACCATGAATATGATTCATAGATAGATCCGCAAGTCGAATAGAAGGTACGAGTAATAATTAAACTAGTTGCAGATGCTACACAAATTCGACTATTTCTGCTAAGAAATTTGTCAACATGGGAGATTACTGTGTTAATGTTGCATGGGGTATGGAATTTTAGAGCGCACTCCTTGAATTGTATAGTGCTATGAGTTTAGACCTTAGATATGAAGATGTCCTGCCTTGCTCAAACCTGTACCTGCAACCGGACGAGCGCTTGCATGCATTGCAGGGCTATGCAAGATTGTTTCCTTGCATGCACAACTCGAGCTAACGCTTGCAATTTCACCAGGCTCTGGAGTGCTTGAAATGCCCGTCTTGCTTGTCAGCATTTCAACCACAAAACTCAGGAAAATATTATCACGGCACTGAATACAATTGCTGTGGATTATACTTGCTACATGCATGATACAAGGTGACCCCTGAAATTTGCTTGAAATGTGATTGCTGCTGTACCTTCTATGGTGAGTTCTCTCTTTGAAGGTGGTGAAGCTATGCTAATTAAGGTCTTGAGCAAGCATTGGAATTGAGAATGATGTTTGTATGAGATGACCGGAGAAAGTTTCTGCGAACTTCGTCTAACCAGTTCCAAGATGCCCTTTCTTGCCATATCCTGGTTCTCTTTTGTTGACAAGAGTTTGCAGCACCAAATCTAATGTCTTGTTCGCTCAATGCCTTTTAACAAGAGGTAGCTAAAAGGTAGGAGATGTGCGCCCCATGTTTGCTTAATTTTGGGGGGCTGTTTACTTTGCTAAGCGTCTGTCAGGAACGAAGAACGTGGCTGGTTGAATATCTGTTGACAGTTCTGTGTGGGTTCGAAGCATTAAAGCCTTGAGAAAAACAAATGAAATTTAAATATTGGCGACGAATCTTGTTGATACAGTTTTGATCTTGGCTATTTTCTGGTGGATGTGGGGCTAAGGGGGATCTACTGAATAGTGAACCTGCCTACCAACCCTTTCCCTTGAGAGATAGACACCAGATTCTTGTTTCGTGTTATGACGCCGGATCGCATTAATTTTTTTTTTTTTAATGTGATCAACATATTAAAAAACATATACCTATGATTTTGCAAGAACTCTTTAAAAGTATCATAACCACACAAAAAAAAAAAAACAAAAATATTAAAAAAAATATTTTTGATGCCTACATGTTCCATTTTGTAATTTTTTTTATTTCTCTCTTTGATATCTTTTTTAAAAAAGTCAAAATAAAAAATAGAGAAGAAGAGGTACAAAAAAAAATCTAATCACCAAAATTATATAAAAAAATAGAAAGAAAGAAATAGAAAAATAACCAAAAAACCTTTTCCACACATAAAACAGAAGTAACCACCTGAAAAGAGGAAGAAAATTCTCGGTGGAAAAAGAAAAAGAAAAAGAAATGATTGAAACTTCTTGTGGTTTGTTTTCTCACAGGTAGTGGTGGTCAACACAATCAACATATAAGGGACAAGGGAAGGGTGATGCTTTCTATATGCTAGGTGGCTCGTGGGTGGCATTGGCATCAATAGTGGCATATGAGTCCACATGCCAACACTATCCTCTCAATTCCAGTAGCATCTTCACCAGATTTCACCTGTTTTCGGTCCACCTCAATTTCTCTAGAAGTTTGATTTCGAACCCCATATATTTTTTGAATAATTATCCTAGTTTATTGTTGATTTTGATGTGTGTTGTGATGAGATTTTTTGGATTGAATATATTTTAATGCATTATTGTGAATGATTGAAGAATTAGAAGTGTGGGCCCATATTGAAATTGCGTGTTATTTTGATGAATTGCGGTTTTGTTTTTTGAAAAAATTATTTTGTTAAACATGAATATGAATCAATAAGTTGAAGGGTGCTTTTGGTGATACCTTATTGATTCATTTTTACATCATATAGTAAAATATTGTCATATAGTGGGTCACCCTTAAAGTAACAACAAATGATTTTAAAAAATAAAAAATATCATGTTCTTTTATCATCTTTATTTGTAAGTATAGTTTTGATGATTTTTGTGTGTTACAATATATTATCTATATTGTTACAAGTGGACCTAGGTTGGGTCATAGTGACACACCATATAGGTCTAATGAGTACGAGTGGCGCCATTTGGGCTCATTCTAGACATATTCAAAAGAGTTGGGGCAAAGCTCAATTTTTACCACCCATACAGGTCCAATGCCCATTTCACAAACAACCAAACTGACGAGTCTACTATTCTTAGAGATAGACGTTGAATTTTCACAAATGACCAAGTCCACGAGTCTCCTATTTAGAGATTGACATCAAATTTTTATGAGTAGCAAATTGAGGAGTCTTTTTCACACAGATGAAAGCACAAACAATAAGACAATAGCAAGACAAAACATATTTATGATCGAAATACAATACAACACAAGAAATCTAATTCATAGTTTTATCACGAAAGAGAAAGCTCTATTATGATCTCTCTTTAAAAGGTTTACAACTTTTTAAATAGGCTTAGAAATCATAAGAAACCCAAAAATAAAGAAAAAGTAATAAAAGTATTGAACAAACTAGGAAAATAAAATTATCAATCTCAATACTTGTTTTCTAAACCAAACAGGAAAAAAATAAAATCACCATAAAAGAAATTTTTCCTAAATTAAATAGAAAATAATAATAACTAAGTCAAATATGTTTTTTTTTTTCTAAAAATCCTCCTGCATCAATCTTCTCAATTGGAGAGAATTCACCCTCGAGGTTTGATCTTCATATTATTGTTGTTGTTGATCATTTTAAATGGTGTTGGTGCCCTTGCACTCCCTTAACTTGTTTCCTTTTATACCCTTACTTTTAACAACCACCTCCCCACTATTAGACACCAATATTATACATTTTCCTTTTATATGAAGGGTATATGTATTATGTCGTCCGTAATTTATAACATTTCTATCATATTGTCATGGCCTAGCCAATAACAAATGATACACTATAGACACCATATCACACTAATTACTATCAAAATATCTCTTGCCTATAAACAAAGAAACGAGACAACACCTATCCATAATTACCTAAGTGTCTTTATTCAACCAAGTTAACTTGCAAGGCTTAGAATGACTTTTGATTTTTAGTTAGATCTTCTTTATTGCCTCAACGGACTCTATATTCTCACAACTACCACTATATTATTAAGTTGTAGACCTTATCTTTATGGTGCACGTCAAGTGAAAGATGCTAGTGTGTTACCGATATTCTTTTGAATCATTTTTGGAAGTCAGCAGACTCTTTCAGATGACTAGGTTAGCACCGCCATCTTCACACAGAATCTCTCCATTATTATTCGAGTCATAATAAATAGAATTAGCCACATCACATGTAGGCTCTTCTATCAATAGATTCTTATCTGATTGACTTTCTGGTCTACTACACTCATCAATCCGATGCCTCAATTTGCTACATTTGTAACAACAAATTCAAAAAGTATTGACCTATACTCTAACATGTTTATTGAGTTTGTTGAGTAGGTTTGACTTGAATGGTGGTTGGCCTTTAATTATTGTTAGGTCCTCCTTTATTATATTGATATGCTTAGAAACTCTTGCTAATTTTCCTAGCAGCCTATTATTTCTTAACTGTAAAATTCCTTTGATATACCTCCAAAACTATTCATAAATATGCAAGCATAACATGTCCTGAATGGATCGTGATAAACCACTTAAATATCTCACCACGAGTTGTTCTTCCATTTTTGCCAAGTCATTCCTGACCATTAATTGATAGAACTTATCAATGTAATAATGGATAGATTTACCTTTTTATCTCAACATGTAGATCCATTGGTATAGGGTTTGGTCATAACTAAAAGAAAAAAAATGCTCCTTCATCTTCTTTTTTTTTTTTTTATCTTGACTTAGTTATTGATTCTTGGTTTCCATTGCCTCTCTTGTGACCTCTTTAATTGTTCATACTAGGAGGAATCTTGACCCTTCAATTTGATCACAATCAGTTTTACCCCCATCTATTATAGAACCTCCTTATACTAAAAAAGTCATTCAACTTTATTTGACTAATGGATGAATTTCTTTACTTGTAAAGTTCCTGCAAAATTAGGAAGTTTGATTTAAAACCAAAATCTCCATGATGTTCTTCCCTATTAAAAGGTTGCCTTATATGCATCTGCCTCTGGAAAGGGTTTTGTGTACTAACAAGAGACCTTTAGTTAGTTTTTTTTTTATTAGAGCCTTTTTGTTAACTGTAAGGTAAGCTTTGCAATCTAGCTCTGTAAATCATCTACCATAAGCTCCTACACATCCCTCTTCCTATGGGGAATCTCTTCATGCTCTATTGTCTAAACACGCCCTACTCCATAACCTCTTTCTACCAAGGTTTTTCTACAGCACATAACAAAGCAAAAATAACTTGAGAATACAACACACAACAAGCAATAACCTGAGATCTTTGGGCTCTAATTACAACTGATGTAGGAAAAAACATAAATAAGAGAACAATAGAAATTGAAAACAGATTAATAATCGAAATAATGTAGAACACAACAACCCTAATTTATATTTTTATTGTTGAAAAAATAACTTTATTATGGCTTACCTCTTTAAAAGGCTTACAACTCCTTAAACAAGCCTATAAACCATCCTAAAAAAATAAGAAACCCGGAAATAAAGGAAAGTAATAAAAGTCCTAAACAAAGTAAGAAAATAAAATTACTAATATCAATACTTGATTTTCTAAACTAAATAGAAAAAATAATCATAAAAGAAAATAATTGTCTAAATTAAATAAGCAATAATAATAACTAAAATAATATTTTTTTCATAAAAATAATTCTGCATCACTCCTACTGTTAGGGAAAGATATCGGACTTTTACAGGTGGCTTAATCGATGAGTCTTCTATCTTTGGGTTTGACGTCAAATTTTCATGAATAACCTAATCAACGAGTCTCATGTTTTTTAGGCGAACATCAAGTTGTTTTTTTCAATTTCCTAATTTGTCATTTTTCATGTTCTTGAGAGTTTTAGTACGTCAACACAAGCGTATTAAGGCTGATTTGATTTGGTTTAAGGCTTGCTAATGAGACTTAGCTTTTTTATGGGTTTAAGGCACATTTTGGGTTTTTTTGGGTTCTTGATTTGAATGTTCATAGCTATAGATTTTTTTTATATATATATATATAAATTGATATTTTAGCTCGATTTATGTATTTAGATCGAAGTCTAAACTTATATGTTATTGTTCTTTGCCCTTTTCTTATCCATTAACTGCTTAGTTTGGGCAAATCAATCCTTGAAATTTTAAATATAAGAGTTTATGTTCTTGGTTGATGAGTTTGATTTCAAGTTATGCTTCATTTGTTTTTCTTATTCAATGCAACATTATTTTATAATACATCTTGCAAATCGACCTTTTTAGTGGTTTGATCTTCAACCATTAAAGATTGTTACAAATGAAACTTGAAAAAATCTAGAAGAGAAAGCATGGGTGGAGAAATATGCAGCATTACCACGAAGCAACTTCAAGTGGAAAGCACTTTCGATGAATAATACATCACGCATCATTTATTGTGGTAGTAAAATATAGGCCCCTTCGATTGGGATCATAGGTTACATTGGTTATACTCTCGCACTAGTAATGAGACAACTTGGTGGGATACAATACATGTCAAGAACCTTAGGTTCAGCCGATTTCATGGGATCTTTTAAGAATCAATCATCATTGAAAGAGCTCAAGGTTATTAAATAAGACCGAGGAAAACTTTTATGGTATAGAAGGATGAAGAAAATGAGTTTGAACCATCATTCAACCAAAATTATATCATTTAGAGAAATAACTAGCTTTTTAAAATGATTGCTAGAAACCCATATATAGAGTAGCCACAAGTAACTAGAGAAAGATTAAAAATAAAAAGGATTGACAACGAGGAAGAGCTGAGAAAGTAGTTAGAAAAGTTTATAATTGACCTTTGCAGCATCAAAGATCAATAATAACTCCTAGAAAAATAATTGGAAGAAGAAGATAAAATGATAAGTTTCTTGAACTAACAGCTAAAAGGAAAGGATGAACAACTAGCAACCTTAGCAAAAGATCTCAAGGAGGAAAAAGAATGAAAAAAAGGGCTGAGGTAACTAAAGAAGTAGCTAAAAAGATCTAAAAGGAGTTGGGAATTCAAATAGCCAAGCACGATGAATTAGTTAACAAATATGTGAGAATAGAAAAAGAAAGGGTTAAAATCAAAAAATCAGTTAAAAGCATGATGAGTGTGGATAAAGAAATAATAGATTCCTTGAAGAAGGAAAAGGAGAACCTTAGAAAAAAAATTAGACGATGACAAAAAGAAGAATTGATTAATTGAAATTGATATTAAAAAAGAAAAAAGGATACGAGCCCAATATATAACACAATCAGAAGAAGAAAGAAGTGCAAGGAAAGCAGTTGAATTTGACATGAGAGATTATAAGAAAAGGGTAGAGTATTCAAAAGAACAACTCATGGTATTGTAATTCGAGCTAAAAGTTTGAGAGGAAGATCTAAGGGAGCTAAAAGGCCAATACTTCAAAATAGAAAAATAACTAAATAGGTCAAAGCAAGGGCGTAATGAATGTCAAGATTATATCGATAATTAAGCTTGAAACTAGAAGAGAAGAGTTGCGATGAGAAATGGCTGAAGTAACCTATCTAGAAAACACATTATGAATGCTTGAAAGAAACAATGAGGTTTTTGCTTATAGTAATGGTTTTCTAATCGCTTACAACACTTTATTCCATGACAAGATAAGATAAATCACAAGGTAGTTTGAGCAACCAGCATGTCAAGCCGAGAGATTACAACAACAAACTACTCAGGTAGGGAATAATGCTATGAATTACCGAGAGCACTTGGATACAACCACTGCTCTTATTAGGAATATAGCTAAAAAAAGGCAATGCTTTTTGTGAGTAGAGATGTATAGGTGTTTTTGGCTTTTATAATGAAAGGGATGCAACTCAGTTTCTTTCTTATATAATGTGTTTGAAATTCAATCATGATAAGAACTTGGCAAAATACTCCTTGCAACAATAAGCCAAAATTAGAAATCTTGCCTAAAATCAGCGAAATGAAAGTCATGAATCAAGTTCAAAGAAGCTAATCCATGTCCAAGTGGTCCAGGACGAGAAATTACTTACCATTTTTTTCGAGATAGCCTCAGTGATGCTACACTAACTTAGTACATGAGGCTTAACAATACTAACATCCGAGGGTGGAAAGACTTGGTAGGAGCATTATGAAACAATACAAATTCAACATGGACATAACTCTAGATAGATCTAGTCTTTTAATGATGGAGAAGGGAAATAAAAAAAAACTATTCGGGAGTGCACCTAGAGATGGAGAGATAAATGCACTCAGATCGAACCCCTTTTATTGGAAAAAGAAATGATCAATTTGTTTTCTAATATGTTCAAAGAACCTTTCTTTGACCATCTAGTAGGTGCCATTACCCAACATTTTATAGATATTATGATAGTGGCAGAACAAATAGAGCAAGCCATTAGAGCTGGGAAAATAGTGAATCCAACTAAAAATAAAGGATTCACTGGAAGAAAAAGGCTACAAATTTAAACAAACTTGAAAAAAGGCGCTATCACAATTCCTACCAAGAACCCTTTTTTATATACAATGTAAACTTTTTCAACCCTTTCCTAAAAAATCAGACTAACACCCCAAATAACCAACAAAATACCCCGCTTCCTATATTATTTGGAGAAATGTATTAGCATTGGCTAAATAGCATGTAACCCTACCTCGCTTTTTTTATTGGTGTATTCCAGACATTAAATATACCCAATTTCTATATTACTTGGAGAAATGTATAGCATCCTAAATAAGATCTATCCCAACCTCGCTTTTTTATTGGTATAAACTAGACATTAAATGTGAATATCATGATGATGCTTCTGAGCATAGCATTGAGATGAGAATAATATTGAGACATGCCACGCTTTCAAAACTGTTAAACTAGTATGGAATGACAGTAGAAAAAATATTAAAGGTCCTCTCTTTCTTGTTATAAAATCCAAAAAACCATATTCGATTAAGAAATATAAGAGATATCATGACATAATTTTGTCAGATAATAAAACATCCTTGCACATTTTTGTCCAGGTTTATTATTATTATTATTATTATTATTATTATTATTATTATTATTATGTAGCTGGGTGCTTTGTTTCCTAGGGACCAAAAAAATTGGCAACTGGATACAAATCCTAGCCAATTATATACTCTTCTGGGTAAACAAGAGACTAGTACTTCATTTTTTATTAATTCAAGTTTAGACTCGTCCAATGATAGGTCAATAAAAGTTCTAAAACAGGATAGATTGCTCACTTACAATACAGACAGCCTAAAATTACTTGATGAATATAACTTAGACTACAATGCTAAGTTTTCACATCATTAATTACAAAGTCATGCAAAAACCTGCCGATTTTACAATATCAAGCAGGGTGGAGAAGCCATGTTCTTGTTCAATTCGCACAGTTGTTTGGCATTGTTTATCTGCATCCATCCAATTTCTCCATACTACAATGTATAAATCATATACACGAGGGAGCTTGAAATTATAGATTCTCACTGTCAGAGCAATGATTTTCCAGTGAATCTGGATATTAGGAAGATATAAAGTGGCTCCATTAAGGCAGTTAGAAAGCTGAAGCATTATAAGGGTTTTTGGCCAAAGTTGATTTCTTCGCAAACTGCTTAAACAGCTTGATAAGCTCACAAGTCCTTGTGTCTCTGCCAGAATAGAGGCAGAGATCGAGTGCTGTTAAGCCATCCTGAGACAAACGAATAATTTCGATGCATTATTAACTTGAAGATGGAGGTAAATAAAAGTAACTTGTGATGACATTGTGACAAAAAAAAGGTTGCGGAAACTACTGGTAAGAGGACTTTCCAAAAATGCCCAACTATTAAGCTTTTTTCTTGTTTTGAATCCCCAGCTATTAGCTTAAGAAAACAAAAAAGGATGCCTGTCTATCCAGCACCTTAAACAAGACCAGTTCAAGAAATCCTTTGTGCTTATACATTGCATCATGTTCATTTATTGATCATGGATCCTCCACATAAAGAGGTCTGCTGATCCTTATTGACAGTTTGCGTTAGGTTTCAAACTGCAAGCAATTTTGTCAGTATCTTCTTGTACGTTACCAGTTGTGACAGTATGCAACCAAGCTTGAATATCATCTAAATGACGTAAACAATAATAGTATGAAAAACCTACACATACAAGCAGCAGTCTAACATCTTGGATGAATATACATACAATGCAATGGTATGAGAGATCCCTCGAATCGTTAGATATTTACCAGGTTTTTAATTGTACTATCTGCTCTTTTTATTAATAAAAGCTTCACTATATCCATTCTTCGGGCTTGAACAGCAAGATGTAATGGTGTCCATCCATCCTAAAAGGGTAATAAATGAGTGCGCTCACCAATACAGCATCAAAACTGAAACAGAAAAGATAAAAGAAAAAAAAAGTAGGGATATATCATCCTCACATTGTCCTGAAGGTTTATATCGACGTTATATAACAAAAGAACTTTGATAGCTGGAGCAGATGCTGTTTGAACTGCATAATGCATCAAGGTGGCACCCTCCTGTCATCAGCAAGAAATGAGCAAGGTAAAGATGGTATGAATCACAAGAGAAAATGGCTGCATAAAGGAAGATGATAAGTTTTTAAGTTAAACATGGTGAAATTAGAAGATAAAAAAATATAATGATTATATCGAAAGCAAATAAACTCAAGAAATAGTCATTGTGTCAATACTCACTGCATCACGTACAAAAGGATCTGCTGATTCTCTCAACAGATAACTGATTATAGCTTGCTTTTTGCATATTATTGCTCTGTGAAGTGCAGTCCAACCATTCTGGAGAAAATATAATGATCCAAAGTTCAAAATTGAGCAATTCCAAGCATTTTTGCATCCAATATGAAATATAGGGAGGGAAGTGTATAAAACTTGATGAGACTGGCAGAATCCAATAAGGTCATTCCACCTACCACATCCACAGCATTGATATCAACATTATGCTTCAACAACGCATCCATAAGGTAGAATTCTCCTGATGCAGCAAGTGTGTGGACAGGCAGCCATTTTCTCTGCAAAGAATCCAATAAAAATAAAAAAACTATAAACGATTTGCTGGTTTGCATGATGTATTTTATCCAAAAATGAAAATAAAAATGCACCATGTATAGCCTTCATGATTTCTTCAAAGAAGAAAGACATACATGGCTGAAAAATGCAGGGGGAAATATTGTCTTTGTGACTGTAAAAAACTATTCATTTGGTTCTGTAATCAGATTGAAACATCAGCTGGCAGTTGGATAACTAAGAAATGAGAAAGCAGCAACAAATGATTATACAGCAATAAATATACATCAAAATCAAATACACAGACTAGAGTGTTTCAAACAGAAAGTGAACTCACAGAAGTAGCAACTGCTAGATCAGGTACCCGCTTATTTAACAAAACCTTTTCCTCTTTCGTAAACAACTTGCGCTTACCTATTTATTCAAACAAACAAAAAAGAAAAAAAAACACTATGAACGGCTAGATCTTGAAGCTCGCATGCAAAAACATAAAACAAAACAATGTAACATCAGCTTCCACCGAATTCTCAATACTTTTATGCAACATACAGCGAAATAGCATTAAGTGAGAAATTGAGAGAATTGACATCACATATTCTTCACAGCTTACACCAAATTACAACTAAAATTTACTAGTGTTGTATCAATCAAACCAATAAAACCAAATTCAATTACTCAATCAATAAACAAATAAACCAGAGTATCAACAAGAAAACAACAAACACTACGAAACCCAATTTAAAAACTTGAAATAGAAAAGCAATTACCTTCAGATTTCTGTTCACCAGGCTCATAACCCTCACCGTTAAAAAACTCTCTAACATCATCTAAACCTCTCCCATAGACCGCCAATCTAGGATTCTTCCCCTTCACTCTCTCACTAACAATCTCCCTCACTTCATCCTCCTCCTCTTCCTCCTCCTTAATATTCTGTGGATAATCAAGCACAAGTGGCTTCAACTGTGCCAATTTAGCTTCTCTAAAAGCCTGATACTCCTCTAAATTCACATTCCTAATAGGAACCAACCCTTTCCTTTTCCTTTCAAATTTTTTATTATATTCCAATTCTTGAGCAATCTTTCTCCTTTCTTTTTTACCAATATTAATCTCTGCTTGCACTTCTCTCCAATTCTCTGGCACCAAATTCTCTTCTTCAATTTTAGGAACAACCCTTTTTATTTTTTTCTGAACAGACCTCAACTTTGAATCCTCAATGGCATTTGAATTGTTTTCCAAATAAGGGTCTTCAAAAATGCCTTCTTCAAAGACTATACAGTCACCAATGGCATGGTCTTGGTCTTCAAAACTGTCATTTCGTATAGGGAATTGGGATTGTGAAGAAGGTGAGAAGGAATGGATTTTTGTTGGGATTTTTAGAGTTTTGAAAGATGGAAACTTGAGAGATAGAGGAACGTGTAGTTTTGGGGTTTGTGGGTTTAGCAGAGTTGGCAGGGACATGATCTGTCTGATTCTGGAGGTATGAAGTGGAGGAGATTTCAGCTGTGTATGTCTTTTAGAACTTGGGTTATTATAGTCCAGAACAATTTGCTGATGCTGTGAGACTAAATAAGTTCTAGTTAATTTTTTCTTTTCTTTTTTTTTCTTGGCCAGCCACTATACTGAATATTAATGTTGTTCAATCTAGAATTTCACTATACAGGTTACATGCGCAATGATGTTCTCAGGTAAATTTTTTTTTTAACATGAAAAAATTATTCAGACGACGCTAATATTTTCAAAGAAACATAAAATATTTGATATTTAAATTATTAATTTAACTAAATTTAATAAATTTAGTTAATTTAATAAAGATTAAAAAAATATATGCGAACAAATTTAATAAGGAAAAGAATTTAATTTTCTAAACTTGCAACTTGTGAAATTCTAGACCCGGACTCAATAAAAAAACTTAGTTCATATCAAATTTAAT
>Ga0325405_1004636_pt1 | contig 14002 bp, 6 predicted proteins | sample PopdelMetagenome_21_FD_205663 | JGI IMG/M metagenome (GOLD analysis project Ga0325405, IMG submission 205663) | Populus deltoides microbial communities from Bellville, Georgia, United States - Xylem-Control-R2 | ecosystem: Host-associated > Plants > Phyllosphere > Stem > Wood/Secondary xylem... | reverse complement strand
ACACAAATGCATAAATTCTCAGCGTGTAACAAGCATCCGACACAACTCAAGCAGATGCAAGAAACAGGTATTGATTCAATCAATTAGACAGCGTTTGTGGCGCCCAAAGACAGTTAGGTCAGAATTTGATTTCTTTTTTAAAAAATTAATTTTTTAATATTTTAAAATACTAATATAAAAAAAATTAAAAAAATTAAAATTATTTAATATATTTCCATCAAAAACAAAAAAACAACCACTTTCATCATACCAAAGTCCACCTTGGAAAACTACACGTTTTCGTACAGAATTAAAACCAAAAAAAAAAAAAGTCTTTCGAGATAAGAAGCGATTCTGCTAAACGAACAGACAGGTTCCCATCGTAATTAAAGAATTAATTAAAGTGATTGGCAGGTTTGGTCGTGATGTAGAGAGAGAGAGAGATTCTTAATTAATTCCATGGAAGAAATATGTTTCCAGATGAAAAATCTGGCAATATCAAGACTCGGGACCCGCACCAACAGCAACACCAACACCAACGCTTCAATATCATCCTCCAGATTCCTTATCTATAAGCTTAACCCCACGTTAAGAATTTGACAATTCGACGATTGTCTTGAATACAAGCCTATTCACATGCAATGAGTGTCCCTTTCTTGAAAGAGAATCTATCCACCCACCTGTTTATTTCTTTATTCAAGCCAAGTTGGCCAATGGCCAGTGAATGGGAGAAATAATTCTCATCTCTTAGGTTTTGACGAGGAAAAACGATTGCAGATTTGATTTCCATTTTATAAAATACCAATGTAATGCGAGCTCGACTGACTTGATCCACACTTGATACGAGAAAAAGAGAGAGGAAGAACTTACCTTCCACGAACAATGCGTATGCATGTTTGCTTTGATCCCTTCAATTTCCAGGTCTATCGTCTTCTTTTTTCACGTTAGCACTGCTATATCCAGAGCATGATATCTCTAGAATGTCTAATATTTAATTAAAATGGTAGGTTAGACAAGATCTTAGCATGTCATGTAAGATTCAGCTATATGTAAATAAATGCACCACCAACAATTCTATGACAAGCCCTGCCTGTGCATGAACCGTTTAGCAATAGATAATATATATTATATGGGAAGATGTTCTCTGATAGTTTACGCTATTCAATTAAGATGATTTTTTAATATAGTATTATAATATTAATGATTAAGTAATGTAAGTTTGTATAAATTTTAAGTTTAAAAATTTTTACTAAAAGGGTATGTTAAAGAATAATATAAATAATATTTTAAAATTTTATTTAATAATTTAAATTATTACCTTCAGACCATTGTTTCCCAACCATATAATAAGGTATTAGAACGAAGGAGAGAATTTTTTTTTTTTTCCTTTGGCATTGGGAGAAGAGCACTAAACCAGCAACATATAGAAAAATCTTGCCAGTTGCAATATTTGGAAAACAACTCGCTTGTATATGCTTTTGAGAGGAAGTAAAAGTACAAAAGGAGGTGATTATGATATGGACTTTGCTTCAATGTTATTCCATCTTGGTGGCCTACGAGTAGTGTTCCTTCATGGAAATGAATGATTCTTGACCTCTGACGAGGAAAAAGGGTCGTGTTTAATTTATTTATGCTGATGCTCCTTTATTTGACTGTGAAGCCTGCTGAGTCAACTTGACAGATTCGGGATATTTTACCTGCCCAGTTCAAAAAAAACTTAGACTAGCTTTTGGAGGAAAAAGGGAAAGCGTTCTCACTTTTTTTTTTTTTTTTTAGTGCGTTTGCTGGTAACAAAATTGCTGTTGGTGATCTTGAGCTTTTGGGAAACGACTTTTTCAATCGTTTTTTCTTAAAGGTTTTTGCTTCGAAGGAGCACAAAGGCTACTGGGCTTGCCTTGAAGAGTAGTTTCTGTGTCCTGAGTAGTGTTTTGATGCTGTTGGCTTGCATGAAAAAATTACACAGTAAAAAGCATTTTAATTCACTTTATATATATATTTTTATAAGTCATATCCTGACGTTTCTTCCTTTTTTTTGTTTAATCCACTCTATATAAAGCTTTATTCAGATCAATTTATACACTGTCTTGTATCCCTTATTCGAAAATCATATTTTTGGTGCTTGATTTCTATTAATTATTCGATTTATTGGAATGAATTATTCGTACGTACAATTCATTTAGTAGAAAACAAATGGGGTTTATAGCACTTATCTGGTCCCTTTATTATTTATTCTACTCATTTTGGTATTTCTACTATTCTATCCCAATATCATCACCCCTCAATCAATTCCTTTCATGTATTTCTACTACTCATATTTGTAAGATAATAAAAGGATTTGATTTCTCAAATTTGGAATAAAATAATAGTATGATCCAACACAACTTCAAACATTTTTTTATAACAATTAATAGATCAAAATACAAAACAAATATAAAAATATAGAATAGAAATTTAATCAAAGAGACAACATAAACCATTTCATGCCATTACAAAAGATGATAAAAATAGTATGTATTTTATTGTGTATATACTCACAATTTACTGTGGATTTACATAGTAAATTTATCATTTTACCTTTGCCATACAAATACATTTAGCTTTGATAGGAGGATAACTCAGTCTTTTAGTAAGGGTTCAAGTGTCATTGCCAAAATCATAAGGGGCATTATAGCCACCTCATATTTTTATATTTTTATTGCACAGTAAAATTACTAAATTACTCTTAAAAGTTATTTTCATTTAATTACTTTAAGGGATATTGTTTGTTTTTAACTTTTTATTTTTAAAATCAGATTGACTAAATTACTTCTAAAATCAAATTTCTTAAGGCTTGCGTTTGGGGGTGTTATGTCATTTTCTATAGGTTTTTATGTTACTATTAAGGTGGGTTAGGGGCGATCTAGTCTTTCTTCATTTTAAAAAATTATTAAAAAAACAAAGTTGTTGGCGTATAGGGCAACTTTGTGCTCTTTAAACAACGCGTGAGCAATCTTCTGATGGAGGAACACCAACTTCCACTAAAGCGTTTGAAGCTCCATGATGCTTTCTTTCACGTGGAGAAGCACGTGTGGTTTTTACAGTGATGAGTTGTCACCTGGCCGCCCCTTTTTCTTTTTTTTCCCTCTTCTCTCTCTCCTCTCCATTGAAATTCATGTTGGCCATTAAAAAAAAACAATTATGTCCTCTTATCTTATGGCATTTCATATTTGGCTATCAATGTTTTGATTTCTAAGTTTAATTATTAGCATTTTAATTAAATTTTAATTTGTTTTCAATTTTATCCTTGAATCCATAATCTTGATATTTAATTTTTTTTCATGTTTGGTTCTTGTTTTTTTGGTTTTTATTTTTGTTCTTGATTCTTTGTGAATTTGATTTTTCTTTTTAGTTTTACCCTTTAATTCAAAGTTTGATGATATTTAAGGTTTGACTCTTAATGTTTTGATTTTAAATCTTGATTCTTAGTCCTTTTATCAAATTTTAATTTGTTTTCAATTTCATTATTTGATCCATGATCTTGGTTTTTTATATTTTTCAAATTTGATCATCTTTCTCATTCTCTCAATTTTTATTTTTTTTGTTTTGAATTCTTTTGTTAATTTGATTTTTCTTTTCAATTTCTCAATTTAATTTAAGATTTTAGATTGTCCTCTTATTTTTTGGGAGTCGATCTAGGACAAGTACTGAGTCACGGGTCAAGTAGGTTGACTTAAGTTAACCAAATCTTTTTATTTTATAAAAAAGTAAAAATAACATCATTTTGGAAAATAATAAAGGAAAATAGTTAACGGGTTTGACCCTATTTTGATAGGTTTGCCATAGGTTGACCGAGTCATAGGTCAACCGGTATTTTTTTTTAATCATTTCACACCATGTCAATTCTTCCCAAATTTATTTTGAAACCTTACACGTCTTGAGCCTCGGGTCACCTGAGTCATGGGTTATCCAATTGGGTAGACTCGAGTTTTAAAATGGTGGTTTTTCATATGGGTTGCTTCCAATTTAGTTACTAGTTAGACTCGTGGTTTTGAAAAGTTTACGAGAGTTGATATCATTTGTTTTTCAATTACATCATTTGAAGTTGTTCATCTTGAAAAATAAACTTTTTTTTTATTTTCTTTGGTTTCCTTTCCATCAAGTTATCCCCATCTTATGATTTAGGAATTAGGTTTGACCGAGTGGCCTAGGTATTTTTTAAGATTTCTCTTTTTTATTGTATTCGATTTCATTTTTCAATATTTTATTCTTTTTAAAATCAAACCTTATTTTTCTCCTATTTTTTCTTTTATTTTATTATCTCGTTCGAGAGTTTTGGTGACATCATCTAAATTTTCTAGTTTTTTTTTTAGAATTTTTTTGTTCACTATTATTTTATTTCATCTTTGTATGTTTGGATTCCTAGGGATTGACAATTGTAATTTTTTTCAATTCTTTTTTTATGATATCGAGTCATGGATTTTTTCTCCTTTTTTAAAATACATTGATAATGCTTGAGCAATATTTTTTACATTACGGAGAATTTGGTTTGACCCTCATTGAAGCGCGGGTTACCTATCTAGTTAGAATTATATGTGGTTTAAAAATTAAATATTGGAATAATATAAGCAAAAAAATAAATAGAAACAGAACCAAATCAAACTAAATAAAATCGCGAGGGACCAAATCTTGAGCGAGTAAAATAGTTATAGAAATAAATAGATAAAATATGCGGAGAAACGAAAGTGAATCCATAACGTTAACACAAAAAAAAACGCATAGACAGAATCTCTCCTTTTTTTTTTATTGACAAAAGAACCCTTGAAAATCCAGAGAATCCTTTCTTTCTCTCTATATACGTGTAGATCTCTACATGTCTGCATCTCTCCCTCCTCTCTTTGTGCTTCAGAGATTTTATCAAAACAACATAAACTTTTAGTCTTTTTTGAAAGAAAAAAATGGGCTCGGTTCCACCTGAACTGAGCTTGGATTTTGTTAGGCCTTCTTCAACAACAAAAACATTTACTTCAGCAATAAAAACATTTACGTTTTTGCCTGAAACGATAACTGATTTTCTCAAGGAGGTTTCCATGATCGGTGATGCTTCAGTGAAGGGTTTGAAAGTTGATAGTTTTCTTAATGACTTGGAAGAAGAAAAGACAAAGATCGATGCTTTTAAACGAGAGTTACCTCTTTGCATGCTCCTTCTGAATGATGGTTGGTTTACTCCCTTTTCTTTAATGGGTTTTGATTAATGGGGTATTTTGAATTTTCAGTTTCATGAGTTGTATCCATGGAAAAATCAGTTTGGAAAAATGGGTTTTGTTTTTTTTGATGATTTTGATTAATGGGTTGTCTTTGGCTTAAAGAACTAAGTTTAAGATGGATTTTTTTGGTTGTTGATGATGTGATCAATGTTTTTTTTGCTGCCGTGTTTCATGTTGCAGCAATTCAAGTTGTGAGGGAGGAGTTGATGCAATGTGGAACATCAAACAATCAACAACCAGTATTGGAAGAATTCATTCCCTTGAAGAAAAAAATCGATGATCATGGTGATGATCGTGAAAGTGATGGTTTAATAAAGGAGAAAGACTCTATAGACAAGAAAAACTGGATGAGTTCCGTTCAGTTATGGATTACTGATGATCATCATCCCTCTACTGATTACTTGTTTGATGCAAAACAAAGCTTCAAATTAGAATCTAAGGTATAACAATAATAACTTTAATTGAAGTTCATGTGATGTGTTTTTAACTTGAAGTCTTAAAAAGGAAGAGAACATGGAAAATGATTTTTTTTTCTTTTTTTTATGATTTTGTGTTTTGTTTTAGACAAACAAGAAAGCAAATCAATATGTGAATGAGGATGCATTCCAGGCTTGTAAAGGCAGGACTGCAGCAAGAACATTTATGCCATTTAAAGCCTACCCTGGTTCGTCACGGAAAGAGGATGACAGTAATAGAGAGGAATTGCCGGTTCCTGCTCTTTCTCTTTTAACTCCTGGAATTAAGAGCATGAAAGAGGAATCCAACTCTACAGGTTCAAGAAGCGGTTGTAGTAGATCAGTTTCTACTACTGCCCCGAATTCAGAATCAAATTTACGAAATGGACCTCAATCCCAGCAGCAGAGTTCTAGGAAGCATAGGAGGTGCTGGTCACCAGAGTTGCACCGTCAGTTTGTCAATGCTTTACAGCAACTTGGAGGCGCTCAAGGTTAGTATAAATTTGAATCCAGGTCTTTTGGTTTTAGAATCATGGTTGTGTGGGCTTATGTATATTGTTGGATGGGAATGATAGATGGGATGCAAAATTATAGTTATGCTTGGCTTGAAAGATGAAAATCATGAAGAGTTTTAGGTAAATTCTTATGTTGGCTAGAAACATGGAGATGAGATGAGAGATTAACAATATGTGTAAACTTGATGAATCCACTGGAAATTGAAAGTAGAATTTTTCATTTATTGCATTGCATTTCTGCTCATTGATTCAATTTTCGGAAGTATCTAATTCGATTCTATTGGGCATTTTATAGTTGCTACTCCCAAGCAGATTAGAGAACTTATGCAAGTTGATGGCTTGACCAATGATGAAGTGAAGAGTCATTTGCAAGTGAGTGTTCCATTTCATCTCTTTCTCATGCTTCATTTATAGAAGCATGGGTAAAAGGAAAGAAAATGCTTCAAGTATCGAAGCAATTTCCTTTTCCCTTGCTCATTGCAAGGGACATATCAGGTTTTTAAGTTCTGATAGAACTTTCTTCTTGTTGCAGAAATACCGACTTCATACACGGAGAGTGCCACCAGCTACAGCCTCCGCCCCTGCAAACCAATCTGCTATTGTTTTGGGGGGTTTGTGGATGGCCCAAGATCAGTATGGTGACTCCTCAAAGGCTAACAGTTCCAAGTCTGGCTCTCCCCAAGGTCCTCTGCAGCTAGCTGTAAACACAGGAGGGACCTCCACTACAGGAGGTGATAGCATGGAGGATGACGAAGATGCAAAATCTGAGGGCTATAGCTGGAAAAGTCACATTCACAGATCAGGAAAAGATGTATAGAGTTTGTCCACCATGAATTTTGCAGATAAACTATACATGATAGGATTATATAATTATAGAAATAATACTAGAAAAATCACATAATTAAAGGGGAAGGTTCTTGAGAATGAGTGACGCTGTTAAATTTTGCAGGATTAGCTTTCTTTCTGTCTTAAAATTGAGTGTCTGTATTTGGTTGGAATTGGTATAAAATTCTAAGACCCTTTGTGTTCATGGAATAGACTAGGCCTCTTTTCTTACCATTGATATTCTTTCCAAACATCATTGTTTAGAACTTGTGTTTGCCAAACTTTTCCAGCAAACGTGAGGTTTTGGAATAGATATTGCCAGAGATTTTCGTTCAACAGTTTCCTTTTGATGATTTTGAAGTTGAGGTGGAATTAGCTTATGAAACTGTCAACTTTGAACTCATTCTCTGGAAGTGCACCTGCTTCTTGTTGACTATTGGTGCGCATTTTATGCCCTCTCTTCTGCTTTGAGACTTCTGAATGTGGAACTCTGACGTGGAAAACCATAATAGGTCCTCAATCTGTCGCCTGAAAGACCAAGAAAAGGAGAAAAGGAAAATAAATTTTGAAGTAACGCAGCCAAAAATTTCACCCAGGATAATCATAGGATTCCTAGTCTTCTGTAATTTTAGCCAGTTCCCTAAGGGGTACATAAGCAGGAAGTCAGGAATATTTCATTGTCAATGTTGATTGTTCCTTAGGGTTTTTGTGAAGCTTCACAAAGAATTTTGAAAGGTCTTATCAGTCAAGGCACAGTATCTTTGAACTGTATTTCTTCTTCTTCCCGATAAGAATATCAGAACCAGCAGGCCCTTCAATAAGGGCTGAGCCAAACACGAGCACTAGAAACAAGAAAAGGGTGTCAGCTTCGTCACCTTACATTCCCGGTTGGTCCAACCATATTATTATCCGGTCACTCCCTAAGCTACCCTTTACCCTTTTTGGATGCTTGGTGTGTTGCTTGTAATTGTTGTGATCATGATTGTGATATATTGGGAATTATTCTGTTCTCCATGGCCATTATTAAATGGACAAGGATGAGCCTAAACACGCCTCAAAGAAATTATTGTTTCAATGTATGCTCAAATTGGATGGTGGTGGTGGTGTTTTGGCTGTGCAAGATGACAAGACAAGATCGATACTTATCCCAGTGAGAATATTATAGGTTTATATTCCTTTATTTTCTTCCGATTATGTACTCTCAAGTTATTATTGAATCAGGGTTCTTAAATTCAAGGAAAAGATAAGATGGACAAGCATGAAGTTGACATTATTCTTCCAAATTTGGCTCACCAAAGCATTCATTTCTGCTATCCAAACTGAATAAGGTATGTATGGGAAGCGAGAATCTGGCCAGCAATGATCATGACTATAGGCCCAATTGCGGATCACTGTTCTGGTAAATACAAGAAAAAAATACAGTTAGAGCTGCAGAATTTGATTCCCCTCATCCCACTCTTCGGTTCTCACGACTCTGTAAATCTTTTTTAGGCTGTTCTTATCCTTGAATGTCCATGGCTTCTCTGTTCTCTAAATCAATAAAATAACCCTCTCTATATTGAGAAACATTTATCATTAGGTAAACAAGTTTAAACTCTAAAGCTATAATGAAGCTTATCAGTATATATGATTTTGTGCCAGCTTGACTGAATTATGTGGTCTCCAAACAGCTTCTTGCTTAGTCAATTGTCAAAAATCCTAGATTTTATCCTTTCACCTAACCCAGGATCCCACTTTTTTTTTTTTTTAAAAAAAAACACAATCAAGTGTAATGCTTATCTGGGTCCATGACAAAACAGTCTCTCTCACAAACAGAGAGAATCTTGTAGGCAAGTTATAATGAAGGAACCAGCACAGATAGGTCCACTTGAAATGAGGTGTAAATTGTTTGGTGAAAGAAGTGAGTGAAAATGATGGATCCTCTCATTAAATTCTCACCCTGAACAATTTGTGCACACAGGATTTTTCAATTCAAAGGACTGTTCTGCTTCTTTTATTCAGATGATATAGAATAGAATACAAGCAGTAGCTAAGATTTAAAAAAAAAACCACCTGTTGAAGATTCCCTCAAGAACCAGCCAGAGATGATGATACTTCCTGATAGGTCTGGTATAATTAGCAAACTTGAAAATTGGAGAAAGCTATCAAGAGGGAAAGCCCCTCCCCCCCCAAAAAAAAAAAGTATTAAGCAAAAAGGCCAGCCAACACCTTTCTTCTTCTATTCAAGAATTTCTGTCCATCCTTTATGTTAACATTAGCTTTCAAGAAGGTGGATTTGTGATCATAAGGCAGAGCAGACAGCATGAGCTTAGTACTTTTGTGATTCTTACTCCCCGTTTGAAGCATTGGTTTTATCAATCTCGCCACTCTATTTTTGCATATGCGTTTTCATGATGTTGAGTATGAGAATTATCTTGCGTTTCATGATCATATCTAATGATGTCCTAGCTTTTGGTTTTTGATTTTTATGACATTTTTGACTCCCTTGATTTCTCTCATCAACTTTTAACCTTTTCACTGATGACTTGGGCTCGCATGGTTTTTGAATTCTTGTTATGAATGCTTATATTCCCAATTCCATACCATTTTCAAGCATCGCATGCCATGATGTAACAAAACAAGTGGTTAGGTGGACAAGTGTTCGAGAATTCTAGATTTTAGGTACACATATTAAATTTTTCCTGCTAGATTCAGAGTTTGATTCCAGTTTGAATTTGTTTTTCGTGTAGATTTATTCCAATTCATAAAATATAAGGAATTGATCTGTAATTTAATTGATTCAATTAAACATAACTGGTCAAAATAAAAAATTTATTTTTAAAAAATAAAAAATTATTGTTTTGATAAAAAAAAGTTAAGCTAGTAACTCGTGAATTGTCCCAACGATTCAATAACTTGTACCTAGACCAGGTCTTAATATATGTTTAAAATCACATTGAAAAATAGTCTTTAAGAAATGTTTAAAATCCAATTAAATTAAAAAAGAGAGACTACATGTGAAACTGGTTCGATGATACACTTGTATTAATCTTCACGCTGGTTTTTGTCAATGGAAAATTAATCTATTTTCACTGACAGCCGACATTTTCTTACAATTCTATTAGAATCGAAATCGGGAGATGATAACAGTGGAAACGTGACCACTTGGAAAGTTCAAAAATCGAAGGTAAACACAAGGATTCTCCAAACATCTTAAGGGTTGGGCCTTAAACCTCGAACGCCAATTCTAAGACAGAAATGGTGATGACGTTTCATTTCAGGCCTGAACCATGCGATAAACTATGGGCCAACTTGGCATCGGTTACGTGTAGCTGCAACGACATTGGAAGCTGCAACTTCTTGATGAACTGTACAGAAGAGCATTCTACCCAGTACCGAGCAGGGACGCACCCGCATCAACCGAAAGAGAATATATATATATATATATATATGAAAACTATATCCCATAACGTACGTTCGCGTGGAACGAAAAATACAGATACAGCAAATCATTTCATGAACCTAATTTATATGGACAAAACATGTCCACATCAAGATTGAAACTTGGTTTTCCTATGACTAACTCATTCTTGCAGCAATATTTTAGGAAATGTTAGGAGAGAGATAAGAGCAGGGGTAAGAACTATCCATTTGGCAAAATTTAGCAGGCTGTGATCCTCAAAAAATACTGGTCAAACCCTTGAACAACGGTTTAGTGTAATATAAAAAAAATTTAGAAACGCACAGATGCCTCTATTTATGCGCTAAGTATGGATTCAATATCAGGACAACGCAGTTACTGAACTTCAGGAGCGAGAGAGAGAGAGGGAGAAACAAACTATTATACGATATCAAAGATATTAAGCAAAGATCATACAAGAATTTGTTAACTGGAGAGGCAAAGAAAATCAGTGATGGCACAAGCACAACCTGAAAGAAAAACTGAAGAAATCTGTGTAGAAAAAAAAGAAATGAAAGAAACAACCAAACCCAAAAATGATAGTAACAAGAATAGTGATTCTGTGTCCTTCAAATTCAATGCGCAGGCACCAGAATTTGTGCCAAGATCGCATACAAATACAACCCAATTGCCTATATCAGGTTATTTTTATCCTTGCTTTCACTATTTTGGTGCCACTGCTAGTGCTGCTGGAGGGTCTGATTGGATCTTTGTTGGGGACCCAGACCATGCTGCTGCCTATTTAATCTCTAATAATCCAAATCATGCTATGTCTAATTGCCCCTCAAAGAATAGAGGTGTTCTCACTGACGATCTTCGGGAAAAGATCATCAAACAGGTCCTCATTCTTTGTTTGAAACCTCATCTCTGTTGTGTTTTTCGTTGGCTCTCAGTTTCATCTTTATTTATTCTTGTATCGTTGCGTTATAATTATCTTTATTAGATGATTCGCATGTTCTTTTTAAAGCCTTTTACATGCATCAATTGGTGCTGCTAGCTAGGTTTTTAATTCCTTGAACGAGTGATATAATATGACAAGCTTGATTGGTTAATGGCAAGGTCTTTTGGTGCAAAATGTATTTTTACAAATGCATGGTAAGAATCTTGGCACACCAAATCTTTCTTAGCTTCTCAGCCATTTCCATCATGTTTTTTCGTTTCTTTTGTTGATTTGTCATGCCTACCTTTTCTCTTTATCAGGCCTGCATTTTCGACATCCATTCATAAACAACATGACAAGTTTTTGGCACTCGAGTCATCTTGCTTATGTTGACCAACATATGCTCTGTTCATAATGAATCCCGTATTGAAATGCTCTTACAGTCTGCGAACTATTTGTGTCTAAAATAGGTGGAGTACCAACTCAGTGACATGAGTCTTCTAGCGAACGAGTCCATGTCCAAGCACGTTAGTAAAGATCCTGAAGGTTATGGTAAGGATCTTTGAAGTATTATTCTCTATGGACCTATATGTTGCTGTAGCAGTAGTAGTTCGACGTTCTTATCGTATCTTTTTGGCTGTACTGCAGTGCCGATAGCTGTTATTGCTTCAACTAAGAAAATGAGGTCCCTTATTAGCGATAATGATTTGCTTGCTCAAGCACTCAAGTCTTCTTCAAAACTTGTAACTTCTTTCTCTTAAATTGCCTCGTCGTTGTTTTTGCAATTATCAAAAGCAAAAACCGTTAAATCCAGAGGGACCTCTCTCTTTGTTGTTTTATCGATGTTCTGTAGGTTCTAGCTGAAGATGGCAAGAAGGTTAAACGCAAACTCCCTTTCACTGATAAACATAGAGAAGAATTGCAGGTAAATCAGCACAGACTTTCTCTGTTGGACACATGATTTGAAACTAATTTTCTACGTAATTCTGCTTGGTGCAAAACATTATTATTTTTCCCCCCTGCAGTCTCGCATTGTTGTCGTGGAGAATTTGCCTGACGATCACTCTCATCAAAATGTCCAGAAAATTTTTAGCGTGATTGGAAGGTCAAGTCTACAACAGAAACACAAGACGTTTGTATTTCTGTTATTCTAGAAAATATCAGGTTCATGGATATTGTGTATTAACAATAGCCATTGTTAACAGTGCGAAAACCATCAGAATATGCCATCCTCAAGAATCCAATTCTTCCCGGGCTAAAAATGGCTTCTTTGTAACCAACAAGGTATCAATCATGAATTGGCACACATTTTCTTTCCAAGCCAGGCAAGGATAGTGTTAAAAGGAAAATTTTCACGGTTCCTTTTCCTTTTATTCTCTAGCTGCACGCACTTGTGGAGCTGGAATCCCGAGTTATAGCTGAGAAAGCGGTATGTCAATGCAACTATGCCAATATTTTTTTATTTTTGTTATGAAATTGAGAGCTTCTTCTAAGTTCACCAGGTTGAAAAGTTGAATGATGAAAGGAATTGGAGGAAAGGCCTTAAAGTAAGGTTGCTACTTCGATGCTCGGTAGGCAAAAACTAAGTTGTTAATTGCACCATCTCAGTATGTTCTGATCAACAAAAGACTATATATAGCTTACTATCTGTCAAAAAACAATTTGCAGCCAAAATCTGTTCTCACCAGGGGAAGAAAGTCAGAATTTGACAACATTTTGGATGGAGAAGATTCACCACTTGATGAATCAACAGAAGATACCTCTCAACCAAACAATTCAGAGTCTGCCACAGAGAGTTGTGTACGTAACTTCTATTGTCTAACTAGTCCTATCTTGGCATCCATGTATCTACATATATATATATATTACTTCTCAATCTTCCAGGATGATAGAATTTGTCGGAATTAATTTTAAAGTCTACATTCAAAATATCTTTTTAGTTTTTCTAGAAGCACAAGTATTAATGATATGATTATCTTATTAAGTATCTAGAATTATCGATAAACTAGTATAAATATATGTATTGAAAGAGTTGTAATCCAAGTGCAAGTTTGTAGGGATTTCCTCTCTTAGGAGAGTAATATGATATAAAAGAGAATTGGCCTGCCATTAGTGGCCTTCCACCATGCTTCTCTTCCTATCTTCTCCCCTAATTTTTTTCCAACAGAATTGGCCTACCATTTTCCCAGCATACTGAAAAATGCCATGCCAATGCTCTAAATCAACAATAATAACAGTGTTAAATGTTAACGCCTTACAATTTTTGTCGAATATTTCTTAGGCTGAAGATAATCCAGGGGCATCAAAGAAGGCATGGGCAAAAGGCCGCGGCAAGGGCAAAGGCCACGGTCAAATCATTTGTGCCAGAGGTATGCTTACTCCTCCAAAATGTGGCAGCACCCCTCACTGTGAAGCATCTCCTAAAAAAACTTGCAAGGGTCCAAGAATGCCTGATGGGACCAAAGGTTTCACTGTGGGTAGAGGCAAGCCGTTGGTTACTTCAGGTCTGACCAGTTCAATGATGGAGTAATGTCCACTAATTTCTCTTTTGATTGACCGGTCACTATCTTGTAGCTTTGAAGAAGCAGAAGATTGGTTTTGTAGAATCTTCGGCCTCCTATAATTTCTCAAGGCACCACCAGTATTTCTTAAGAATTTGAGGTGTA
>Ga0325405_1004635_pt1 | contig 14002 bp, 10 predicted proteins | sample PopdelMetagenome_21_FD_205663 | JGI IMG/M metagenome (GOLD analysis project Ga0325405, IMG submission 205663) | Populus deltoides microbial communities from Bellville, Georgia, United States - Xylem-Control-R2 | ecosystem: Host-associated > Plants > Phyllosphere > Stem > Wood/Secondary xylem... | reverse complement strand
TTTTATATTTTAAATTCGGTATTAAAAAGAATGAACTTACAATTACTTTAAAGAAAACTTATTTAGGAAAAGTTGGTTACCCGAGTGCTTTTTTGGGTTAAATGGGGGTAACTACTAAAATGATAGACATTTGTATGTCCCTTGCAGTTGAATTTAAGACGCACTTTATTTTTTTTTCTCTTCAAATTTTTGTGCAAAATGTTGTTAGTTACGAGCATTTTAGTCTGGAAAGATGAATTACTTGTTGAAGACCTATATGAGGAAGGTGGATAATAGTGTTAGAATATGATAGCTGGAGTACCCTTTTCAGTTAAATTTTTTAAGTTCGTGTGTTCCCTTCAGCAGTCGAGTCATATCTCAATATGTACCAGCATCATGGTACATTGTCAACTCAATCACTAAAATCTGTTTACTTACTGTATGTGGTTGCTAAATTTGAATTGTTTCTTTCTAGAGAATTTCATCTCTCTTGTATGGAAAGGGAAATTTGTTGGTTTGCAATTCCAGCTTCCTTTGTGTCTGTACATTAAAATTTTGTTTGAGTTTGATTTCCCATACTGTTTTCACGGTGTTATGTAACTTTGTGTCCTTTGATTTGTATCAGCCTCCCAAAATTAAGTCCTTCATCAACAATGTTACTACTACTCCACTTGAGAATATAGAAGAGCCCCTAAAAGGTTTTGTTTGGGAGTTCGATAAGGTAACTTTACAGCCTTTTTCTTGAAAAGAATAATGATTGCTTTTGTGGATTTATGTGTGGTTTGATCTACTCTATTTCGTGATGATGCAGGGAGATTTTCATCACTGGGTTGATCTTTTTAATCATTTCGATTCATATTTTGAGAAGCACATAAAGCCAAGAAGAGACTTGCAGGTTGAGGACAACTTTTTGGAATCTGATCCTACCTTTCCAAGAGAAGCTGTTCTTCAAATTCTCTGTGTTATCAGAATAATTTTAGAGAACTGCACAAATAAGCACTTTTATAGTTCTTATGAGGTATTGTTGTTCCTATACAAAATGCGTTATGCGTATTGGCATTACTTTTGTTTTATCAGTTAGGCTTTAGTCTCTATGCAGTGTCTGTTGTATATGTTTTTAGTGGTGATAAAATTCAGTATGGGCGCTCTTCTTTGACCTTTGTCTTTTTTCACCATCACATTTCTAAAAGTTTTGGTTCTCTATTTCCTCGCAGCAGCATCTTTCTAACCTTCTTGCTTCCACTGATGCGGATGTACTAGAGGCTTGCCTACAGACTCTGGCAGCTTTTTTGAAGAAGACTCTCGGAAGATATTCCATTAGAGATACGTCTTTGAATACAAAGTTATTTTCTCTTGCACAAGGCTGGGGTGGAAAGGATGAGGGTCTTGGATTGATTGCATCTACTGCACAAAATGGGTGTGACCCTGTTGCTTATGAGCTAGGCTGCACCCTCCATTTTGAGTTCTATGCATTGGATGAGTTGTCAAGTCAGGTCAGTGCCACAGAACGGTCAACTCAGGGCTTACAAATTATCCATCTACCTAATGTCAATGCTTGCCCAGAGACGGATTTAGAGCTTCTGAATAAGTTAGTTGTAGAGTATAAAGTACCTACCAGCTTAAGATTTTCTTTGTTGACGAGATTGCGGTTTGCAAGGGCTTTTGGCTCTTTGGCTTCTCGACAGCAGTACACATGCATTCGTTTGTATGCTTTCATTGTTCTTGTTCAAGCAAGCAGTGATGCTGATGATCTAGTTTCTTTCTTTAACTCTGAGCCTGAGTTCATCAATGAATTAGTTTCACTTTTGAGCTATGAAGATGAAGTCCCTGAGAAAATTCGTATTCTTTGTCTGTTATCATTGGTTGCCCTTTCTCAAGATCGGTCCCGCCAATCAACTGTCTTGGCTGCTGTCACATCTGGTGGGCACCGTGGTATCCTGTCCAGCCTCATGCAGAAAACCATTGATTCTGTTATCAGTGATACATCTAAGTGGTCTGTTGTTTTTTCTGAGGCTCTACTATCTCTTGTCACTGTTCTGGTGTCATCATCATCAGGTTGCTCAGCCATGCGTGAGGCAGGGTTTATTCCTACTCTTCTACCCCTCCTCAAGGATACAGACCCTCAGCATTTGCATTTGGTAGCTACAGCCGTGCATATTCTAGAGGCATTCATGGATTACAGTAATCCTGCAGCAGCATTATTCAGAGAGTTGGGTGGTTTGGATGATACTATCTCTCGACTGAAGGTAGAAGTGTCTCATATTGAAAACTGTTCAAAGCAACAAGGTGAAGATTCTGATTTGAGGGCAAGGAATTTGTTAGTAGTTGCAAGTGCTTCCTCAGAGTTAGATAGCATGCTCCCGCTGTATTCTGAAGCATTAGTTGCATATCATCGACGTTTACTGATGAAAGCTTTGCTACGGGCTATATCCCTTGGAACATATGCTTCCGGGAATACTTCTCGTATTTATGGATCTGAAGAGAGTTTGTTGCCCCAGTGCCTATGTATAATCTTTAGAAGAGCGAAAGATTTTGGTGGAGGGGTGTTTTCACTTGCAGCCACCGTCATGAGTGATCTAATTCACAAAGATCCTACGTGTTTTCCTATCTTAGATGCAGCTGGTCTTCCTTCTGCATTTTTGGATGCTATAATGGATGGTGTTCTATGCTCTTCAGAAGCCATAATGTGTATACCTCAGTGTTTGGATGCCCTGTGCCTGAATAATAATGGTCTTCAGGCTGTAAAAGATCGGAATGCTCTAAGGTGCTTTGTGAAAATATTTACATCTAAAACGTATTTGCGTGCCCTTTTTGGTGAGGCACCAGGGTCCCTGTCTAGTGGACTGGATGAACTCATGCGCCATGCTTCCTCATTAAGAGGACCTGGAGTGGATATGGTGATTGAGATACTAAATGCCATTTCAAAAATTGGGTCTGGGGTTGATGCTTCTTACTCGCCCACTGATCCATCCTGTTCTGCTCCTGTTCCAATGGAAACTGATGCTGAAGAAAGGAGCCCGGTTCTGTCAGATGATAGGGAATCTTTCAGGATGGAGACCTTGGAGCAGACCACTGAGCAGTCATCTGATGCCTCTGTAGCAAATGTGGAGTCACTCTTTCCTGAATGTTTAAGCAATGTTGCTCGTCTTCTTGAAACAATTCTTCAGAATTCTGACACATGTCGTATTTTTGTTGAGAAGAAGGGAATTGATGCTGTTCTGCAGTTATTTACTTTGCCCCTAATGCCTCTTTCAACACCGATTGGTCAGATCATATCTGTTGCATTTAAGAACTTCTCACCACAGCATTCTGCTTCCTTGGCCAGGTCAGTATGTGCCTTCTTGAGAGAACATTTGAAATCAACAAATGAACTATTAGTTTCAGTTGGAGGGGCTCATCTTGCTGTCGTTGAATCTGCTAATCAAGCTAAGGTTCTGAGATATCTTTCCAGCCTTGAGGGTATCCTTTCTCTCTCCAATTTTCTGTTGAAGGGGAATAGTACTGTTGTCTCTGAATTGGGCACCGCAGATGCTGATGTGTTGAAGGATCTTGGGAATGCATACCGGGAAATAGTTTGGCAAGTTTCTCTGTATAATGACTCCAAAGTAGACGAAAAGAGATGTGCCGAACAAGAGACTGAGAGTGCAGATGTGTCTTCATCAAATGCTGTTGGAAGAGAAAGTGACGATGATGCAAATGTTCCAGTAGTGAGATACATGAACCCTGTTTCTATTAGGAATGGTTCTCAGTCCCTTTGGGGTGGTGAACGTGAATTTCTCTCAGTCATTCGTTCAGGTGAAGGCTTGCATCGTCGTAGTCGACATGGCTTGGCACGCATACGCGGCGGGAGGACTGGTCGGCACTTGGATGCTTTAAGTGTTGACTCTGAGATCCCATCAGATGAACCAGAGACATCTTTGCCAAAGTTGAAAAGGAGAACTCCTGATGAGATTCTTAACAAGCTGGCTTCTATATTACGTACTTTCTTCTCTGCCCTTGTGAAGGGATTTACATTACCAAACCGTCGAAGGGCTGATGTAGGATCGTTGAGTGCAGCTTCAAAGACATTGGGAACCACCTTGGCTAAAATATTTCTTGAAGCTCTCAGTTTCTCTGGGTATTCTACTACTGGACTTGATACATCACTGTCAGTTAAGTGCCGATATCTTGGAAAGGTAGTTGATGATATGGCAGCCCTCACATTTGACAGCAGGAGGCGTACTTGTTATGCAGCAATGGTCAATAATTTTTATGTACATGGAACCTTTAGGGAGCTGCTCACCACATTTGAAGCTACAAGTCAACTGTTATGGACACTACCTTACCCTTTTCCTACACCCTCAGTTGACCAAGAGAAGGCAGGTGAAGGAAATAATTTGTCTCACAGTACATGGCTACTTGACACTTTACACAGCTACTGCCGTGCACTCGAGTATTTTGTTAACTCCTCTCTACTTTTATCTTCAACCTCTGCATCCCAAGCTCAGCTACTTGTTCAGCCTGTTGCAGTTGGTTTGTCAATTGGGCTATTTCCTGTTCCTAAGGACCCTGAAGTCTTTGTTCGCATGCTGCAGTCTCAGGTTCTGGATGTCATATTACCTGTCTGGAACCACCAAATGTTTCCAAGTTGCAGTGCTGGCTTCATTGCTTCTATTGTATCACTTGTTACACACATATACTCTGGTGTTGGAGATGTCAAAAGGAGTCGCGGTGGCATTGCAGGAAGTACAAACCAAAGGTTCATGCCCCCACCACCTGATGAAAATACAATTGCAACAATTGTTGAGATGGGCTTTACAAGAGCAAGAGCTGAAGAGGCATTGAGACGGGTGGAAACAAATAGTGTTGAAATGGCTATGGAGTGGCTGTTTAGTCATGCTGAGGATCCTGTGCAGGATGATGATGAGTTGGCTCAGGCACTTGCGCTGTCACTAGGAAGTTCATCAGAAGGATCGAAAGTTGGCAATGTGGATAAGTCTATAGATGCCTTGACAGAAGAAGGACAAATGAAGGTGCCTCCCATTGAAGATATTCTTGCTGCATCCGTGAAGCTGTTCCAGAGTAGTGATACAATGGCATTCTCGTTGACAGATTTGCTCGTGACCCTTTGCAATCGGAACAAAGGAGAGGATCGTCTAAAGGTGGCATCTTATCTCATTGAGCAACTAAAGCTTTGCCCGTTGGATTTTTCAAAGGATTCCAGTGCATTGTGTATGATATCACATATTTTAGCATTGCTCCTTTTTGAGGATGGAACTGTTCGAGAAATTGCTGCACAAAATGGTATTGTTGCTGCTGCAACAGATGTCTTGATGAATTTCAAGGCTAGTAATGCATCAGGGAGTGAGATTCTTGTCCCAAAATGCATAAGTGCTTTACTGCTCATCTTGGATAACATGTTGCAATCCAGGCCCCGAATCTCCTCTGAAACCATGGGAGGAACCCAGACAGTATCTCCACCTGACTCATCAGTTCCGGCATCAGGTACAGAAGAAAAGGTGACTTCAGACTTCCCCGAGAAAGAATCTGGCACAGCACTTGAGAAAATATTGGGGAAGTCCACTGGTTACCTGACTATTGAAGAGAGTCATAAAGTATTACTTGTTGTTTGTGACTTGATGAAACAGCATGTTCCTGCTGTGATCATGCAGGCTATTCTGCAGTTATGTGCTCGCTTGACAAAAACTCATGTTTTAGCATTGCAATTTCTTGAAAATGGAGGGTTAGCTGCTCTCTTTAATCTTCCAAGAAGTTGCTTCTTCCCTGGATACCAAACTGTTGCATCTGCTATCGTTCGACACCTCCTTGAAGATCCTCAAACCCTGCAAACTGCTATGGAATTGGAGATACGGCAAACTTTGAGTGGAAATCGCCATGCTGGGCGTTTTTCCCCAAGGACATTTTTGACGTCTATGGCACCTGTTATCTCCAGAGATCCTGTGGTTTTTATGAAAGCTGCTGCTGCAGTTTGTCAGTTGGAATCATCAGGAGGGAGGACTTTTGTGGTGTTATCGAAGGAAAAGGAGAAGGAAAAGGACAAATCAAAAGCTTCAGGTGCTGAAGAATCTGTCCGGATTTCTGAGAGTAAGATGCATGATGGTTCTGGTAAATGTGCCAAAGGCCATAAAAAGATTCCAGCCAATCTTACTCAAGTAATTGATCAGCTTCTTGATATAGTTCTGAAATACCCTTTGCAAAAAAGTCAGGAAGGTTGTGTTGGTGACTTAAATTCTATGGATGTGGATGAACCTGCTACCAGGTTAAAGGGAAAATCCAAAGTTGACGAGGCAAAGAAAACGGAGTCTGAATCTGAAATATCTGCTGGACTGGCGAAGGTGAATTTTGTTCTCAAGTTGTTGAGTGATATTCTTCTTATGTATGTGCACGCAGTTGGGGTCATACTCAGACGAGACTTGGAATTGTGTCATTTGCGGGGATCTAATCAAACAGGTAGTTCAGGGCTTGGTGGGATAATTCATCACATCTTACACCAGCTGCTTCCAATAGCTACAGATAAATCTGCAGGACCTGATGAATGGAGAGACAAATTGTCTGAAAAAGCTTCTTGGTTCCTGGTGGTTTTGTGTGGTCGATCCGGTGAAGGGAGGAGGCGAGTAATTAATGAACTTGTGAAAGCTATGTCCTCATTCTCAAACTTGGAGAGCAATTCACATAAAAACATTTTGTTACCTGATAAAAAAGTTTTTGCTTTTTCTGATTTGGTATATTCAATTTTGTCTAAAAATGCATCCTCCAGCCACTTACCTGGTTCTGGATGCTCACCGGATATAGCAAAAAGCATGATAGATGGAGGAATGGTGCAGTCTCTCACCGGCATTCTTCAAGCAATTGATTTGGACCATCCTGATGCTCCTAAAATTGTTAATCTTCTACTGAAGGCTTTGGAAAGCCTGTCAAGGGCTGCCAATGCTAGTGAGCAATTTCTTAAATCTGAGGGTCTGAACAGGAAGAAAACTACAGGGTCAATTGGCAGGCACGATGAACAGACAGCTGCGTCAGCTGCAGAGACCGTAGAGCATAATCAGAATGTGGGGGGCACACAGGAAGTCCCAGATGAGGAGGGGACTGACATTCAGCAACAAGAAAGAACTACTCATGTTGAGGGTAATCATGCTGTACATCAAAATGAGTCAGCAGAGCAAGACATGAGGTTAGAATCGGAAGACACAATGGCAACCAACCCATCAATGGAGGTTGGACTGGATTTCATGCGTGAAGAAATGGAAGAAGGTGGTGTGTTACACAACACTGGCCAAATTGAGATGACTTTTCATGTTGAGAACAGGGCTGATGATGATATGGGCGATGAGGATGATGACATGGGAGATGATGGTGATGAGGATGAGGACGAGGACGAGGATGAGGGAGAGGACGAGGATGAGGATATTGCTGAAGATGGTGCTGGCATGATGTCTCTAGCTGACACTGATGTGGAAGATCATGATGATACTGGCTTGGGAGATGACTATAATGATGAGATGATTGATGAAGAAGATGATGATTTTCATGAGAATCGTGTTATAGAGGTAAGGTGGAGGGAGGCCCTTGATGGGTTAGATCATTTGCAGGTACTTGGTCAGCCTGGAGCTTCAGGTGGTCTCATTGATGTTGCTGCCGAGCCATTTGAAGGGGTGAATGTGGATGATCTTTTTGGTCTTCGCAGGCCTTTGGGTTTTGACCGTCGGCGTCAGAGTGGCAGGTCTTCCTTTGAGCGTTCTGTCACAGAAGTAAACGGATTTCAACATCCTCTTCTGTTAAGGCCATCCCAGTCTGGGGATCTGGTTTCTATGTGGTCATCAGGTGGGCATTCATCCAGGGATTTAGAAGCTTTGTCATCTGGGAGCTTTGATGTAGCTCATTTTTACATTGATGCTCCTGTTCTTCCATATGAACATGTACCTAGTAGTATATTTGTTGATCGTTCGGGTAGTGCAGCACCCCCACCTTTGTCTGATTATTCTGTAGGTATGGACTCGTTGCATACACAGGGACGAAGAGGGCCTGGTGATGGCAGGTGGACAGATGATGGTCAGCCGCAAGCAGGTGCCCAAGCAGCTGCAATCGCACAAGCAATAGAGGAACAGTTCCTGTCACAGCTGTGCAGTGTACCTGCAACCAATGTTCCCACTGAGAGGCAGTTCCAGAATTCAGGAGTGCAAGAGAATCAACCATCTGATCCTCTATCCAATGATGGTCAAGTTGTGGTGGATGGCGATAACACCAGCAACCAGCAACTTGAAGTTCATCAAGAAAATGAAAATGAACATACCCGCTATCAGCCTAATCCAACAGTTGAAACCGTTCCTTGCAACGAGCAGGTTGATCCTCGGCCTTCATTCAGTGGTGCAGGTGAAGGTCCACAGGTGGATGAGCCTATGTTAGTTCAACCAATTTCTCTGAATAGTACACCAAATGGTCTTGATAACATGGAAATTGGAGATGGTGATGGCACTGCATGTGATCAAGTTGAGACAATGCCGGAGCTTGCCAACTCATCTGCTGAACAACATGCTGCTTTGCATTATGAAGGGGTCCCTGAAGTACCTGCAAGTCTCAATGAAGGGCCTATTCAGGCTGTGGGATCCGCAATAGGTGGTCTGTCCGATAATCCTCTATTGGTTGATTCTGTTTCAGCGATGCCTAATGTGGATCATGTGAATGCTGATGTTGAAATGAATGGTGCTGATGCTGATGGAAATCAGCTCGAGCAATCCACACTTGCTTCTGAACAAGGTGCCGACGAGCCATCATCCAGGCAAGAGACATTGGTTGCTCGGGATGCTGCCCAGGCTGACCAGACTGGTTTAGATAATGGGGCTCCTGCTACAAACGCAATTGATCCAACCTTCCTGGAGGCTTTACCTGAAGATTTACGAGCAGAAGTTCTAGCTTCCCAGCAGGCTCAGTCCGTTCAACCTCCAACTTATGCTCCACCTTCTGTTGATGATATTGATCCTGAATTTCTGGCTGCCCTTCCTCCAGACATCCAAGCAGAGGTTTTGGCACAACAAAGGGCACAGCGGATTGCACAGCAGGCTGAAGGACAGCCTGTTGACATGGATAATGCTTCAATAATTGCGACTTTTCCTGCTGATTTGCGTGAAGAGGTTTGTGCTTTTTAATTTAGCCTTCAATTATTTCTTGGGTTATGATAACCATTTTGTGATTGCTTTTGTTCCAGGTGCTTTTGACATCTTCAGAAGCAGTATTATCAGCATTACCTTCTCCATTACTTGCCGAAGCCCAAATGCTAAGGGACCGAGCAATGAGTCACTATCAGGCTCGCAGCCTGTTTGGTAGCAGCCACAGGCTAAGTGGTCGTAGAAATGGTTTGGGGTTTGATAGGCAGACAGTGATGGACAGGGGTGTTGGAGTTACAATTGGAAGGAGGGCTACTTCTACTATTGCAGATAGCATGGAGGTGAAGGAAATGGAAGGCAAGCCACTTTTGGATGCAAATGCATTGAAAGCTTTGATCCGCCTCCTAAGGTTGGCACAGGTAATTTATGGTCTATAAATATCATGTTTCACTAGGAACTAATCTAGCATCCTTGCTATTTGGGAAAAGTTGAACTTTTTATTGCTTGCATGTTCTTTTAACTTGGCAAAATGGCTTAGAATTATTTGATTTGTAGTTTCAATTAATTCTAAATTTTAGTTTTTTGATTACTTCTAGAGGATTAATAGCCTGGTTCTACATCCATAAATTTTCAAAAGAATGAATTAGCTTGCAAAATGGCTTTCTTTGTTTCACACAAAAGGTCCAGTAACATTAAGGATATGTTTCTCTTAAAATTTATAGAATTTGTGTATAAAAATGTCTATTGTTGAGAGTACAGAATGCCAATTTTTTTATTTTAAGATATTTTTTTACAGTTTGTTCTGCTAACCTGTTGATTTTTTTAATTTCTATTATGTTAGCCTCTTGGGAAAGGTCTCCTACAAAGACTTCTGTTGAACCTGTGTGCACATAGTACCACAAGGGCAACTTTGGTTCGCCTTTTGCTCGATATGATTAAACCTGAGGCTGAAGGGTCAATCAGTGGATTGGCAACAATTAACTCCCAGAGGCTTTATGGCTGTCAGTCAAATGTTGTTTATGGTCGATCACAGTTGTTGGATGGTATTTTTTTTTTTCTATTTGTTGCAATCATTATTTTCTTATTGGCTTTTGTTTTAAATTATTATTTTTGATTATTTGCTTAATAGGTCTTCCTCCCTTGGTTTTGCGTCGAATTCTGGAAATCTTGACCTATTTGTCTACAAATCATACTTCTATTGCCAATATGCTGTTCTACTTGGATCCCTCAATTGTTTCGGAGCCTCTAAGTCCAAAATATCTGGAAACCAAGATGGATAAAGGAAAGGAGAAAATTGATGATGGAGGTGATTCATTAAAACCTCTGGGAGATACTGATGATATTCCTTTGATCCTGTTCCTGAAGCTTTTGAACCGACCACTTTTTCTACGCAGCACTGCTCATCTTGAGCAGGTATGAGCAATCTGGTTCTGAAGTGGTTTTACATCTCTTACCTTTCTTGATTTAATTCAATGTGTTTAGAAGTTTGGCTCATATTTCTCTGTAGCATGTTTTCCCCATATTTGTAGTACAACCTTGATCCTTTCTTCTAAAGTGCTCTTGAATGTATGATGCATGAGACAAATTCCCTATGGTGCAGGTCATGGGATTGCTTCAAGTAGTAGTTTTTATGGCAGCGTCAAAATTAGAGAGCCAGGCTCAATCTGGACAGGCGAGGGAGACTTCCCAAAAACAAACTGTTGGTGAAGCTTCTAGTGATGTTCCAAGTGTTCCGCCTGTGGTTGCAGAGTCAAGCGAAGAAGACAAAGCTGCCAGTGCTGGGTTATCCGTTTCTGATGGAAAGAAGAGCATTGATGCATCCAGTGTTTTCTTGCAGTTGCCACAAGCTGATTTGCGCAATCTGTGCAGCCTTCTTGGTTGTGAAGGGTACTTTCAGTTTTTCACTCGTTCATTTTGAAAGTTCTGTCTTATCAGTTAACTTTCACACTATATTTTGGTCAATCCATCATTGGCTATCTGCCATTCATTTATATATTATCTTCTACCAAAAAAATCTATTTTCTATTTCCTTTTTAGTCGTCTCCATTTTCCTATATTTTTGTTTCCCCAGCTGCTGTGAATTGGACAATGAATCACTAATCTTTTCCATTGATAAATTTCAGGCTGTCAGATAAAGTGTACATGCTAGCTGGAGAAGTGCTTAAGAAGTTGGCCTCAGTTGTTGCAACCCATCGTAAATTCTTTACTTTGGAGCTTTCAGAATTAGCTCATGGGTTGAGCAGTTCAGCTGTCAGTGAGCTTGTTACCTTGAGGAACACACACATGCTGGGTCTAAGTTCTGGCTCCATGGCTGGGGCAGCAATCCTACGTGTGCTACAGGCACTCAGCTCACTCACCTCACCCACTGTTGATGAGAATATGAACTTGGAGCACAATGGGGAACAGGAGGAGCAAGCTACCATGTGGAACTTAAGTATTGCACTTGAGCCATTGTGGCAGGAATTGAGCGAATGTATTAGTGTGACAGAGATGCAGCTCATTCAGAGCACTTTTGGTCGGACTATGTCAAATATTACTGTAGGGGAGCATGTACAGGGGAGCTCTTCTTCATCCCCTCTTCCTCCAGGAACCCAGAGACTCTTGCCCTTCATTGAAGCTTTCTTTGTTTTGTGTGAAAAGCTACAGGCAAACCAATCCATTGTGCAACAAGATCACATGAGCATAACTGCGAGAGAAGTCAAAGAGTCTTCTGGGAGTTCTTCCTCAACCACAGCATACATGGGGGATTCTCAGAGAAAACTTGATGGTGCTGTCACATTTTCCAGATTTGCAGAAAAGCACCGCCGGCTTTTGAATACTTTTATCAGACAGAATCCGGGCTTGTTGGAGAAATCACTTTCTATGATGCTGAAGGCTCCCAGACTTATTGATTTTGATAACAAGAGAGCATATTTCCGCTCCAGAATTAGGCAACAGCATGAGCAACACCTCTCTGGCCCTCTGCGGATAAGTGTTCGGCGGGCATATGTTTTGGAGGATTCATACAATCAATTGAGGATGCGACCTACTCAGGATCTCAGGGGAAGATTGAATGTGCAGTTCCAAGGTGAAGAGGGTATTGATGCTGGGGGTTTGACAAGAGAATGGTATCAACTGCTGTCGAGAGTTGTATTTGACAAGGGAGCATTGCTTTTCACAACTGTGGGGAATAATGTGACTTTTCAGCCAAACCCTAATTCTGTCTACCAGACAGAACATTTGTCTTACTTCAAGTTTGTGGGCCGTGTGGTAATGCTTCAGAACTTGGTTTTTCTGAACTAGATTTTACTACTGTTGTTGAAATAGGCTGTTTTCTGAATTTATTGCTTGTGAGCTTCTGTGTAGGTTGCCAAGGCATTGTTTGATGGGCAGCTTTTGGATGTTTACTTTACTCGGTCTTTCTACAAGCACATTCTAGGTGTAAAGGTGACTTACCATGACATAGAGGCTGTTGATCCTGATTATTACAAGAATTTGAAGTGGATGCTGGAGGTTAGTGAATTTAATCAGTCATGCCCCCTCTTCTGAATTCATTTGTGCTTTTACCCACATGTTGCTATGTAGCAAGTTTTTCCTCCAGCGAATGACAGTTTAACTTCTTCTGTATCTTGTCTGTTTCAGAATGATGTGAGTTGTATACCTGACTTGACATTTAGTATGGATGCTGACGAGGAGAAGCACATCCTTTATGAGAAAACTCAGGTACTCCCAGCATTTTGATACCATGTATTATTGTTAGTAGTCTTTTTATTATGGACGGGGTTTTCCTCTTCCGGGGCATGAACATTGTCTTCCAAGTTTTATCTGGCTCCCAAGCTTGCATTTATTAGTGCTGTTGTGGTTGAAAAGGTTACTGATTACGAGCTTAAACCTGGAGGAAGAAACATAAGGGTTACTGAAGAAACAAAGCACGAGTATGTAGACCTTGTTGCTGATCATATCCTGACAAATGCTATTCGTCCTCAAATCACTTCATTCCTCGAAGGTTTCAATGAATTGGTCCCAAGGGAACTTATTTCCATTTTTAATGATAAAGAGCTTGAGCTACTAATCAGTGGACTTCCTGAAATTGATTGTGAGTTGGCTTTCTTTTTATCTCGTTCAATTTGTGGTTTGTTTTTCTTTGCAATTCCTGAACAATAGCATGGATGTTGCAGTGGATGATTTGAAGGCCAACACTGAGTATACCGGCTATACCTCAGCATCTAGCGTCATTCAATGGTTTTGGGAGGTTGTCAAAGGTTTTAACAAGGAAGACATGGCCAGACTGCTGCAGTTTGTAACTGGAACATCAAAGGTGATTGGTTGTACTGTATAGTTGGCTATTCTATAAATATATTTCATATGTATTCTAACTGATACAAAATTGGTTACTTCATTGTATATTTTGCATGATATTGTTGAGGTGGTCTCTAGGCGTAGGCATGGTTATAGTGTTTTAGCAGTTTAACCATGTAAAACTTATTTGGAATTTAGTAAAAACTAACTTGTGGGTTTTCAGGTTCCATTGGAGGGTTTCAAGGCTTTGCAGGGTATCTCTGGGCCTCAGAAGTTTCAGATTCACAAAGCATATGGTGCTCCCGAGCGTTTGCCTTCAGCTCACACATGGTTAGTTTAGAATACATGATACCCGATGCTGTTATGGTTACTTTAAAGCCCAAAACTTGATGCTGATATTGGAATTTCCGTTTCTGTATGCTCTTTTTTGTTTCCAGCTTCAATCAGCTAGACCTTCCTGAGTATACCTCCAGGGAACAGCTTCAAGAACGCTTGCTGCTTGCCATTCATGAAGCCAGTGAAGGCTTTGGCTTTGGCTAACCTAGTTGAACACATTGGCGGCCTGGGATTCTCAACAATTTGTCTTAAGAGATGATGTACATGTCAGTCACCTTTCTTTTTCCCAAGTTTTTTTTTTTTTTTTT
>Ga0325405_1004634_pt1 | contig 14004 bp, 9 predicted proteins | sample PopdelMetagenome_21_FD_205663 | JGI IMG/M metagenome (GOLD analysis project Ga0325405, IMG submission 205663) | Populus deltoides microbial communities from Bellville, Georgia, United States - Xylem-Control-R2 | ecosystem: Host-associated > Plants > Phyllosphere > Stem > Wood/Secondary xylem... | reverse complement strand
AGCCCAAGCCCAAGCTCGAGCCCATGTGATGAATCTTTCTTCTTGCTGGCACTGGAAATTGGAACACAAAAGTTAATTGGAAAAGGTCGAAGCCAGCTGGCCATAGAACCTTCATGGACAAAAATCTTTTATTTTTTATCTTTTTTTATCAAATCGACATTAAAATCTTTACAAGGTAGAGGTACTAAAACTAGCACATTGAATGTAAAGGAAAAACAAAATAATACAGAGTGGATGGAAGTCGGAATCCATGTAGAATCCACAGATAATCCTACGACTCAAGTAATGAGAGAATTTCGACATCTATTCGGTGCTACAAAGTCATTAATTACAACCCTTTTCACAGCCATCAATTTTAATTACCAGTTTGATACAGGTGATCGGTTGTAATTTATATTCAAGCACAATGTACTGATTGCTAGCACAAAAGATGATATTTTTTCTGCTTGCTCCTCCAGTCCAAGATTCTGATGGATTTCACAACTCTTTGCTGTCTATGAGTTTTCCGTTTCAACGGCTTTTACTGCTCGACACGAATGCGATCAACGTATTACCTGACAAAATCATTCCCATGTCGCTAAATATTCCCCAAAACATTGATGATTGCGTTTAGATCAATTATAAGCTGTTCCTATATATGTTAATATAATCAGGCCAAAAGCTGTAGCTTTTATAACAAAGGAAAAAACAAAGAAAATACCCCATCATTTGTTAACATATCTTTCATTCCTTAGGTAGTATCATTATAACAGCCAACTTCCGGCGAGCATTTCATTGCCGAGATTCCAAACTCGTAGGATTCTCCGCTTACCAAAGAAAGACACAGTACTTGAGTTTCTTCATTTTTTTCTTGTTAGACAATGACATTACTTGTTTAACCCTCAATATGACAAATTTCAGTTTACAAAAATATCGATGCTAGGGCTAATAAGTAACTTAACAAAAGCCGATTACGGGGGCAGAGTCCAGGCACCTTAGAGAAAGCACAGGAGCAGATTCGCCCACTACTTTCACCTATATATAGGCGCAAATACAGCACCCTCCAAATTAAATATCATCGCACCCTGTGTGCTTCAAGATTCAACACCACCTCCTGTATATCGGAGGCAAAAAAGCCGTAGTCCAAGACAAAGCTCAGTCCAAATGGCAGAAATTCCAACCAACCTATTGCCCGATGAGGCAAGCCCGGATTGGATGAACAAAGGAGACAACGCGTGGCAACTCACGGCGGCAACTCTTGTGGGTCTTCAAAGTGTGCCGGGCCTTGTGATCCTTTATGGCAGTATCGTGAAAAAGAAATGGGCTGTTAACTCCGCATTTATGGCCTTATACGCCTTCGCGGCTGTGCTCGTGTGCTGGGTGGGCTGGGGCTACCACATGTCATTCGGAGACAAAATGCTTCCTTTCCTTGGCAGGCCCGATATTTCCTTGGACCAAAAGTTTCTTTTGGACAAAGCCTATGTTGGGTACTTGCCTAGTGCGACCCTGGTCTATTTCCAGTTTGTGTTTGCTGCGATCACGTTGATTCTGGTGGCTGGGGCGTTGCTTGGAAGGATGAATTTTCATGCGTGGATGCTGTTTGTACCACTTTGGCTTACCTTCTCTTACACTTTCACTGCTTATAGTATTTGGTGTCCAGATGGTTGGTTAGCTAAGCAAGGGATCATTGATTACGCTGGAGGATATGTCATTCACCTTTCCTCTGGCGTTGCTGGTTTTACTGCAGCTTATTGGGTAACTAACTGTTAACTACCACACATGGCTCAGTTAAAACGGGACATATGTTAGAAACTTGTAGAGTTACTAGCTAGTAATCCATATAATACAAAAAAAAGAGGCTCAAAAGCCTATGAAGATGATGGATTAAAGTGAAAAATCCAACTTTATATAATGCTAACGGTTTATATGGTACAGGTGGGACCAAGGACAAACAAGGACAGGGAAAGGTTCCCACCAAACAACATTCTACTGATGCTGGCAGGTGCTGGGCTGCTTTGGATGGGGTGGAGTGGTTTCAACGGCGGTGGTCCTTTCGCTGCCAGTACAGATGCATCTCTGGCCATTCTTAACACCCATGTGTGCACTGCTACCAGCTTGTTGACCTGGCTCCTTCTTGACATTGTTTTCTTTGGAAAGCCCTCTGTGATTGGAGCCACACAGGGCATGATCACTGGTCTCGTTTGTATCACCCCTGCTGCCGGTAATATCACGCCCATATATATAACGATACACGCTTGTTTTTGCCTTTTTTGGCCGCAAATTAATTTTAATCTTTTCAAGGCCTTTATCTTTTGGCAATATCGGATCAAACCAATTAAATTTCTTAAGAGACTGAAGAAACATTGTGAACATCAATTTTTGCAGTATAGCTTCATTATAGTATTAGTCCGTTAGGTGATTACATCCCTTGAGTTCAAAGTTTGTAAGGACCGCAAATGCAAACCATCTACATCCTTAAATAGGAACAAATTTTGGACTCACCACTAGTCCATAGACACAGCGATATGATGGCTGATGGTGAGTCGGACTCTTAGCATATATATAAAATATACTCCGTAAAATTACATAAGATTAGTCAACCTAGCTTGCTGTTGGCCAAATTTATTGAAGTAAGAAAATTACCATTGAACAGGAGTTGTGCAAGGTTGGGCTGCCATCCTGATGGGGATATTGTCCGGAAGCATTCCATGGTACAGTATGATGGTCCTGCACAAGAAAATATGGCTTCTCAAACAAGTTGATGACACCATGGCAGTTTTCCACACCCATGCTGTTGCAGGGAGCTTAGGAGGCATCCTCGCAGGCTTTTTTGCTAATCCGAAGCTCAACCGCATCTTTTACATGGTAAATGACTGGCAGCATTACATAGGACTTGCCTATGGCCTACAAAATGGCAGGACCGCTGCAGGACTCAAGCAAATGGGCGTTCAGTTGCTAGGAATTCTTTTTGTGGTTGTTCTTAACGTTTTTGTCACTAGTGCGATATGCTTGTTGATTCGGTTGGTAGTTCCATTAAGATTGACTGATGAGGAATTGCAAACTGGTGATGATGCTATTCACGGAGAAGAAGCCTATGCATTGTGGGGTGATGGGGAAAAGTACGAGTCCAAGCACAGCTCACTTCATGGTGTTGAAGAGTTCCCTCAAGTTGTGTCAAAAGAGGTTGAGATGGCTTGATGATTTGGTTGTGCTTATTTGAAAATGTTTCCTCTTTTATCTTCATATCGTTGTGTGTTCTTACATTTCCTTTCTCCTTCGTTAGATTTTTAATCTGGGGTGAAGTTGTAAAATAATAAACACGACCTGGATGCACAATGACATGGGATTTCTTGTGCTAATTGTGTGGCGTTTCTGCATTTAATGTTGCTTTAATTTGCAAGTTTAATTGACATTTTCTGTTTAAGTCCAAACAATTAAGGCTGTAAAATAGTGTGAATGGAAGCAACATTTGAAGTGCTCTGTGTTCATTTTCCTTCACCCTCGTTGCCATAGATAATTGGATTCAAGTTTCATGAATAGTATGATAAACTAATGTTCTGCTAATTTTTAGTTTTTAGTGTTTTTAAAAATATATTTATCTTGAAAAAATATTAAATTAATATTATTTAGTGATTTTAATATAATAATATTAAAAATAAAAATAAAATTATTTTACTTTATTTTCAAATAAAAAATACTTTATATTATAATACCAAATATGTATTTAAATACCTCTTATAAATAATTTAATGATTTTGAGACTTCATGGATTAAAAAATGGCAGGTGCCAATATACACAAGTAAACAAAAAAGACAGCCTAAAAGTGTGGGGGAGTGCCTAACAAGAAAGGCAACTTTGCCAAGATAAATACGGCATCTTGATGGTGGTGGCTGCCGCCAAAGAGTGGATGTCCATGTAAAGTATTCTATATTTTATAAAAAGAAAAACAAAATGCCGAAACAAACTTAGCTGGGCACCTGACATGGAAATCTCACAAGTCTTCTTTGTTTTTTAGTTGCTTATTTATACAACCTGCGAAGAGGTGAAGTTTTCGAAGTAAATTTGCAAGAAGAATTGACAATGGCATCAATGAACAACAAGAATTGACATGTTTAAGTTTGGCTCTTTATTTGCTTGGGGTGAACTCAGATAGGACAGCGAACATGTTGGTGTGTGCAACAGTGCAAGTATGGAATGACGAATGAAATCTGGAATGTAAAATATAATTTTAATGAAATATAAATTAAAATATTAGCAAAGTAAATCACACATTGAAAATTATATTATTAAAGAAAAAAGGTAGAAAAATATGGATCTTGAAAGAATTTAAAATTTCCATTTGAATAACCATTAATTTATAAAACGTATAAAAAAAGTAATGGCAGTGGAAGTAGATTAGATGTCTAGTTCATTAAAAAAAAGAAGAAGAAGAAGAAGAAGAAGAAGTAGACTAGTCGGCAGACTCGTGGGATAGTAGAAATCTCTTACTATTTAATTTTTTTTTTGAAAAAGTAAAGCAGCTTTGTTCAAAGGGAAGAAGAAAAGAAAGTCGCTGTATTTTCTGCCTCTTAAATAAAATAATAAGAGACAGGAGCCACTGGAGCCTCGAGGAGGAGGAGCAGGAGGACGCAGTAATAAAAACCCCCCAAAAAGTCCAAGAGTTGTACGGGCATTCTTTCTTAGCAGTTTGTTTGGTTGTAGATCCATCCGTAGGGCTGTATGTACCGATTCTTGTTTTCAATTTAATGCAGTGAAGTGAGATATTTTTATGTTAAAAAAACAACAAGTGGTGATGGAGGAGTAGGAACTCAATCGTGGCCGAAAAAGGAATGGAGTCTGAAACGGCGTCGTCGGCTGATGAACAAGTTAGCGGTGGTGGTGGTGGAGGAGGAGGAGGTGCGTCGGCGGGAGCTGATACGAGAGGAAAACATCGGATTCTTGCTGAACTAAAGCGCGTGGAGCAAGAAATGAAGTTTTTGGAGGTCAGTTTGAACCTTTTTTTTTTTTGGATATTTTAAATGCTATAGACAGCCTACATTATTAGCGTATGAGATGTGCCGTTTAGGTTTGGTTTTATGGGAAAGTAGTTTTCTCCCATGATGTCGTTAAGACCTTAGCTTATTCTGTCTAGATCACCGGAAAGCTTTTCTTTGTTAGCATGTCTGGACATTGGCTTAGGTTTATGCTTAATCCCGCTGACTGGGTTTGGACTGGACATCGGCATCGAAAAAGGTTTATGCTTTGATTGAATTGTATGGAAAGACGAAAGAGAGATCACGGGAACTTGGTGGGAGCTAGATGATTGTATAGGAAAAATGATCCTTTCTGGTTGGAAATTGAGTTCATTGTCAATGTAAATGGGGAAGGCAATTATGCTATCTAAATTGGCAGAGCCTAACATGTTGCAATTTTTCGGAGTGGACTAAAAGTCATGCGCAAAGTTCTGGGATTTATTAAGTAGGAATGGTTTGGGGGGAAATTTGAAGAATGCAGCACATAATTTATACTTCTCATCTTTTGTGCCTAGTTTTGATGACTTATATCTTAACATGAATTCTGTTGTGTTTATTTAGCTATAGAAAGTTGGACTGTTTGACTACACTGTTGTTTTCCAAGCCATAGTACCTGGCCATGCTCATTGAATTTTGTTTTTGAAAGCTATGGTTGAAGCTCTTCAATCTCTTTCGATGATTCTAGTCAATGGAGTGACTTTTAAGTTTCATGGCTAACATTTTGTTTCAAGAGCTGTATTGTTATGCTTGGGAAATATTTGTATACCATACAAAGCATCATAGCAGTTGAGCTTTGGCTCAGATGTTGGGAAGAGTTTAGTCCTTTTGTTGCTTATAGCATTGGGATGGAGCGTTTCTAGTTGTATACTTGTGGCTACTTCGAACTGTTCGCTTATGATTATAGTACCCCATTGACATTGTGACTGTGAACTTAGAAAAAGCGAGTAAAACATCAACATGTCTGTGAAAATCACCATCTAGCTACAGGTTTATTATGCATTTACTCCTGACTGTATTTCTTGAATAAAAAACAACTGCTTTAACCTGGCATCTTCAATAGGGTTTTGAAATGCGACCACCGTGTTGGTGTGAAGGTTAATGGTAGGAGTCGAGGTTTGCTCCTCACTCAAAATGTTTTTCTCAGCCATGCTATGCAGATCAATGTGGGGGCATTATCATCTCCATTTCTTCATGTTCATTTAATTATGCATCATTGGCATGGACTCAGTTGTAGGCAGATTGTATTCTGGATTCATCTTATTTTGAATGTTTCATACACTTTTTTAGGAAGAGTTGGAGGAGCTCGGAAAGACAGATAATGTATCAATTGTGTGTGAAGAGTAAGTATAACAAATAATTTTTGTTTTTTCAAAACTATGGGATTTGCTCAAGAGTTCCTCAATCTCTTCTCCAAGCTGTTAAGAATTTTCTTAGGATTGAATATGTTTTAATTGTTGTTCTTCAGGTTGCTGCGCCATGTGGAGAACTTACCCGATCCACTTCTCTCACTGTAACTTCACTAACACCCTCAATATGCCCTCTTGTTTTCCTCTTATGACTTCGTGTTATCGTCTATGATGTTCATTCATTGGTTTCTTCCCTTACAGAACAAATGGCCCTGCAAACCCATTGTGGGACCGATGGTTTGAGGGGCCTCAGAAATCACAAGGTTGCGTGTGCAGGATACTCTGATTTGTAACATTTGTTGCTGGAAGCTTCAAGACTGTTATCTAACAGATTTGTGAAAATATGACAGCACGATTATTATTTTAGCGAATGGTCAATGAATTTTCCCTCTGCAATAGAGAAATTTTGGGTTTTGACAACTGATATTACAGCCATTTCCTCTTCATAAAATTGTAAATCAATGACATTTAAGAGATTCTCACTCTCTCAAGGACGTCAAAGCGGTATCCTCCCATCTAGCAAGCTGAACATGTTAACACCAGTCGCTATTTTGTTTTCTTTGACAAATTCCTGATAGTTATTGAGAATCATCAGAGGGATTTTTTTACATTTCCAGAAAGCAGTTTCCGCGCTATACAACCGTCACTTAGCTTGAAACAATGTGCTAATCAGAAAAGGGCACGATCCTTTCTCGTTTTTACAAAATCAACCCTTTCGGCAAACATAATCAGCCAACACGGGAAAATCACAGCAAGTCTTAACATGGTAGTGGTTCTGAGCTTTTGATGAATTTCAGAGGCGCTACAAATCTTATTATAAACCGCTCTTTGCATTTTCACCCCATTATATTTTTGAAGGAACTTCGGTGCAACTCAATACTGCATTTGCATATATATAAGGAGCTCCATACGAGAAATCCCTCCGTTTTCAAAAACAAAGCTGCCAATATTATTCCCTTGAAGCGGGGTTGACTTGAGGGGTTCCATGGTTCTTTACACCCCGAGCCAGAAATATCGGTCGTTGTTGTCTTGAAGCAGCAGTTGCGACGCTATATTTTAGAAGACCAAAATATCCTACGTGTTCATATGCGCACGCACCGTATACAGCCAGATGTAATGGATCTTATGACACTTACGAAGAGACTGCTATGTTGGAATGGTTTGCACCAGACTTCCAGAAATTAGATGTAGGATAGATCAATGTTGCAGAAACTAACTTGTTGTTTGATTTCAAAGGGATCCATTTCAACTTCTTGAAGCTGAAAAACACTATAATTTCCATAGCAGGTCGCTAATTGTTAGGCAAACGCCTCCATATCCATCCTATAATATCATATAAGCCCTTTCCTGTGATAGAACCACAGTCCAGTATATGCAGTCTACTGCCTGATAGAAATGAGCAGGCATGATACTTGGCGGTGGATCTTCACGAGTGCCATGCCAGCCAACTTAGTTTTAACAAGACAGACCAAAACATTCTATTCATACGTATAACCTTATCTGGTGAGGTGCTGAATTCCGAGAGCACATGCAAGACAAGGATTTCTATCATTAGCAAGCATCAGGAACAGAAACTAGAATATTTCAAAACAATGTACACGGAAACATTGATGTACAATCAGAAGTTGAAACGAGGCCACCAACCATGAAGTAGTTTGAAATCAGCTGGAACCAATTCCAGAGTTATCATTGTGTAGACCTACAAAGAAAAAGGTGGTGAAGAAAAGAAGATGATTACAGGACCTGAGTGGATAATAGTTGCCTCAGATGGAGAAGATGTTCCTCGTCTGAAATGTGAAGGGATAGGCGAAGATTTGTTAGGAGTGACTCTTGCTCCCAACTTAAGGGACCTGAGGCATATAATGCCTGCACGGTTGACCGATAAGCATGAAACTCTAGCTCATGGATTTCAGCTTCTAGCTTTTGTTCAAAATAAGGAGTTAAACGCTTGATGAAAGAAAAGGAAACAAATGATGACTCGGCATCTGACCTATGGGATGCATTATCCAATGGTGTTTGGAAATTATGACTGGAGGAGTCGGCGAAGCCATTAGAACTGCAGCTAGCAACAGAACTTTGGTTGCTATCTGCAGTCAAAATTGGCCTGGAAGAAGTATATAACCACTCAGTAGTTGCTTTTACCATGTTGGCATTCATCTCACTAGATCCCTTAAATTTCTCATCCGCTATTAATTTTTCAGAAGAAATGTTGTCTGCCCGCTTAAAAAAAGGAAGATTCCGTACAAGTTGCTTGTGGCATCCTTCCATACAAGAAACCAGGTCCTTTGAAGATCTTTCAAGATGATGCTGGTCAAGACCCATTTTGACATTATGCTGTCCATCTTTAAGGTGTTTTTGTCCATCTTTCTCTAGTAAGCATGGATCTTTCCTCGTCACTGGTACCAGAGCCCTTCGCACCAAGCTACCTGAATGCTTTGACTTATTTTCTGCACATTTTTTGGAGTGTTCTATATTTTGAGCAACCTGCAATTGAAGTTATTCGGATATCAGTAACAGTTTCTCCCTGCAAAACTTGTTAGAAACCTTTACCATTTGGACTAGAAGAATAAAATGACACAATTCTCGTCAAAATAAATTGTAATTGTTCTCATACGAGTGTATGGATGCACAGCAGAGGAAAACTAAAAGCAAATAAATAAAAAAAAACTTATATCAAGAGCAGCCAGACACACTGGGTTCAAAGAAGAAGTCCAGCCATATGATAGTGAATGACTAGAAAATACATGGATTTAAAACAGAGGAAAACAGGTTAAATGAAACATTGCAGTGACATAATACATTAAGACCAGAAGTATGATAAACTATCAAAAATATCAGAAGACTGGTGCTCACAAGCAGCAGCACACATGCACAAGATCTTATATAGAAAAGTCAATAAAAGCTTACTATTAAGCTGATTTTTCAAGAACTTTTGCATGCAATTCAATATTAGAAAGAGAATGTCAAACATTCAGTTTGCAGATCAAAATGCAGTTCAATCTCAAAGTATGATAAACTAGCATTTATACAGAGGGAGGAGGCAGATTTTTGGAACAGCTGGAAAGGGTTAGCCAAGGAGAAATTGAAGGTAAACCAAAGCATAAGCATAAGCAGGAAAACAAATACCTTTCCTATCACCGACCAATTATTATTATGCCAGGCCTGCTGAATCCTTATGCTCGATTCGTGAAATTCTTTGAGTTGGATAGACCCGAACAGCCTCACAACAAAGAGGTTATTATTCAACACCTTTGCAATTTTTCCTTCTCTCCAGCATTGAAAATCAAATATCTCAGCAACATCACCAACCATCCATCTTTTCCTTTTTTTATGAGGGGGCTGAGGCCTGACATCCTCCTCACGCACCTTCTCCATGACTGGCTCTCCCTTGTTGTTCGAAAGTGATTTGTACCTAATTTTACAATAATTGCCACGGGCCGAAACTACACTTCCGGGAAACCACGAACCACATGGCTCATGGTCTCTTCTTAAAACCTCCACCAAATTCCCTTCTTTAAACTTCATGATTCAAGAGTCTCTCAAGCTTGAACCTGAAAATATAAGCAATGAATTTAGCAGAAAGAATAGTTAGCATTGTATCCATGTGCCATCTTTTAATATCATAACAAGAACGAACACGAAGAAAAATTATAAGGGATTCGTCCCAAACCTGCCAACAAAAACTCAAAATTCCATCTTGTAACATCAGATCAAAGATTTAGAGGATCAGATTTCTGAAGCATGAAATTGAATACAGTCTTAAGCATTGGCAGATCAAGTAAACAAAATGATGAGTGAGATCTCCAATCCAATATATCATTTTCATACAAACAGAAGCATCGTATAAGAATTGAAACTTGGTCATCTATGAACAGAAATCAACAGAGACACAAACATAAAAATCACCAAACCTTCAACAATACAAGATTTATTCATCGAACTTTTGAGGTGTGCTACATCATAAGATTCATGCTTTTAAAATTTAACAGGAACCATATTATATTGTGCATCAGACCAGTTCCTTCGACTTTTAATTAAGGTTGTCAATCATGAATCGGACAAAATCAGCATTAGAATATGTCACAACCAGATACATAACATCATTCTTTTCCTTACTTCACTTTTTTAACCGAGAAAAAAAAATAGATTGTCTGCTGAAGAAAAGGGATCCTGCCCAGAATTCATTAAAATCTTTAAACTATGAGTAACTGAGAAACTGTGGACTAAAATACAAAACAACCACACATTAAACCATTCAAGATTGAATTCAAAAAAGAAAAAAAAAAAGGTAATCATGCTCGACAAAAAGAAAATAAAGGGGCTTACCTTGACATGGAATGACAATTGCAAAAGAACAGGGACACGGCTTTGCTGTGTTCATAACCACAACTTTACGCATACTGGCTAGCTGTATGTTTTCACTCTTCTTCCTTGCTTGAAAAACTTTTCCAGTATGGAATAGCTCATTTGATGCTAACTTAAACCCGCTTTCAAGTTTAGCATTATCGAGTATTTTGTCAGCCTGTGTCAATTTCATTGGACCATTCATCCTTGTAATTTTTTTTTCTTTAATTATTTGCTGCAGCATAGGGTTTATTTATTATTATTTTTTTAGTCAGCCTATTTTCAAGTCAGCATTCAATTACAGAGAATAAAAATTATCCTCCGGTCACCCTTCAATTAATAGTTTAATACTAATTCTATTGAGAATTAATTGTTTTACATAGCCTCCCTTTTGTATTCCAGTTAACGTCAAATATAATATCGGGGAGAAAGTATAATTTAATTGGGACCCCTCGACCGAAACATTTATGGAAAAGGTGTGAAAAAAGAAAAATGATCGTTAAGTTTTATGTTATTTTTTAAAAGATCAATAAATTCATATTTTATAATTTATTTCTAAAAAAAACTAATTTTTTAATTATGACACCTATCTTACCCTTCATGTATATTTAAAAATTTATCATTCAAGTGGTTACCTGTAAAAATAGTTTATTGCTGTAATCAATTTTTCTTATATTACCATTATAGTAAACTTAAGAAAAAATATAATAATAATAATTATTATTATTATAAAAGTGGGAAAATAAAATTTTCATATTTGTAAATTCGTAGTTTGAAGAGGTGAAAATACTAATGATAATCTAATTTTTAAAATATAATTACTATTGTTATTATAAAAGTGGGAAAATATTTTTTTCAAAGTAAAAAAAGTTAATGATAATCTTTGTTTTTTAAGTAATAAATATCATTTAGACCTTCAATAAGTAGAAATGAATGTTCTCTAAACACTTTCCACGGCGAGAATAATGGCTGCTTGAAAATAGTCTTAGGGATAGATCACAGATCTAGTGGTGAGAAAGAATTTGTTTTTTTTAAATAAGTTTTTTACGATATAAATCCATATAAATAAAATCAGTATGGTGAAGATAAAGGGAGAAGGAAAGAGAAGACCGCTTGCTTGCCTTATTTTTTGCGAAAGTGGTGGTCATTATTCTGGTTGTACGAGGATCGTCCATTACAGTGGTGGATCACAGGTGACGTCATGTTGATAAGAGTGCTTGTTCTTTTTATATATCTGACAGGTTATGTGCCTCAACGGTCCATTGTAATGATAATTGATGCTTGCATCATAAAAAAGCCATCCTTATCTTTCTAAACTTTTAATCAATCTTAATTTATTACCTATGCCTAATGAAATCATATAATATAATATATATATATATATATATTTCTATTTCTATAAAAAAACTTGTCATCTCGAGACTTTGAATCAATTAATAGAGATGATAGAATTTAAATTAAAAAAATAAAATTAATTTCTTACCGCTTGATTATTCACAACCGATCGAGTTATTATTGAGAATTATTTTATGGTTTGCCATCATCATGACATGATCTATAGCTTGATTTTCTTATAGCTATGATCTCACGTAAAAATGTCAACGGCACGGATTGCTTGCTCCAACTCGTAACGAGGGCTCCAGTACTGCAAGATAGATATTTACAGATCACGCTTGGTGATCTATGTGGTCGGGCTACAGTACTTGCACTGCTTGAGAGAAGAAAATTTAAAAAACACCATTTAATGTTTTTTAAATCCCCGTGGGCTGGGCTGGTCCGGGCCCACTAGAGGAGAAACAAGAGGAGGCAATCGTGCTTCGCCGCTTACGAGTGATGGGCCGAAAGTGTTAAAACGCAGGGGCAAGCGGGCGGAAAGTCATTTTAAGAATTTTAGTGATGTAATGGCTCGCTGTCTGTACTTGAGAATACAACTTCTCATCCAACTTTAGGTTAATTTACTCCGCAAGCAAAGCGCTGTGCCACTAACACTAGTATATGCTTAAAGTGCATCGATTTATTAACTTAACATAAATTTCATTGGAAGACTTAAAAATTGCTAAATATATTGTTAACAAATGATTATCACAGGAGGCATCCACTGTGGCTCCATGCTCTTTGCCCTCTTCAATGAGGCCGTCTTCGCTTGAAAGAACGAGAGTACTGGGAGAGTTAGGGGAGCCATGTGAGGTGAGCATGAATCGATGATAAAGCCCACTACTTTTGGCAGTTTGGCTACTATTCCCAAGCAAATGGAAACGCACACCTTGCACCCACATCCGCATTATATATTATCTTTTTATAAAACAAGCGGCTGTTCTTACCATTATATTCATTTTGTAGTCTTATTTTGGCATCTATGGCCTATGGATTGGAAGCAAGGGAAATGAAATTTAAATCCTAATTCCTAAGCCAAGCTAGTAGCTAGGTCCAAGGAGAGCGAACCCTAATTCTCCGCGCACACAGAAAATCGTAATTTATACACATGCACAGGGTCAAATTAGGAGGATAGAAACTAGATTTTTTAGAAAAAAGATAGAGAATATAGACCAGAATAGACGCCTGCAGGTATGGGGTCCAGAGAGAATATATGAAGCAAAATAAGCTAGGGTCTAGCTCGAGGAGAATGACTAACCTTCTAAACAATGTCAGCGCCTAAAATTAAACCCTAGAATAAGGTCTGAGAGGAATACCCACTCCCACAAAATATGCCTGTGAGTGTCTTGAGGTGCAATAATCAACCAAAATCTTAGATCGACGCCCGTGATCAATATTGAGGCTATTTTCTATTTTCTTCTGGCTATTTTACTTAGACGCTGCAGTAATCATTATATCTACAGGCAAGCTTGATGATCTGATGTTGAATTAAGATATATATTTTGCGGGACTAGGAAGAGACAATGAATTAGGAGCAAGTTCAAGCACGAAAACATGCCATTGCATCATGCATGTGCATGCCTAATTAAAGTTAAGCAATCCCTCCTTTTCTTCCCCTCGTCAGAAGGAAGGAAAAAATAATGACTGTACATACGCACATGCTAGGAGAATTTCTGTTTCACTTTTAGATAATGCGACATTTGCTTCTGCTTGACACTTATTCCATCTAACTAAAACTGACACGAGAGTTGTGGAGTACTGTCATTAGATTCTAAATTGTACAGGCCGGAGAAAGTGGGTAAGACTTTCTTCTCCAGAGTTGGGAAATATCTTCCATGCTTCAAGACAACTGTGTGGTTTGTTAACGCTGCAGAAATGGAATTTCATT
>Ga0325405_1004630_pt1 | contig 14010 bp, 7 predicted proteins | sample PopdelMetagenome_21_FD_205663 | JGI IMG/M metagenome (GOLD analysis project Ga0325405, IMG submission 205663) | Populus deltoides microbial communities from Bellville, Georgia, United States - Xylem-Control-R2 | ecosystem: Host-associated > Plants > Phyllosphere > Stem > Wood/Secondary xylem... | reverse complement strand
TGGTCGCGTCCAGGCCCAACATGGGGTTGGATGCGGGGGACGCGTCTAGTACTAACATGGAGTTGGTCGCGGTCGTGGTCATTCCCAACATGGGTTGGGCATGGACGCGTCGAGACCCAACATGGAGTTGGGAGTGGTCGCGTCCAGACCCAACATGGGGTTGGGCAATGACGTGTCCAGCCCAATGTGTGGTTGGGCGCGGACGCGGCCAGACCCAACGTGGGGTTGGGCGCGGTCACGTCTAGACCCAACGTAGGGTTGGGCGCGGTCACGTCCAGCCCATCGTGGGGTTGGGCATGGACGCGTCCCGGGCCAACCTGGAGTTGGTCGCAATCGCGATCAAACCCAATGTGGGTTAGGCGGGGACATGTCCAGCACCAACATGGAGTTGGTCGCCGTCGCGGCCATTCCCAATGTGGGGTTGGTCGTTGACGCGTCGAGGCCCAACATGGAGTTGGGTGTGGTCGCGTCTAAACCCAACTTGGAGTTGGGCAGGGACGCGTCCAGGTCCAACATGGAGGTGACTGCGGTTGCATCCAGACCTAACGTGGGGTTGGGCGGGGACTTGTCTAGTCCAATATGTTGTTGGGTGTTATGATGTCGCGGTCGCACAAATTAATTACCCGAACTTAAAACACAACACACAAGATAATATAGAGCGAGCAAGGGGTCAATCCCACGAGGAAGGTTCAAGTCAGATTTTTATGCTAGATGATATGCAATTTGGGGGGGTTTGGACATTATCTAGACTAAAGCAAAAGAAAACAGAAAACTATTAAGCGAAATTAAATAAAATCAAAAAATTATCAGGAGAACAAACCTTAGTCACAAATAAACGTCCACCTACAGAAATCAGAACTGATCATGGAAACGAAACATCAATTTATATTCTGAATATTTATCTCTTCTTAACATTGGTTAGTTAACGGATTTGTCGTATACTAGCCATCAAACAACCATAGTGTCCGCACTGGTAATTTAATTCAATAACAGCTTTAAGAACTAGATAAGTTGATTAATCAAGAAAACATAATTGTCTGCAGTCTATGTTTGATTTGATTGAATGTTCTCCCTAAGATTAATAATGTAGATCCGTCACAATTATTAAACTCGGTTGCTTCACAAGTTTATATACCACAACTCAGGTTTTGATATCAAACTTAGCAATAGATTGTCTATAATAATAACTTAGAGTCCGTTCTAGCAATTAAAATAAACAATCATAGAAAAAATAAGCATATGAGAACAAACATATTCATCATATAAACTGGAAAGAAAAGGTAAAATAAATCTCACAGTTCTTGAAATCCGAAGGTTTCCATGTCCTTGCAACCAATAAAAAGAGCTTCAGATATTCAAGTCAGAATGGTCGAAGGTCAACACTGACAGATTGCAAGATTTGACTTTCAAGGCTGTGATTTTCATGTTCTTCCTTATTTTATTTTCTTGTCTTAGATGTCCAGAAAGGTATGAATGTTAGCTTTTTAATGCTGCTAGAATCACTTCATTTCGACCTCTAGAGCTCACGCTCTGCACAAAACATCGACTAAAGGTCAAATCTGTCAATTACCTTTAATTTACTTCTTTTTGCATCTTTTATCCAAAAGTACCTTCAAAACATAAAACAAAGAATATCAATGCATTTTATATATAAAACATAGGTAAAACACTAGTTAAATATGGCTAAAACTATCGAATAATATGGTTGCATCATTAGGCACGGACATGTCCAGACCCAACCTGGAGTTGGCCGCAGTCGCGTCTAGGCCCAAAGTGGGGTTGGGTGTGGACGCGTCCAGGTCCAACATGGAATTATACGCTATAACGTCCAGACCCAACGTGAGGTTGTGTGTGGACGCGTCCAGGTCCAACATGTTATTACCACCAAAGAAAAACCATATAGTTGATTTGAAGTATAAAATTAAAAGTTATTATTATTATTTATGCCATAAATATTATCATTTTTATTATAATTGAAGGTATTAATATTAAAAATACTATTATTTGTGTTATAAATATTATTATTTTTATTATAGTTCAAAGCATTAATATTAAAAATATTATTATTTGAGGTACAAATATTTTTATTTTTATTTTTATTATAATTCAAAGCATTAATACGCATCCAGGTCTCGCCACGTGGCGTGCGGGTCTGGCTGTGCGCCTTGGGCAAGGCAGCCCAAGCGCCAGGTGTCCCCACGTGGAGGTGCTAGCCTGGCTCACGCCCAAGGCAAGGCAAGCCAGCTCTAGCACCACGTGGCGCCTAGGCTTGACCTAGCGCAAAGGTAGGTCAGCCCAAGCGCTAGGTGTCCTCATGTGGGGGTGTGGGCCTGGCTGACGCCTAGGGCAACCCAACCAAAACTTGAAGTAACCATTTTCTCCTCAATCATCCTTTCAATATCAAATGCATCCCAGTAAAAAGACAACTCCACCCCTTCCCTGCTGCCCTTGCAACTCTTTGTGGCAAGGGCTAAGTTGCCATTATACTGCTCTAATTCACAGTGTTTTGAGTTTAGATAAACAGTAAGAGGGGTACTGAGCCCTTTTAGTATATTATATAATTAGAATTGATAGACATGTCAATCCAATCCTACTTTGATACTACTGTTTCAATCCTTATTGTTGAGTTTTGTTAGCAATGCCGTCACAATTTGAGGAACGAAGTGATTCTGACAAGGAAAGAATGGAACCAAAGTTGTTATTATTATTATTTATGCTATAAATATTATCATTTTTATTATAATTGAAGGTGTTAATATTAAAAATACTATTATTTGTGTTATAAATATTATTATTTTTATTATAGTTCAAAGCATTAATATCAAAAATATTATTATTTGAGGTACAAATATTTTTATTTTTATTATAATTCAAAGCATTAATACACGTCCAGGTCGGGTCCGGCTATGCGCCCTGGGCAAGGTAGCCCAAGCGTCAGGTGTTTCCACATGGGGGCATTGGCCTGGCTCATGCCTAGGACAAGGCAAGCAAGCCCTAGCGCCATGTGGCGCCCGGGCCTGACCTAGTGCAAGGGCAGGTCTACCCAAGCGTCAGGTGTCCTCACGTGGGGGCGTGGACCTGGCTGATGCCTAGGGCAGCTCCACCAAAACTCGAAGTGACTATTTTCTCTTCAATTATTCATTTAATGTCAAATGCATCCTAGTGAAAAGACAACCCCACCCCTCTCTCACTGCCCTTGCAACTCTTTGTGGTAAGGGCTGAGTTGCCATTACACTACTTCAATACATGATACTTTGAGTTTAGATAAACAATAAAAAGGGTACTAAGCCCTTTTATTATATTATATAATTAGAATCGATAGACATGTCGATCCAATCCTACTTTGATACTGCTGTTTCAATCCTTCTTGTTGAGTTCTGTTGGCAACGCCGTCACAATTTGAGGAACGAAGTGATTCTGATAAGGAAAGAATGCAACCAAGTTGCAATTAGCTAAGAGGTTTCTTGCCTGATGGAACTGAACAAGTGACACTTGTGAAATAGTAAGTTTTGGGGCTGATAGTACTGTGCTATAGCTATTTCAGATTTTGAGCTAAAGTCATGGAAGATTTCTTTGAATAAATGAATTGGGGGACAGATTCAATTTTTCCTTTTAATCAAATGAACCATTTTAAGTTTCTCTAGGTTTAAGTGTCCATATTCTTGACCCATGTTTGAATAGAAGGATATGGTGGGACTTGGAATATCATTCATCTGCTGATAGGGTACAGTAGTGTAGATTTCATGACTATTTCCGATGAGCTTTGTGCTGTTCGCGAACTCCTCCACATGGTCAAGACGTCCATTTGCTGGGAGATAGGTCAGGTTTAGCCCACCTGTGCTGGTAATATTTTTGCTTCAATGGCAAGATATAATCCACTATTAAAGGGCAAGCTTGAAAAAAACTATTCCATCTCTAGAACCCTTGTTGAGAGACTGAACTTTATTCTTTTGAGTCGACACGAAATCCTTTCTGATCGAAAGTAGCTTCATTGAATAAAATCAGAATAATTAACGTACAAAGTCAGGTGTTAAATGATACACAATCCATCAAGGTAAAATCACAAGCACTTTCATTGCCGTAAAAAATGAAGTCATTATATTTTGGCTGTGGAACTCCGAGGGCATGTTTCTGTGTCCAAAGCTCTGTCAGGGAGCATCAGCATTCGCTATGACGAAATTCATTCATTCATCCTCTTTGTAAATATCAGGTGCAGAAGTTCAAATCCCATTTCTTGAAAGAATGCTCAATTAAATTCTATCATGACCCAGAACTTGTTAACAAACAGCGGTTGCAGTTCAGTTGACATCAGCAGCTCTTATCGTCTCCAATGATATCAAGAACCTTTTCAGGCACACATTCTGAAAATAGCATAATGATGATTTTAGGTTCTGTCTCCTCGTAGCTTGTGAACACCACCCAATGGCACTAGTTCGGATTTGGAAAAGCATAAAATATTCCTATATTAGCGTGTGTGTAAATAATATTATGTTAAATGCATGTTAAAAGTGTCTTTTAATAACAAATGTATTTAAATAATTATTTTTCATTTTTTTTTATTTTTAACAACAATATAATAAAATCATAAAAAACACTTAAAAACATTAATTGAATCCTCTTTCAAAGTAAAAAAACAATTTAAATACTATTGCAAAGTCAAATAAACACTAATGTTTTTATGAACACATGTCATTGCACACCTTAAAAGGTAAAAAAAGGTTGAGTATTAATCAAAGGAACAATGAAAAACCTCCCATTGCACACATTAAAAGGTAAAGAAAGGTTGAGAATTATTCAAAGGACCATTGAAAAACCTACGAGACAAAATAAATTGAAAAAAAAAGGTTCGGCCTCAAAATGCACTTAGCTCTTTAATGACATCTTAATCATTTAAATTACAAAAGACTATTTTTGAAGTATTACTGATAAAATCATGGAAAAACTTCAAAGAAAAATGTAGATATTTCCATGCTGATAAGTTCTAGACCTGAGTTGTACCTGTACAACAAGTTTTTCATGGAACAAGGAATACTCTAATGATTAAGTCAATATTTGATTTTGTTTGATTAAGTTACAAGCATGTAGAAAACCAAGAGGCTGAAATATGTGTTTTTTTTTGTGTGTGGAGAAGAGATGTGTGCTTTTTGACTCATTGAGTATGTTCTCTATGTAGTTGTCATGACCCGATTTCTGGATCCATAACCGGCACATAGGCAATGTTCCCCTTCAAGGTTTCATACATATGCAAACTCAAACTTACATACAAACTTATCTATTAAATAACTCAATCAAAGTTCAATGCAACACTAATAACAAAATTAACTTCATAATATAATTTGATTATCATAATACAAGAGTTAATGCAATTTCAACAAGGAAAGTACTAATTACAAGGAAAGTCCAAGGAAAGTATTAATTGCAGCAAAAAAACAGGTTCTGATAGTCCAACAAAAATGATCTGCTAACAAGCTATATGCCTGAAAAAAGATAAATAATGAGAGGGTGAGTTCAACAACTTAGTAAGTAGATAACGTTCAATATACATACACGAGGTAATACAACAATGAGGAATTTATATACAATTATGACTCTAGGTTCTTATAGAAAAGTTTCTCAAATAGATCATAACAAGAATATCATAAGGTAAAGCTCGTCAAAAAATCAAAATGCAATGAGCATGAGGCTCTGTAGTGTGGGGTGATCAGTCCACACAGGTTGATGACTCCCCCGACCAATTAGGATTTTAGATACGATGTGCACAAAGACTAACACTACCCTGTTAACATGGGTATTCTAATTGTCTTACCATAGGTTCATAATCATAATTAAACAGACATATTCATATCTCAAAACTTAACTCATGTCATCAATCAAATGAGGAGCTATTAATTCAGAAGTCAATTCAAAATATATATTGGTTCATATCAAATATTCAAATTCAACAATTGATCATGCTTTATCGTAACAAGGATAATAATCCACATATATATTATCAAGAAACATGATCCAATTCATATTAACAACTCAAATATTTATAATATTTCTCATGCATATAGAAACTTATTCACTCACCTGACTCAAAAACAAACGAAACTCGAAAGATACCGGAAGAATTTCCTATTGATGTCCCACAAGTAAAATATCAGGATTATCTTAATACAAAGGAGACATATTCAAAAATGACTCAAAGAGAACGTAAACCCTAGTTAATACACTTAACTAAGGATATATTCCATAACCTTATATGTTTTTGAACTAAACTAGTAATGTTTTCCAAAAACCAAAAAATTAAATGGTTTTCCCGAAATCTAATTCCTAAGAAAACAAATAATAAGACTTGATAATAATTCACTAAATAACCCTTAATTACTCACCAAACCAATCTGAAAAAAGCTAATCTTAGAACTAGGGACCAATCTGGAATTTTATCCGTTTTTAGGGGTCAAATTATAATTTTGTCAAATTAGAGAACCAAACTGAAAATGTCATAAGTTCTTAAATATATTGGAATTCTGCCCATAATTCATCTTTAATTCTGTCAAGAATCTTGGATTATGCTCCAGGGACCAATCTGTAATTTTTTCAAAGTTTAGGGATTAAACTATAGTTTTCACAAATTGAGGGACCAAACTAAATTTTCATCATCTTCAACCTCAAACCCAGAATTTTCAAAAATCATCTATCGATATTTCAAGATTTCTAACTCAATTTCATCATTTAAACAAATCATAACTCAAAATCATTATTTTTACCTAAAATCTTTCAAAATCAACTAAATAACTCATTACTCATAACAATCAAACCATAGCATTCAAATCAATTCATCAATCAAATCCAAAACACAATCTTCAAAACCCTAGTATTCAACAAAACAGAAATTTAAAGCTAAAGAAAACACTTTTAACTTATTTTCTCTAACTCTCTTCTCCTTCCTTTATCTTTTTCTCTTTTCTCTTCTTCTTCTTTCCCTCTCACAATTTTCTCTCCAAGAATTCAGATCTTTTTTTTTTCTATGTATATTTATCAACTCTTTGTTTAATTACTACAATACCCTTCATTCATTTATACCTACTTCTAAGCCTCCAAGGGTTTTGTTGCCTTTTTTTACTCTTTTTTATTTTCAAAACATCACAATCTCCCCACATTATAAAAGTTTCATCCTTAAAACTTAATATAAATGATTGAATACTTACCGAGATTATCGAAAAGATGAGGATATTCCTCGCGCATTTTGTCCTCGAGCTCACACGTTACTTCCTCGCGCAAATGACCTTTCTACCTCACCTTTACTGAAGTTATATCCTTCGACCTAAGCTTCCTCACTTGTCAATCCACTATAGCTTTCAGTTGCACCTCATAAGTCATGTCATCTCTCAATTCAACTAAATAAACTTCTAACACATAAGATGAATCCGACATATACTTCCTTAGCATGGAAACATGAAATATCGGATAAATAGCAGACAAGTTTGGTGTTAATGCTAGCCTATAAGCAACTGCTCCAACTCTTTCTAAAATTTCATACAGTTCAATGAATCGAGGACTTAACTTGCCTTTCTTCTCAAACCTGAATATTCCTTTGAATGTTTTCTCTTTTTTTAATTTGTGAGAGATTTTTGTCAATGTTTTGCGGAGAAAGATTCAAGATCATTTTGGAGATAGTAGTTGCACAGACTTAAAGAAAATTGATCACGAGGACTTGGAGACAGTTGGTCACGGGGACTTGGAGACAGTTGGTCATGGGGACCTAGAGAAAATTAATGTACTATTTTACTAAAAAAACTCAAAATATGGAGATTTAATTTTTTAAAGATAATCCATGGATTATTTGATCTCAAGGAGGGAGCGTAATAAGTGCACTGACTTCTTTCCTTAGCTTTGGCTGCTTTTTCTTCTCATAAAATAGTAGAGGTGACCTCTAGCTACTAATTGTTCTATAGCCTTTTTTAAGTGTGTGGCACTCCTTAGTGTCATGCTCGTTGTCATGGTAAAAGAGACAAAAAAAAATTTGGGGTTCCTTGTGTTTAAATGATTTTTCATTTGAAACGGGTATTGGAGGATGTACTTTCCTTTTATGGCAATCACCACCTTAGCATGTGTAGTTGTGAAAGGTATGGTCATGAGCTTAGTGAATATTAGGCGATCATAGATGTTCCCTTTGGTGTTTATTTTTGGATGTTCTTGTTGGAGATTGATGGCGTGGTGGAGACTACTCGTGCTTGGAAACGTGGGTGGCCTCATTTGGTCATGATAGCTTCTTCCACCCTGATGTAGTTTTATATTGCTTGTTTTATGTCGAGGAGGTATTTATTAGAGAGGGTGTATAACTTTTTCCTAAAAAGAATAGTTATATACTCTATTAATTAGAGTTTTTTTATTGAACTATTGGATTTAAAAAGTCTTTCCACATTGAGCATGTATTTGTTGAACTGTTGAAGATAGGCTTTAATACTTTCATCTTCTCGTTGTATAATTGTGAAAAGTTTTGTGGTACTTTTTTTAGTAGGAATGCTTGTGCTAAAGCGATAGGTTAGTTTTAGAGCTGAGATCATGAAAGTGAAGAATAGAGTCAGACTCTAGATTGTGATATCATACACACACAAATCCACGAAGTGCTATTGGAAAAACTTTGCACATAGCATCAATGTCTTATATGACAAGTTCTATTATGCTTTTCACATTTTATATATGCTCATGAGGGTCTATGAGTCTCTCATAGTTATCTAAACTGGCTTTTACAAAGATACGATCTTTAAATCGTTGAGTGTGTAACACTCTTTAACAAAGTGAAGACTTTTCCACTTGATGGATATTGTGTTCTAGCTCATGAACTAGTGTAGTCATGGAGGTTGTCTCATGCCTAGGTATTTTTTTTTTGTGTGTAAGTTAGGTGATAGGGATTAATTCTAATTAGACTTTTTAAAGCGTCTCGTGTGAGAACGAGGTGTCTAGCTCCTTTCAAATGTAGGAGTGCGAGTGTTATTTGCTTGCATGTCATTCTGCCTTGTTTCTTTAGGGAAATGGAGTTGTCTATAAGTACTTGGATCATGTAAGGGAAGCTTCTTGTTATATAGAAGGAAGAGTCCAAACATGCAGTTGCATCGCTAGAACAACATCATTGAGTAACTAAACCTAGTTATAGATCAATTAGAGTTTTAGAAGAGTTGGAGTCTTATCAGCCATTGAAAGCTTTTTTGGAAAAAGGTGAAAGGGATCTAAACCTAGTTATAGATCAATTTGTTCTTTTTTGAAAACAATTCTCTCGTGGAACAAGGGACACTCATATTTTTAAGTCAACATTTGATTTTATTTTATTAATTAACAAGCATATAAAAAATCAAGATAATGAAATATGTATTTTTTTTTTATGTAGAGAGGAAATGTGTGTTCTTTATCTTGGTGAGTGTGTTTTATGTGTAGTGTTGTTTAGACGAATCATCATTTTCTCACTAAAATTGAAAATATATAACATTGAAAAATATCTTGAAAATATCCAAAAAAATATGTAAAAAATATCTTAAGTTGCTCAATATGGCAATTCTATTTCGTGGTAATTTTCACTAGTAGCTTTAACTTAAGTATCATGCATGGAATAGGTGAAATAGTACTATTCATGAATAATAAATTAAGGTGAGCCAAAGTAGTGCAGTTAGGCCGAGCCACCTTGTAGCTTGGTTAGGTCTTGACCAAAGGGGGAGAGAGAGAGAGAGAGGAGGGAGAGAGAAGGAGGGAGCTCGATTGGACCAAGGCCTAACCGAGTTTGTTTTTATCTTTTATTGTATTATCATTTGCCCCTTGAAGTCTTATAAACATATATGTTTGGAAGATTTTAACCAGTTAGAAAGGGATAGAAAATATTCATAATGTATGCTTGCATAAAAATATTACTTGTATAGGCATGCCTTCGAAAGTGTACCTTTTTTTTAATTTGTTTGGGATTTTTGCCAATGCCTTACTATGAAAGATTCATGATATTTTTAGATATATTAGTCATAAAGACTTGGATAAAGACTTGGAAAAAATTGATCACGAGGACTTGGAGAAATTGATCACATGAACTTGGAGATAGTAGATAAAGGGAGGAGAGAGTGTGAGGGGGACACACAGAGAGCTCGGTTGGGCTGTGCCTAACCAAACTCTTCTTTTAGTTTTTTTATTGTATTATCAATTACTGAGAAATACTAAAGAAACAAGGGAGAAGCTATTGAAAGAATAGGACTCATGGTTTGTCAAACTTACACTATACGTAGCTCCCATACAAGCTAGATGTCATGACCAGTACAAAGATAAGGCCTCACTGGTATAGAATTTCAAGGCAAAGGAAGAGAATTTGATTCCTTCTCCTCGAGCTGAAATAATAATATAACATGAAGCTAGGATACATTTCAATCAATCACCTGTAGAAAATAAAGTCAACAAAACAAGGGAATTTCATTATTGTTTTGAGCATAGACTAAGAATAAGATGTTAGCCAACCATCCTTATCCCCTAAAAAAAACACAGATAAAAAGGTATTAAGTGCTTGTTAAATTATAACAAGAATAACTATCTAACTTGTGTTTCGTCGCGAGTCGGTTAAATTATTTTTCAACACACAAAAAAATATGCAAGCTTTTCCAACATGATTTTTGACATAAAAAAATCCTAACTGTAAATTGAAAAGTTAATGTTGTATTTAATTAAATAAATTGAGAATTCTTTGTGCCAATAAATGAAAAAAAAAATCATTTGCGACAACTAAAAAATAAATTAGAAAAATCAAGAGATAAATGTAGATAAAAAAATTTGATCTCGCAACATGAATCATATACTTGGTGGTGTTTAATAACTTTGTTTCTTGAAACTAATTTTTTATTTAATAAAAAGATAGTAAAAAAAAAGACACTTACAAAAGTGATTGAATAAAATTAAAGAAAAAAAATTAAATAGAGCTATTTAGAAAGAATTTTTCTAATATCATAAAAAAATATTAAAATCTTATTTGTAAACCAAGTAAAAATTCAATTGTATTACATTAAAAAACATCATAAAGATTTACAAGATTTGCTAAAAAAATATGTTAAAATAACAATAAAATCCAATAAAAAGAAATTGAATAAAAATCCAACATTGAGTGAATGAAGATTAAAAAAAATGATGATAAATAGGTAAAATGTAAAGAATAAAAAATAATATTTTTTTCTCAAAAAAATGTAAAGAAAAAAATTAAAAAAAATAAAGATATGAAAAAAATAATGTAAATAAACTAAGTATATAGTGATAAATATACCAAGTGTAAGGAAAAAATAATAATAACTTTTTTTTCAAAAACATTGTGGAGAATAAAAAAGGAAAAACTATATAAAAAAAAATGAAGATAAGAATAAAAAGAATGGTAATAACTAAGCCAAATATGAAGTAATAAATATGCCAAATACAAAGGAAAAAGGAAAAAACAATCTAAACAAATTTGTTTTTATAGATTTGCCACTGTTATATAGTAAAAAGATTTGGAGGAAATTTAAATATATATATATATATAAGGAAAGAAATCACCATATATGTAAGGAAACATTATTTTCTCTTAGTTTCTTTACTAGATAGGTGGCTTGCGCTTGAGTTAATTTTTTTAATAACTTAAAAATAAAGATTTTCAAGCACTGCTAGCATGTTTTAAAGTAAAAAAAAAAACCCTTGCAACTTGAGTTATAAACTTTATTGGGTCTAATAAAATGATTTTATTTAATTATATGATAAAAAAATAACAACAATAAATATATTGAATCTAAAGAAAAAAAGTGATAGCGATGACTTGTAAAAAAAAAAAAAGAATGCTTGCCAAAAAGAGAAAAATTATAAAGCTGAATTCCAAGATAACCTAATGTTAAAGGAAAAAATAACAAAAAAAAGCTCAAACCAATCCGAGTGTGACTTGATAATAAATAAATATTAAAAATTAAGGATTAGAATGTAATTAATACAAGGGATTACAATTCTGGACCTAGAAAAAATCAACTAGGGACTTGATTGATTAAATTTGTATAATTATCTTAATATAATATGTGTGATATTATTTAAGGGGAAAATTGATATTTTGTTATTTATAAGGTTTTTAGGTTTCCCTATAAATAGAATGTTATGCTTCTTGTTTTCTGGACATTAAATAATAGTACAATAGTTTAGTACAGAAACACCTAAACTTAAAAGAAAAGACTTGACAGTCAAAAGTATAGCAATCTCTCTCGTCTAAAAGGGTTTGAGAGATTTTTCACTGGTGGTTTGTGTTGATAGTACTGGTAGAGGATAAATACTTAAACGCTTGTAGTTTGTGACAACTTAACCTTGAAGAAATTATCCAAAATAAAAAAGAACATCTGATTTTTCAGTAATTTTTATATAAACTCTAAACAACTATAGATCCATCTAACCGGATCTTTTGAACTCCTGAAAAATTTTAAATTTATTGTCTCCATTGCGTGCATGCATTTCGAGAAACATAACATTCATACCTAGCCAAAAAAAAATGATTGATGCATAAAATGAAGTGTTGATAGCTCAGACTCAAAGATTTTGCTTCAATTATATAGTTTTCTATGGCAAATATACCTGCTCTTATTAGCTCAAACTCTTAAGGAATGAAAGCACAACAACTTGGCAAGATTGTGAAAATCAGGGTCCTACTTGATCAATTGATATTGAATTTTTGGATAACCATGGAAGACAACCTCTAGATTTATGTATACATTGACAAGATGTGAATTAATTAGAAATAAGTAAGAAGTAATAAATGTAAGCTCAGAAATCCAAAGGTTTGTGATTTTTTTAAAATAAGGAAATTTAGCAAAGAGTGTGTAATGAGTAGAAGATAAATAAAACTTATAGAAACTGTTCCCTGAGATACGAAGTTGAAGGGGAAAAAAATTAAGAAAAAGAAAAATGTCAAAGCAGTTTTTTCTACTAGAATGACATACCAGCTGATATAGTACATTATACATGGACACATCTAAATAGTCACCACACATAGTAGTAGCCTAGGATCACAATACAAGGACCCCGATTTCAACAACCATGCCACCACATGTCGCACCAGCCACAACAAAGGGAGCTCAACTCTTCAGTCAAAGAAGCAAACAGTTATTGGGATTCCTAAGCTTCTTTGAATACAAAAGGAAAAAGGAGGAAAAAAAGTCCTTCAACATCTGTACTCTTCACTCTTAAAGTAAAAACTATATACACATGACTTAGCAGTCACGGTATAGTGAAGAACCAGGGAGGCAGAAGCAACGTTGAACTTACTAGGTTGGTGGATGATAAGAGGTTGGCCATAGCTTGCATTGTTCTTACCACTTTTCTTTAGATGTTGGAGCATATTTGTAAACCTGGAATTGGTTAAAGTTTATACGTAAAACACAAGAGCCTATGCTTGGAAACTTCAATGATTTGCCCATGGTTCTATCATCTTCTACCTTTACTCCTCAAAAAAACTTTCTTCAATACCAAAAACCTAGATGGCAACACTTCTCTTAAAACGTTTTTTTTTTTTTTAAGATGGGAATGTGTAGAAAATTAAAATTTAATAAAACCAAGAATAAAAACTAAACCAACTTTGGCAACCATCCACAGTAAAGCATTTAAAAACATTTCAATCAATCCAATAAAAACGAATATCCATCAAGACTGCATTATATATAAATTCAAGATGTACTTGAAAGTAAGCTTCCTTGTGAATTTTGGAATACCCAAACTCTATTTATACATTATAAAAATTTATGAGGCGTCAATGAAACATGGTAACTTAAAGACATATTTTATTGTGGATTGGACTATTATTTTTACTGTTTAGCCCCATATTTCAAAAATTAACAGCCTAGATAGTGAGGGTATTATTGTTATTTTCATGGCCCCCATTAGCCATTATCAAATTGATTAGGTTAGATCGATATTTTTCTAATTTTATGCACAAATAAATTACTTATTTAACAATGGGTGCCAAAACACTAAATCTAACATGCAAAGGGTTTTTAGTCTTTT
>Ga0325405_1004626_pt1 | contig 14012 bp, 16 predicted proteins | sample PopdelMetagenome_21_FD_205663 | JGI IMG/M metagenome (GOLD analysis project Ga0325405, IMG submission 205663) | Populus deltoides microbial communities from Bellville, Georgia, United States - Xylem-Control-R2 | ecosystem: Host-associated > Plants > Phyllosphere > Stem > Wood/Secondary xylem... | reverse complement strand
ATTGGTTTAGAAAATAATGCCTGATTCATCGCGTTTCTCTTTCAATAAAAATATTGGCGTGAGGACATGTAAGATTTATGGAATTGTATATAAAAAAAAAATATTGAACTCTTTGGTAGAATTTATGTGATTGTGTATAGAAAAATATAGAAAATATTTGCAGAAAAAATATGTATAAAACATGCAAAAGGGCCTGGATTATTCCATTGTTGGCTAGAGCTACACTCGAGGGCACACCCAACTGGCTTAGGCTAAGCCTAGGTGAGCTAATTGTTTTTTATTGGCACATCAAAAATCTATCTAAATTAACATATTTTTTTGCTTTAATCTCCCAAAAATAAAATTAAGAATAAAGGAACTAAATTTAGCCTGTGAAATTGAATTTTCAAAGCATAAAAGTTGTGGATATTTATTTTTCCAGCACTCGTAAATTAAACTAAAAATGTATTAAATAAGATTTTCTATTTTTACATGGAGCATTGAATTTAGTCTGAATTCCGAGTAAAATAAAACAAGCAATCTCTAATTCTCCATTATTGGTATGATTAAGTAATGCACTGAGGGTCTTGGCTTGGCGATGGGAGGGGCTTGTCTCTTTCCACTGCTCCTGGGTTTGAGCTCTCATGTGAATGTCTATCATCCCCGCGATGCCTTACATGCCCACTGGGTTTGTAGGGTGTTCAGTGGACCGTGAGATTAGTCGTGGTGCGCGCAAGCTGGCCCGGATACCCACGTAAATAAAAAAAAAAGTAATTCAACTCTACTATTCAACATCTACTCTCAACTACATAATCAAATGTGTGTTTGGTATTATGATAACTTTTACAGTTGTAGTTTAAAAAAATAGATTAAAAAAAACTATAAATTGTAGCCTTTTCTTAACCAAATTTTCAATAAAGAGTTTTTAGTCGAGCCTATGCAAAACTATGATGTGTATTGATTAATTAAGGTCCCGTTTGGCATGGCGGTCTAACCATGCTTTTGAAGACTTTTGATTATTTTTAGATTGAAATTAATTTTTTTTGATGTTTTTGGATCGTTTTGATGTGTTGATGTTAAAAATAAAATAAAAAAGATTTTGATGCATTTTCAAGTTAAAAACACTTTGAAAAACAACATCTACCACACTATCAATTAAGCCCTAAATACTTTCAAATATGTGGTTAGGGCAAAATACAAACTGCACCGCGCCTAACATCGATATAAAAACACATCATTACTTGGGAGATGGGAAAGCTACAAATATGTCTTCCATCTATTTTATACTTTTCAAATTGGTCTTTATCTTCTTTGTAGTACTTCTATTACCCTCGATCCAAAAATTTATGTTATTTTTTTCTCCATTGTTCTGTATCATTTTACCATGAAATTCATATTTATCAACCTGCTAATTTAGCTATCCTAATTCGTTTCTAAGGCTAACTTGAAGACTTGACATTGGTGAGTTAAAAAAGAGAAATTAAAAGTACATGGATACGTTTTGAGTGATGAATTAACATTTTTTATTTTTCCTAAGTCCTCCATTCTGAACAAATGAATAAAGTTTAGGGTGATAACTCATCATCTCTAGGCTCAGCCAAGTGATGAGCCCACATATGTATGAGTTTAGCGAACTTCCAGACCTACCGTCTTAGGGCTTAGCCAAGCACTGGGCTCAAACTTGTGTGGGTCCAGGAAACCGTCAGACCTACCATCCATAGGCTTATCCAAGCACTAAGTCCAAACATGCATGGATATGGCAAACCGCCAGACCGACCATCCCTGGGCTTAGCCAAGCGTTGAGCCTAGATATGTTTGGGTCTGACGGGTTTAGCCAAGCGTTGAGCCTAGATATGTATGGGTCTGATGAACCGTTAGACCCACCATCTCTAGGCTTAGCCAAGCATTGAGCCTAGACATGTGTGGGTCTGGTGAATCGCCACACCTACCATCTAAAGGCTTCACTAAGCTCTAAGCCTAGACATGTGTGGGTTTAACGAATCGTCGAACCCACCATCTTCGGGCTTTGCCAAACGCTGAGCCTAGGCATAAGTGAGTTTGGCAAACTATCACAACCACCATCACTAAGCTCTTCCAAGCATTGAGCCTATGCATGTGTGGGTCTGGTGAATCGCCACACCCATCATCTACAGGCTTCACTAAGCTCCAAGGCTAGGCATGTGTGGGTTTAACAAATCGTCGAACCCACCATCTTTGGGCTTTGCCAAACGCTGAGCTTAGGCATAAGTGGGTTTGGCAAACTATCGCAACCACCATCTCCAAGCTCTTTGAAGCATTGAGCCTAAACATATGTGGGTCTGGTGAACCATAAGACCCACCATCTCCAGGCTCAGCCAAGCATGGAGCTCAGACATATGTGGGTCTGACGAACTATAAAACCTACAGTTAGAGATATTTTATCATGACAAGGTAAAGATATTTGACTAATATATGAACCTTTTTCCTTTTCGTGAAAAAGAGGACCTCAACAGCTATAAAAAGAACCAATATAACCTCCATGAGGCAAGTTTAATTTTTCTATACTATAAATGATATATATATATATATATATAGTTTTTCCTATAAAAAACTGTTTTTTCTCTTATATGATATTGATTTAATCATTAGAAAGTCCCCAAACTCTAATGAGAGGATCTTTTGCAAGTTTTAAGTATAATTCATCAGTATAGACTAGATTATCAGAACTAGAAAATTAATAATTTTATCTTAAACATTGGCTTGCCCTTCAAACCCATAGGATAAAATCAGACTTTATTAGTGGTGTTGTTTGTAGGGTAATAATAAAAAAAAACCCATCGATAGCTCTTCTAGAAGCTAAACCGTTATCATTCCTAATTACCATTAGATTTAAAGCCTTGAAGTTTTAGAAGATTTTCAACATGTACCAACGGGATGTTGGTTCAAATTGTGTAACTTCAGGAGTAATTGCAAACTAGTGGTTTCATTGCCATTATCATCCATAATTACTATTGAAGTTGGAACTTCGAGATTTCAGAAAGCCTTCAATGACTACCAATAAAGTGTTGGTTCAATCCATGCAACTTTAGGAGTTATTGCTAACCAAGGACTCTTACCATGTTTAAAGACCTGGTAGGGTAGATGATCCCTAAGTTGGGAGGTTACCTTTTCTTCTGCTAGTCATATTCTTACAATAACTAAATGAACTATGTTTATCTGGAAATAGTTTTTTTCATGACTGCCCAAAAAATCTTCATCAGAGAAACACAATTTCCTCTCTTTTTTAGGTCCCAAAATGGGAAAGGAATGTATTATGGTCAATGATTAGAAATGTAAGCTTTTTGTTATATGAATTTATTGTTTAAAATAACAAATGCTTTCTATTTTCTAGGTCTCAAATCTTCCAAAAAACGGATAAATTTACCCTTTTTAGTGCGTTAATACATTTACTTTGGAAGTAATGAATGTCTCCATAGTGCTACAACATATTTTACCTTAGAAGGGATTAACATGTTCTTTCAAGTGTGATTGCACTTTTCTTTAAGGATAAGATAAACACCACAACATCAATAAGGATGGATACAATCTTTTTAAGGTGTAAGCCTCTCAAATCTTCTAAATACGAGATGAATTTACTCTCTCTAGAGCGATAACACATTTATTTTGGAACTAATGATCTTCTTAGTGTTATGATATATTTTACCTTGGAAGGGATTGACATGTTCTCTCTAGTGCGATCATACAACAAGCAGATAAACACTGCATCTACAATAAGCAGATGCCTGCAAACGATATCCCTTTAGTTCCTATAAGGCATAATCATCTTATACTCTCCTAAGGTTAGATGATTCATAGTTCATCACCATAAATTATCTCCTAAGTATAGGCATTGGACCTAAAAATAATTTTCTAAGTATAGGCGTTGGATCCAAAAATAATTTTCTAAGTATGAACATTGGACTAGGAAATGATCTCTTAATAATAGGCATTGGACCCAAAAATGATTTAAATATAGGTATTGGACCCATAAATGATCTTCTAAGTATAGGTTTTGGACTAGAAAATAATCTATTAAGTATGGGTGTTGGACCTAGAAATGATCTCCTAACTCCTAAGTATGGGCTTTAGACCAGAAATGATCTCTACATAAGGACTCTAAGCTCATGAAAAGAAATATGGAGATAAAAGATTTATATTAAAAAATGATATACATAAAAGAAGAATACATATATACATGTATAAAGAGATCTAAAAATCCAGTCTGGACTTCTCACCTAGATACTCCCCTCGTTGGGTTGCAGCGACCCTGACCAGAAATACGTCTGCAATATTAGGGAATAGGACTGGATGGAAGGCCGCGCTAAAATCCACCTACATTCCCCTTGAGAGATTGAAAAAGTATAGGTTAGAAATTGCCAAGAAAATCTTATCTCTCATCATCAGTCAAAGTTGTGAACCCCTGAAAAATTCCTAGAACTCCTCAAAAGAGTTTTTTAAAGCCTTCAACTTCATCTGAGAATGCTGGGTTTCTTCCCTGGCAGTAGCAAACTCAATTCGTATTACAACAATCTTACCCCACAGACTAACTTGGAAGGCCCTAACTTCAAGGAACTCCTTAAGAGAGTTTTTTTAAAGCCTTCAACTTCGTCTGAAAATGCTGGGTTTCTTCTCTAGTAGTAGCAAACTCAATTCGTATGGCAGCAATCTTACCCCACAGACTAACTTGGAAGGCCATAACTTTAAGAAGCTCTTGGTTAAAGGGAACCACCTGGTTATAGAAGGCCTCAGGTGCTTTTTCTCTGGAACTCAACTCAAGGGCAAGGCCTTGTGCTTGGTCCTTTAGCATGGTGTAGGCCACCTCAATGCTTAACAACTTAGCCTTTTTAACGACTTTTTCCCTTACAGTATTTTAAAAGCAGATTAATTTTCCATGTTTGTAACCGCAACCACCCTTATATAACCCTTTTTAGTCCTCCCAGCATCTCTAAGAGTGGGCACACATCATAAAGGACTGCCAATGGTAAATGTTAAAAGAGGTAATCATCAAACCAAAGCAAAAAACAAACAAGGGTTTATTTTTCCTTACATTAAAACCTATATGGCTAGTTAAAGTCAAAAGGCAATGGAATCTTTCATATATCTGATTGAATGGCAAGGAACCTCTTTAGTGTTCTCACCACCTTAAGGCCAGCCTCTTCGAGGCCCATTTTTCCTTTAACCATAACCTTCATGAATTGCCTCTTCTCATTCATCAGGGTTGGAAAATTGAATGGATTGCAATCTAAAGCCAAATTAGAGAAAACATCCTTAAACTTCTTAGCGTCGGCTTCGGTGGATGTCTTAAATGTCGTTTCCTCAGTTGGTAATGCAGGAAGTTAAGACAAAGGGAACACCATCGCAGGAGCCTGTATCGGTGGGACTAGAGCACAGGTTTCCATCAAGGTAAATATTTTTTCGCTTCTTAAAGTGGATGGTTGCAACCGTAATCACTACATGAGGAGTCAAGTTTACTTCTTTCTTAGATAAGGAAAGATCACGACCCCTAGCTTCAGGGGGGTTATAGCCCCCATTATTGTCTCTATAAAGGTAGGGCCCTAAAAAACAAGGAGCTCCCCAACGAGGATGGAGAAGTCTCCCATCTTATCTTTACCTTTACCTTCACTAGTGACACGAGATAAAGACCTCTCAGACAAGATTTTATAGGAGAATTCCATGACGCATCTCCTTCTCCTTCTCCTTCTCCTTCAACCATCAACCCTATAAGGGCAAAAAAAGGTTATATTTTGAAATAAGGTGAAATGAAGAAAAATAGAACAATGACTTTATACCTTGTTAAATAGCCTGATAATATTTCTTAGCCATTTTATCGACTTCATAGTCGGTGCGGGTCGAATCCAATATGGCATAATTCTTCTCCTTATCCGAGCTTAGACAATGCTTGTTGTTTATTTCGCAGATGGACCCTCTAGTAGTGGGAACAATCCTAAATTGACTGCAATCCCTCTTAGCGATTGACCGTCTCAATATATCTTATGACAAGCCATCTCCCCCTCAATTTCTTGACAGACGTTGGCTTCCTAGTCAATGTATTCTACATAGCACCATTACTTTTGTTAGCAAAGGTGAAGAACCATCGCACGTCGTTTCCACCATCAGTTTCAGCGACCAATTGGTAAAAACTCTTGAAAAAATTTACTGAGGGCTCGAGCCCAACCATTTTACAGGATTTTTTTTAAGGAGGACACGATTGTTTATCTGTTACAATGCAAATGGCCTAAAGTATATTGGTAGTAACTGAACAAATCCCTCATGAATCCTTGGAAAGAGAAGGAGTATCTCATCGCATACATGCATATGAAGGCAATAATTTCAAAATAACCCTAGGAGGTGCCCAAGGTCAGTTGGTTGATGTGCTCATCAGAGTGAGGCATTTGGGCCATATACTCACCAAGTTGGTAACGAGTCATGAATTCTATGTCTGTAACATATACGTTGCTTGAGGTATCATCTTTAGGAGTCTAAGGCAACCTCTCTCTATCCTGAAAGTCTCTAAAAGGGGTAAAAGATGGACTCCTATGAGGAGATCTTCCCTCTTTCCCACCAGATAAGGCCTCCAATATGACACTTACTCTCACCCTAGGTCTCAATCTGAAGGACCTGTATCCCTTATCACTTTTTTCAGGTTCTAGTTGAAACTTGAACTCCTTGTTAGGGGATGAAGCGCTTCTCTTTTTAGAAACAGATCTGATGTTCCTAGTGTCCATTTTTGTTATGAGTGAAAGAAAGATAGGGAAAAAGGTTCTGATGAAAAAGATGTCTGAAATAATTTTTCCTTTTTGGGTCAAGAATAAAGGTGGCAAAGATAATTTGGGGTCTTGTTATGGGATCAGGTTTTCAAAAAACACAAAGAATAAAAATAAAAGAAAAGCTACAAGCAAGAACAACTAGGGTTATAAAGAAAAAAAAATCTTTTTACTCCTATTGGATGAACGACTTTTCATATAATCATATATCTTTAGAAGTTCACGTAATTATTGTATTCAATGCAAGTCATTGTTTTGTTTCCCAAAAGACACATTTTCCCGGTAAAGATAAGCCATCTTGAAGATCCCAACAGTCTTGCATGGGACACGTAAAATCTTTTGGAGAAGGTAAAACAACTCTCATTTATTGCTAGCATGATATTTTCAAAATATCTGCATATAATACATAAAGATTTAGGGGGTTATTAATGGATTAACATTTTTTGTTTTTCCTGAGTCCTCCATTCTGAAAAAATAACAAAGTTTAGGGTAATATTCTTTTTACTCTCACCATCGAATGACCGACTTTTCATATTATCATATATCTCCAGAAGTTCACGTAATTAATGCATTCAATGTAAGCCATTGTTTTGTTTCCCAAGAGACACCTTCTCCCGGTAAAGATAAGCCACTTATTTTTTGTTTTTCCTGAGTCCTCCATTCTGAAAAAAAAAAACAAAGTTTAGGGTAATATTCTTTTTACTCTCACCATCGGATGACCGACTTTTCATATCATCATATATCTCCAGAAGTTCACGTAATTAATGCATTCAATGCAAGCCATTGTTTTGTTTCCCAAAAGACACCTTCTCCCGGTAAAGATAAGCCACTTAGTCTTAAAAATCCCAACAATCTTGTATGGGACACGCAAAATATTTTAGAGAAGGTAAAACGACTCTCATTTGTTGCTAACATGATATTTTCAAAATATCTGCATATAATACATAAAAAGTTAGAGGGTTATTAATGGATTAATATTTTTTGTTTTTCCCGAGTCCATTCTGAAAAAATGAACAAAGTTTAGGGTAATAACTCATCATCTATGGGCTCAGCCAAACATTGAGCCCAAATATATGTGGGTCTAGTGAATCGCCAAACCCACCATCTCCAAGCTTAGCCAAGTACTGAGTCCAGACTTATATGAGTATAGTGAACCTCCAAACCCATAACCAAAGATATTTTACTTTGATGAGTCAAGGGTATTTTATCCTAACAAGACAGACATATTTGGTTGATAAATGAATATTTTCCCCTTCCATGAAGAAAGGGACCTTAACAACTATAAAAGACTACTTTATAGTTGTAACCTTCATAAGGCATGTTCGATTTTTCTCTACTATGAATGACATATATCTATTTATAGGGCTTTCTTTTACAAAAAAGACTACGTTTTCTCTCATATGATATTGACTTAATCATCAGAGAGTTCCCAAACTCCAGGAAGGGGATCTTTTGCAGGTATTGGACATAATCCATCATTCATTTCGCCAAGAAAAGATCGATCAAATTGCTAGAATCAAGAGATTAGTAATCATATTTTATGCCTCGGCTTGATCTTCAAGCCCATATGATAAAATCAGACTTCATCACATATAATTTAATTGGATTTATTAATGTTCAATCGATAAAGGGAAGAAATTTGAGTTTTGAGATTAATTATATTGTTTTGAGAGTTGACAACAGGGTTATGAAAGCTTCAACTATTCTTTTTTTTTTTTTTGTATTTAGAGATGAAAACAAATTTGAGATTTGAGCCCAAAAATACTTGGACTTTGATTTTCCAATCACCGATGTTGCTGAAATTTTTTTGTAAGGGACAACACATTATTTTCCTAAATAAATAAGAAAACGACATGTATTTAGCTATTTTTTTTTTTAAGATCAGACGTATGGGCCTAGCCTTCCAAGCTTAGACATGCTTGATCTTAATGCTCTTGGTTCTTTATTTTTTTATTTAATTTAATTTTAAAACAAATTTATTTTCAAATAAAATAATTACAATGATATTTTAATTTTTAAATAAGATTAGAGCTTTTGATGGAATTATTAGCAATTATCTAATATGTAAAACTTTTTCAAAAAATAGTTGTATGATTTTTATATAAATTAATAATTTTGAGATATTATAATTTGAATCACATCAATTTGTTTTTGATTTTTGTGTGATTCCCTCGACATCATTGACAAATTTCATAAAAATAACTGAACTTTCATAATGACGAAGATCTTCGTATAAGTACAATAAGTTATACATCATATTTTTATTTTACAATAAAAAAACTCAATTAAATAGCACTATCGGCAAATGATGACGACGGCATGTCCCTAAGCTTTTGATCAAGTCAAATGTTTGTAATACTTTATTACCACTCTTTTATCATTAAAAAAAACAATAATAAAAAGCACTACGAAGTTTAAGGTGTTGTTTGGAATGGTTTACTTTAAACAGTGTTTTTATAAAAATTTAATTTAATTTATTTAAAATTAATTTTAATGTTTTTAATATTAAAAATAATTTTTAAAAAATAATCATTATTATATTTTTAAATTTCCCCTAAAAATTAGTGTGACTTGACAATCTAGTCCCAGGCCACAAATTTTGGTTGTGAGAATTCAAAACGACTTGCAGTAATCTTATTGGATGGTCTCTTGGGTTGTCGTGTTAATTTACAGGTAATAAATTAATATATAATTTTTTGTTTTTATTTAAAATAATATTTTTTAAAATATAAAATTTAAATTAAATTTAGTTGCATCAATATGGTCGCTGATTAACAAACTAAGTTAAATCTGACTAGAATCATACTTCAAGTTACAAGTTTTTCAAATTCATCCATTTGCTGGGCTATAAATATAAACAAAAACAATAGAAAGGGGCCAAATTGAAACATTCCCAATAGATGGAAGTCATTTGCAGTTTTCCAAACAGCACCTTTTACAATTACACTAACACCCCCAATCAAATGACAAAAATCCCATCCAATCCCATCTTTGACATTGATATGGTATAGCCTCTGCCTCCCTCCCCAACGAAGCCACCCCACTTCCTTCCTTCCTTCCTTCAACTCCATGCCAAACCAGCAAGAACACCCCAAATCTCAAAGAAGCATCATCTCTCTCATGGCAGAAACATCATCAACAAATTCTATCAAAATTGGTACTAAAATGTTCTCAACCCAATTTGTAATCATTTTCTCTCTCTTTCTATCCCTTCCTATCCTTTTCCTTTTAGCCCCGAGAATCTTCCCTTCTCATAACCCCTCCATCCCTATCTCCCCTTCTGATGAACTTGACGACTTTGTTCTTTTCCGCAAAGCCATCGCCTCCGCATCCGCCTCCACCTCCGCCCCCGCCACCCACTACCCCTCAGCCCATTCCCATCTCACCTCCAAATCTAAAAAACTCAAAATCGCCTTCCTTTTCTTGACCAACACAGATCTCTTCTTCGCCCCTTTATGGGAACAATTCTTCAAATCCGCTGACAAAAATCTCTTCAACATTTACGTCCACGCCGATCCCCACTCCAATGTTACAAAACCCACAGGGATTTTCTTCTCCCAATTCATTCCTGATGCCAAGCGCACTTATCGCGCCTCCCCCACCTTGATCTCCGCCACCCGACGCCTCCTCGCCAACGCCATCCTTGACGACCCCACCAATACCTTCTTCGCCGTCCTCTCCCAGTACTGCATCCCTCTCCATTCCTTCAAATACGTCTACAATTCGTTAATCAGTTCCAAGTCTTTCGATTTGTCTTCCCCCGAGTCAGACCCCGAATCGACTCAGTACAATATGAAAATCCAGTACAAGAGTTTCATCGAGATTATATCGAAGGATCGGCGGTTATGGAAAAGATACGTGGCTAGAGGGAAGTATGCGATGATGCCAGAGGTGCCCTTCAAGAAATTCCGTGCTGGGTCTCAGTTTTTTGTTCTCACGCGCCGGCACGCGCTCATGGTGATTGAAGATCGGAGGCTGTGGAATAAGTTCAAGCTGCCCTGTTATCGAGAAGATGAATGTTACCCAGAAGAACATTATTTTCCAACGTTGCTTTCAATGCAGGATCCAGATGGTTGTACTAAGTATACGTTGACAAAGGTTAATTGGACTGGAACTAGGAATGGACATCCTTATACTTATAAGGCTGCTGAGATTTCTCCGGTTCTGATTCAAGAGCTTAGGCAATCAAATTATTCGAGTTCGTATTTGTTTGCCAGGAAATTTGAGCCCATTTGTCTAAACCCTTTGATGAAAATTGCTGATAAAGTCATTTTCCGGGACTAATGATGTGGTAAGTTTCTAGTTTCAGCTTATATTTTTTTTCTTTTTGTTGTGTTTGAGTTAGTCAGCTGAGTTGACGCAGTGAGTTTGAATTTGATGTTAGGATAGGTAGTGGGATGGTTTGGCTTGATCAAACCTAGAAAAGTTGCTTATTAGTCGTTGGTGTTTGGCTAGAAGTCAGCCAAGATGGCACCTTTTCTTTGATACATTTACGAAGATTGGTTTAGAATTTTAGAGGGTTAGATTTCTCTCTGGAATAAATCTTTGCCTCCCAACTTGGTCATCATGTCATTATCATGCACAATTCAACCCACATTTACTTAATTTCACCCCTATCACGAATTGTTTATTTTGTATGATCTTGGGATAAAATTTGTTCAAGATGGAAGTTTGGAAGTTTTCGGCATTGAAAGTGTTTATTCAAATTGCTTTTCGTCTGAAAAAAACACCAAGTTGATGTTGTTTTAGATAATTTTTTATGGTTTTGACATGAATTCTAACCTGGGTGGGCCTAAACCTTAATTCTTTACCATTGTTTTCTTTGGCTTAGTACTTCATTGATTATTGCTGATGTAATTGATGGCAAGATACTGGGATATTCCTTGGTGTGATGAATTTAGCAGCAAGTCATGTGATTTGTGACAGAATAGCATATCCCTGCTTTGAGGGAATATCTTTTTAGCTAAATTTAGGTTTCTTTGTCTTGAAGTCTTTAGTTGTGGCAAATATGAATCACTTTAGCCAAATTATACAAGCTCTGTTATTAACTAATGTTTTTCAGTGCTAATGATCGTATCGACCAAATTGTATTTGACTGTGCCTTGAACTTACGCCTGTAGTGCTTTTGAGCCTATTATATACAACATTATCATACATGCAGCTTAGCTAGAAGTTTGCTTGCTTTGTTTCGTAACTTCTGAACCTTTTGAAGTTGCCAAACTCGTTCTGCCTCGTTTGTTATTATTTGGTGTCTGATTGTTTTCATAAATACGTGTGTGTGTGTGTGTGTGTGTGTGTGTTCATGAGTCGCCACTGAAGCTGACTCATTCATGCCATTTTACAGGTGAATAAAAGAGTTTCGAAGATATGAAGAAGTGTAAGGTATTGTTGGAGCAACTTATGTTGTGGAGAATGGTTTTGAAGAGGCGTAAAGTGCTCTCAAATCCTTAAAATTTAACCCAAAAAAATGGCAGCTCGGAGAGGGCCATTGGAAACATAGAAAGGGATAAAAATAGGTACTTCTAGTGGGAGGAAAGCAAACGAAACTACTTCTGCTAAATGTATCTACAAAAGTCAAGAATTGGAGGAGTTTTTGTCATCTTGTTGTGTGTGTTCTGTACATAATTGAATGTACTTTAGGACAAAAGGACGGGAGGGAAGAAAAGGCTGTAAGGAATACCGCAAGGCAAAGCAATGTAAGGGGGACAGTGATGGGCTCAGATTAAAGAATCTAGCCAAAATCAAACCCCCTTCCTTCCCTCATATTCAAATTTTGATGTTTTATTTATTCATTTCTGGGCAAAGTCTTAGTTTATATAATAAATTGCGGATCCAATCTCTTCCTAGTAGTGTTCTTTTTTTTCTCTTCCTTTACTGTGGTGTCCGTGTGTGATGAAGGATCTGGTTGCAATGGTATCATCTTTCTTACTCATCAGTACACACGAATCCGGACATGTTGCCTGTTATTTTGGGAAGGTTTGGTTAATGTTTTGGGATAAAAAGGAAGTTTTTCAGGTATTATTTTATGTTTTAACTAGATATGTTTTTGTTTATATCTTTGTTCTCTTTATTTTTTTCTATCTCAAAATAATAATCAAATGTTATCCTTAAAATTATTTTAGAAATAAATTTATTCTTTTTTTCTACTAAATATGTGTGTTTGATAAAAATTTATTTATTTATTTATTTTTCTGCCTCTAAATACATGTTTTTTTTTCCTGTATATCCTTATGCTAACTAAAAATTAAAAAAAAAGGGGTTTTATTATTTATTGAAGCTTTTTATGAGCTGTTGCCGACAATTCGATATATGGTTGGTAGTAGATAGATGGGTGCTGGCCAACCACCGAAGCCTGTGATCGCCGCCGAGGCACAAGATTTCTCGAAATTGTTTCATTTGGATACCGCGCTGTCCTCCTCTAGCCATAAAAAAGCTGCTTTGATTATTTTGTCTTCTATTGAAATCTTAAAATAACCTTCTTTTTTTTCTTTTTTTTTAATTAATTTATTAGTATTAAAAGTACTAACTCTGACACTCCACTGGCGGAACCCAGAGCCTCTCATGTTCCTTTCAAGATGAGTACTCTCTATCTAGCTTGAAAATAACCCGAGCCGAGCGTCTTATTTGAAGCAGTCTTTGCAAATATAATAGCTGTTATTTTTATTTAAAATATATTAAAATAATTTTTTTATTTTTTTAATATTAATATATTAAAATGATTTGAAAATATATTAAAAATAATAATTTACAGTAAATAAAAAAAAACAAATAAGTTTTTTTAAAAACACTTTTTGAAAGGAAAGGAAAAACAAACAGGCCCTTTCAATTTGAGGCTGTGTTTACACGATAATTTCAATAAAAATTATTTTTTTTATATGTTTTAATATATTGATATTAAAAATAATTTTTTAAAAATAAAATATATATTTTTTTAAAATAAAAAATATATTTAAAAATAATAATTATCAGACTCTAAACCACCCAAGTTTTTGCATAACGTAGGGCACCATACAGACGAACAAACTCAAAATATAATAAATTCAAGTTGATACTCTTGCTTGAAAAAAATAACCCTTTAGATATGTCTGAAGCTTCAACAGCCCTTCAAAGGACAGTGGCAGCTAGAATAATATAATAATTTAAGCTTCAAGGGGTTATTTCGGTAATTAAGTCCCTCGGCCGTTTAACATCTTTCCGAGAGAGGAAAAAAAAAAACATTTTCCAAGAGTAAATGCCATCTTTCTTCTTCTT
>Ga0325405_1004623_pt1:0-12500 | contig 14014 bp, 7 predicted proteins | sample PopdelMetagenome_21_FD_205663 | JGI IMG/M metagenome (GOLD analysis project Ga0325405, IMG submission 205663) | Populus deltoides microbial communities from Bellville, Georgia, United States - Xylem-Control-R2 | ecosystem: Host-associated > Plants > Phyllosphere > Stem > Wood/Secondary... | reverse complement strand
AAAAGAAAGTATGTTTGTTTGTTTATTAAGTCAAATTAAATCATTATTCTTTTGATTGCAATGTATTTGGCTTTAAATTATTTATTGAGTTAGTTTGTTTTTTCGATTTCATCCCTTCACACTTGATTTTTATATCACATTTTGCCTTATTCTTTTAATTACAATTTATTTGGTCTTGAATCATTTATCAAGTTTTTCTTTTCAAATTCATACCTTTATATTTGATTTTTATATTAAATATGGTAGTCATTCTTTTAATTGTGATGTATTTGGTTTTGGTTTTGGTCTTTAATCCTTTATTGAATTAATTTGTCTTTGAATTTCATCCCTTAACATTTTATTTTTATATCAAATATGATCATCATTTTTTTTATTGTTATTTGTAGTTGTTCTTATCCTTTTTTTTATTGAAATTGTTTTTGTTTTATTTTCATCCCTTATGATTTGATTTTGTTTTATTTTTATGTCAGATTTGGTTCTCTTTCTTTTAAATCTATATTTTTTTAATCACTTCTTCTTCTTCTTCAAGTGTATTCCTAATCATTTTGGTTGGTTATGAATTTTACATTGTTATTTTTTCAGGTTTTATTTCATGTTGTGATCCGGCCTCATGATTTGTATCACAAGGTTTTAAAGGTTAAACCGGGTTAGCTTCAATCATTTTTAATTATTTTTTTAAAATCCCATCTATATCATTGAGTTCGTTGGAAATTAGTATTCTTTATTTTGGATTCATTTGTTAATTTGTTTTTTTTTAATTTTGCCCTTCAATTCAAATTTTTTGTTTGTCCTCTCAATTTTTTTTTTAAATAAAATCTTTATTCTCTTAATTGCTATTTCTTTATCCTTTAATTTTTTATATTTCATCATTTAATATTTTATTTATTGAGATTTGATCTCCTAGGTTTTTTCCATTGTTTATAGGCCTTACTCAAAAGTTAATCTGGGATAATTATCGGGTCACAGGTCGAGTTGGTTGACTTGAGTTAACCTATGTCAACCAAATCTTTTTGTTTTATAAAAAAATCAAAATGATACCATTTTGAGAAAAAAAAAAAGGAAAATAGTCAACTAAATCAATTCTCTCCAAATTTCTTTTGAAACTCAACCCGGTCTAAATTGAGGATCACTTGGGTCATGGGTCAACCCGTCAGGTCAAGCCAAGTTTTAAAATTGTTGCTTTTCATATGCGATACTTCTAGTTTAGTTAGTACTAAGGTCATGGGTTTGAAAAGTTTATACGAGGTGATGTCGTTTTCTTTTCCGATTTTAAGTTGTTCGTTTTAAAAAAGAAGCTTTGTTATTTTCTTTGGTTTTCTTTTCAATTAGGTTATCCCTATCTCATGTTCTGGGTAGGAGGTTTATCTGGGTGGTCTAGGGTTTTCTTTTAGTCGTTTTTTTATCCTTTTTTATTTTGTCCTTTAAAATTTGATTTTTTTTAAATAAAACTTTGTTTTTTTTTGTTTGTCTTCTATTAGATTATCATGTTCGTATGATCCTACTCACTAGTTTTGATAACCTCACTTAATTTTACTGGTGCTTTGTTTATTTTGATTCATGTGGATTAACGATAACTATTTTTTTTAGTTGTTTTTCTATGGTTTTGGGTTGTGAATTTTTGTTTTGTTTTTTAAAATACAATAACACTTGAGCATAGCTTTTTTATATTACAAAAAAAAGTTATTAACCCGCAGCTATGCATGAGCCATCTATCTAGTATTATTCTATGAAAAAAAACACAGCAGTTCCAAGTACATCTATCCTGATCAAATAATTATAAATAGCTAGCAATTGTATTCATATAAGATATTAATTATGAACTGCAACGTGAACATATAACAACAATATTTACAATTAGAGGGCATACGGTTTATCTACTGTTTAACTATAAAAAAAGTAAAGTCTGTTGACATGGTGTTGTATAAATGTTCATACATAGATAGAGACAATACTTTGAAGTTTGAATTGTAATGCACCAAATGACATGTCATGTATACAAACCCATCATAATAAAACTAAAAATATGAATATTTTTTTTAATAATTTTTTGAAAAAAAACCATAACTTGAGATCTCCTGTTATAGAGAAACTTTGCCATAGAGAAACTCTACCGAAATTTCATCAGAAATTTTGATGAGATTTTAAGTATACATTTGTTTATAAAAAAAACTTGCTTGTAAATCTTCTTGGTAATAAGTAGATATGTTACAACAAGCTTTGGAGTTGTTAATGAAATCACCTTGTAATCACCATGGTCTTATGACATTACTTCTTTTTATCCAAGTAATTGCATTGTATAAATTGGACTCCACAATTCAATCCTTAGAAAATATAAAGCAGCAACTAGTACTAAAAATGATAGTTTTTTAAATTGCTAAAAACCTCAATTCCATTGAACTCTTTAATTAATACATGAGGAGCAAGGAAAGATTCGAAGAAGTTTTCCTTCATGGTCCATTAAAACCACCCCGGTCCCTAAGGTCCACGTTTGTCATTTGTAGATGCATTTGCATTCCATTTAAGTATTCCTCAAGGATGAGGAATCCATGATGATTCATTACACTCTCTTGCCTTGTTTGTTCACATAGGAATACCATTTGGTGATATGAGTATGTTTATCCTAACATAGCAGAAACTCTTGTGGCAGCATTTTGCCCATGTTGCAACTCTATCTATGGACAAGTGAGTAATATATATCATCCAAATTGATTTTCAAGTCTTTGAATATCATATTATTGCAAGCATTTCAAATGAACCAAACTATTCTAAAGAAAAACAACGACCACACATTTCTTTGCATAAATCCTAAGATAATTTCAATTCATTGTAAATAAAAATCATCCAAAGACTTTTGGTAAGATTTATTGTTGCCTTAACGAAGCCGGTACCCATAAACAACGATCGTAACATCTCACAATAAAGTAAGACATGCTATGCTATGCTATAAAATTTAAATTATTATTATTTTTTTAGAAATAGCAACTCAAATCATTCCCTTGAAAATATTTTTCAAGAAGCATTTAAAGTCCTCTCAGAGATAATTTTGATATATTAATAGGAAGCCATAAAAAAAAAATTAAAAGAAATATCCGTGCACGGTGCTAGGGCATGCCAGTAAAACAAAACACAATAACAGAATTTGTCAAGAGCATAAAAGCAAAGATGATGATGTCAGGAGCAACTTTCTATAAAAAGGGAAAAGAAGTGATATGTCTTTTTGGCTGTGCATGTAAGGATTGTAATCTTCTCGTACAACTCCATCATCATTACAGATTATGGAAATCCTATGAGTAAAATCCAACAGTTCTTGGACAAGATGAGGCGGCTCTATCCATCTATAAATAAATAAATAAATAAATACTCTTTCTTGGAACACGAGGTGAGTGTCCACTTCAAATTAGTGGAAGATCCCTTTCGCCATTCCCACTTCAATCCCTTTGAGAAAGACAAAATGATAGCTGGAACCAAGTACTCGCCTTGAAAAGGTGATAAAACAAACAGATGTCCCTCAGCTTTAATAATAGCCTTTTCACTCATAAATACACATATAACTTCATCATATATTATAAGATCGATCCACATGCATCTTTTTATTGATATTATAAAAAAGAAAATAAAAATATTTATACCACAACGATGGATCCGCTTGGCATCCAGCACTCCCGGCCGGTTGACGTATGAATACAATCAGCATGCAAAGTGCTCGAATATATATATATATATTAGGATTGTAATTAATTAAATTATTTATGTGTAATTATATTGTGAATAAAAACAATTTTTTTTTCCAAATCTTGTCAACCGCTTGAATGAATATAAAAACGCTCGCAATCAACAACAACTATTCAATTACTTTACATGTGCATATGGAAATAGAAGAAACCTAGGAGGTTAGGAGTTGGACTTCAGAGGGCTAATTAATTGTAAATATAGTTAATTAATACACAGTTGCGTGGCTTAATTATTATATCATGAAAAGTCAAAAGCTAGGACATGTAGCGTAGTTTAATTAAATCATACGTTGTTTGATATATGCTTTAATTTCTTGCTAGAGTTGTGTGTTATTTGGATGACACGTACGTACCTGGACCTTAAGAAGTCAAGGCATGAACATGATCTCATCGTGCGATCTGTTTCAAAGTGGGAGGAGTTTTTTCTTTTTGGATTTTACAGGGATTGGCATGTTGATTTCAATGTAGAATATTATTTATTGAAAATGGAGAGAATTAAAGAAGAAGAAGAAGAAGAGTATTTGAGAAAAAAGGGTACGATCGATGATGGTGGTGAATATATATATATATATATATATATATATATATATATATATATATATATATATAGATTAAAAGAAGGAGGCGATTGATTTTAAGAAAACTGATTGTAATAAACTGATCATCAGATTAGGAAGGAGTGTAAGAATCTAGAGACTGTGGGGGACAAAGAATTGATCCCACCGCTTGTACGTCCAAAAAGGGTGATGTATACTTGTTATCGTCAAACCAGACCCGTGCCGAGGAACAAAACCAAGACAGACAGACAGACAGCAAGGGAAAAGACATTTGCGGAGCTGGAGCTGGATCAAGACAAGCGAGAAAGTATATACTAGTACTGATCTGCAATATTCTTCGGTTCTTGGAGTGAGCATTTGTCTTCGATCCATGGAGAGGATGATAGACGACGGTGGCAATTAGGATTATTAACAGACTGGCGCCCGGATTCATTATAAAATCTAGCCGTGTTTGCATGCGTTGTACGTGTGTGTATGGCCCGGTTACTTATTTAATTTTTTTTATTAATATGAGTGTCCGGATTAACTTGTGTGTATTTTAACTAATTTTACAGACCTTAAAATTAACTATAATATAAATTTCTAATAACCCTAAAATTTATAAAACTCAAACCGATAACTTTTAAATAACAAATCTAAAATCTAACCTGTATAGATAACCTAGGTTTCCTGGCTTTTCCATCTTAATTTTATGGTTGGATCCCTCACTTGACTTTATATATATATATATATAGTAATTCACAATTTATTTTAATATAAATGAGATAATTAATTCATACAGATCACGAATAATGAGTTGGTGTCTCATTAATTTTACTTCTTTTTCTGTGGGTTGGAATGACAAGTTAAGGGGTGATCGATGCATGGGACATATTAATTATGGGTTTGGTGGTGGATTTTGCTTCGTCCAGGTGTCCTTCTATATATTGTGTCCTAATTAATTAAATATTAAATCTCTTTGGGTATCAAACTTGACTGATCAATGGGTTACGTGCATGCCGATCGGTGGTCCACTTGCATTTCATGATCATCAGAAACTACGACCAAGGAAGAAAGAAAGATGCCTTGGTGGTCACTTATAATTGGTCACAAAATACGTATATATCATATCATATTTAATTGGACTAGTCCTCTAACTAAAAAACTGGTGATGGGTAGCTATTTGCTGGTGATGAATTGATGGATCGAGGGGTAATTAAGTGGGTTTTTTCAATTTTATGAGGCCGAGCTGATGCTATATATAATTAATTAATAGCTTGCGCAGGGTTATTTTTAAACAGATTACAAGTCTTGGTGCTAATACATGTATAATTAATGGATGTCTTTTCAGATAAAACGATGGTGTAAAGTGAGTACAATTAATATTTCTCATCCAAAAGAGAATTAACTTCATAATTAAGACTTTTAGATTATATTTAATTCATAGAATTCCAAACCTATGTAATAGAGTTCCTGGTCTCGTACGTGCCAATTGGTTCTATAGAGTTCGTGCCATGTATATATGGAAAAAACAAAAAAAAAAACACAATTAATACACTAAAAGTATGTATTTTAAATGATGGGAATTAATTAAGAAACTGGAATAATAAACTTGGTGAAAAATCCCCATAAAAAATGGATAGCAATTTGATTTAATTTAATTTAAACCTAATTAAGATACAATTAATTAATTAATAGTCACATCATTAATTCATGTGTTCATGGTCAGTTTTTGACAAAGAATTAGATAGTATAATTAATCAATAGTACTGTTGTCAACTCCATTGGAGAAATGCCATGAACTACTAAGTGTACACGTAGCTTGATGTGTTTTTCTCATGCATTAATTATTTCAATCCCTTGTGTAGTCAACTTCATTGCATCATGTTTGACAAAATCAATTGCTGACTTTTAACACACAGCAAGCACACTCAGCACCCACGTAGCTAGCTCCTTAATTATCCGTACTCCTCTTTCTGGTGTTACCAGGTGCTACTAGTTGTAATTTAATTTTGAAAATGTAATTATATTATATATAAACAAGAGTACTTCAAGGGTATGGCAAATCGAATGATTAATAATTTAATTCTTAACGGTGAATAATATAGTTTCTTGGAAATAGAAACATGGGCAAATCAACTCTTTAATTTGACAGACTGGATCATATTATCTACCTTAATTTCTCTAATATTGTGCAACCATTTATCAAAGAGAAGAAACCCTCTGTTATATTTATTATACAGTAATCTGTTAAGCTAATGGCAGGATTAAAGATTTAAGACGACATTATCGTGGGGCTCGAGCGGATGGGTCCATGAACTGTGACCAGTTGTTTTAGACCGCCTTTCCTTCTTCATTGATCATGCATGGAGTTGATGATCAATGGCACCACCGGTCTGCCAAACTGTCTGCCAGTGTCAGTGTGTTTCTCTCTCTCGTTTTTTTTAGGAGGAGGCAGGGAGTCCTCTTCCCTTAATTTCCACTCTCTCTCTCTCTCTCTCTCTTTTTCTACGTTCATTTTAGATGCAATCCCCATAAATGCAAAGCAGATTACAAGTCAAACCCTTCGGCCTTCTAGGTTGCAGCCATGAGGTGAGAACAAGGGAAGGACCCTTTCTAATTCAAATTAATATATATATATATATATATATATATATATATATTTGAATTGAAATGATGCATGAATTCGATGTTCAGTACTTGCCTTGCACTATTCATTAATTTCTTCCTTCATTAATTATCACTTAGTTTGACAATTAAGGTGGTGAGGTAAGAGAAGAAGAAATCAGCCCAAATATTGAGCTTGGAAAAATGTTCCATTTGAACAGGAAGTTAAGTGGTTGCATCCTAGAGTTGGTAGCTTGAAAATAATGATGTTTGACACTACGAATTATTTACAACAAATTATTAACGAATATATAGACATTTAATTATGAATTAATGCGAATACAATCATAGTGAGTGCGTACTCTCACTGTATTTATTCGTTAATTATTTTATTTTTTTCTTAAGTGTAACAAATCTCCCTCTCTCTCTCTCTCACCTAAATAAAAGATTGTTGAATTAAAAGAAGAACAAGGAGGAGGAGGTGGGTGTGGATTTCATTGAATACAATTAGGTCCCATTAATCTCAATGACAAAAGTTTTGACTTCGAGATCTATTAACACGATTTATAAATTCAACTCCAATCTGTTTATTAATTATATATATACATATGCACACATACATTACATGTATTATTATTATTATTATTATTATTATTATTATTATTATTATTATAATCTTGGTCAATTCATTTAATTGCAGCATATGAAGCTGCTGCGAAAATATTACCTTAAGCCTTTGAAAAAAGAAAGCAGGGAGTAATTTGGTCTTTTTTTATTTAAAAATCATGGGAATTTAAAATGAACTCTTGAGATTGTTTGTGTAGTATGGGTGGGCCTTAATTCGTTCAAGTAAAGGAGGAAGCTTGGGCGTGGATGCATGCCATGCCATGCCATGCCATGCCATGCCATGCCATGTTGTTAGGGCACTCATGCGATAAAAGGACATCTTGCAACTGTGTGCAATTTTTTTATGGCATTGAGTATGTGGTTTGTGGTTTGTGGTTGTGTGTATCTATTATCTATCTATCCATGTATTATGTCAAATGTATCTTTGAGATGAGAGAAGTTGAGGGTGTGGTACGGACACGATGAGCGAGCCGCCGATGAATGACGATGATGTAATAAAAGGCATAACCTAATCTCCACCCTTTTTGTCTACAGATAAAAAAAAAAAAAAAAAAAGAAGCATTTTTCTTCATTCCACTCGTGCTTTTAAAACCGGGAATGGCCACATGGATGGATTCGAAACCGGAGGCCTCATCAGTTTGACTAAAAGGAATTTATCGGTCAAAAACTCAGATTAATTTATTGACCCGGTTAATCTAAACTTCATCCAATTGGCTCTCAACTTGTTGTTTTTATTTTATTTTTTATCAAAACAACGTTATTTTTAATAGAATTTAGAAATTAATTTGGGATGATTCTCTGGAGGAGGGACCCGTCACCCGGGTCTACCCGGTGAGATTTTACAACCATGACTCCACTGGCTAACCTGCGAACACCGTTGCTCCACTAGTGCTTGCATATTGTTTGCCTTGTTATTTGTAATAGAATACTCACAGAAAATGGCCTCTATCCTTCCAAGACCACTTAATGCCAGTCTTATTTGTTTGTCTCGAAATCCTCTTTGTGGTCACAATCTCAAACTATCTCTCCCATGACCAAATAAAGGAAGCAGGTAGGAAAGGGTAGCATACGTGACCAAAACCATGAATGAGCTGGAGGGAGATTCCGTGTATGGGATTCAAGCTGTATTTGAAAGGCTCCTCTCTCTCTCTCTCTCCCTCCCTCCCCCTCTCGCTACCCCCCTACTTTTCCCTGCACCCATCCTCTTTTCTTTCTTTCTTTATTATTCTTTTTTTTTTCCTTGCTACCACAACAATTTGGACTGTGGAGGTTAGCTACTCAATACCCCCTATAAATACCTCCTCTTCTTCACTTGTTTTCCCCACACCAGTTTCTTCACTACTCACACATAAAAAAGAAAAAAACAAGGCAACAGAAATGGAATTCTCCCCCTCTGTGTTTTTCCTGTCATTCGCTTCCATTCTATTGCTTGTAGGAGGACTTCTCTTCAAGTCCCTCCTCAAATTCTTTGCTTCTGATCGCCCCCAGAGTTTGCCACTCCCTCCCGGCACCATGGGATGGCCTTATATGGGTGAAACATTCCAACTCTACTCTCAAGACCCCAATGTCTTCTTTGCCTCCAAGAGAAAGAGGTATGGCTCTATCTTCAAGACCCACATCTTGGGCTGTCCCTGTGTCATGATATCCAGCCCTGAAGCTGCAAAATTTGTCCTTGTAACCAAATCCCATCTCTTCAAGCCAACATTTCCGGCTAGTAAAGAAAGGATGTTAGGCAAAGAAGCCATATTTTTTCACCAGGGAGCCTACCACATGAAATTGAGAAAGCTTGTTCTTCGTGCCTTCTTGCCTGAAGCAATAAAATACATCGTCCCTGATATTCAAAACATTGCCAAGGACTCTCTTCAATATTGGGAAGGAAGATTAATTAACACTTTCCAAGAAATGAAATCAGTAAGCTTCTACTTATTCCCATTTCCCTAGTTCAAAACAGAGCTACTCTGCTTTAGCTTCCCCTGTTCATCTCTGCATGCAGGACTGCTAAGACTTTTAGATGACTAAGAATGGGTAGTATGTCTTCTAACTTTTTTTGGTTGATTACTGATCAAATTATGGTTTTCTCTTTTTCCTCGCAGTACACATTCAATGTTGCATTACTTTCAATATTTGGGAAGGATGAAGTTCTATACAGAGAAGATCTTAAGAGGTGCTACTACATTCTCGAGAAAGGATACAATTCAATGCCCATTAACCTCCCAGGAACACTCTTCAACAAATCAATGAAAGCAAGAAAAGATCTGGCTAGGATCTTGGCTAAAATCTTGTCCACAAGGAGGCAAATGAAGCTTGATCACAATGACTTACTTGGATCTTTCATGGGTGACAAGGAAGGCCTCACTGACGATCAAATTGCCGACAACATCATTGGAGTAATCTTTGCTGCTCGTGACACCACAGCTAGTGTTTTGACATGGATTCTTAAGTACCTTGGAGAGAATCCAAGTGTTCTTCAAGCTGTCACTGTAAGTAGCGATCAATTACTAGCACTAATTTGTACATAATATGACAAAATGATTGTTCTTCCAATGACTTGGTTTTGTGTGCTTGCCTTTTGGCTTTACAGGAAGAGCAGGAGGCCATAATGAGGAGTGAAGAAAAGGGTGATGAGGAGAAGATCCTTACATGGGCAGATACCAAGAAGATGCCGATAACTTCAAGGGTCATTCAAGAAACTCTAAGAGTTGCCTCGATTTTATCTTTTACCTTTAGAGAGGCGGTGGAGGATGTTGAATATGAAGGTCAGAACTCCAGCTTCCAAAAAAGCTAATCTGACCAAGTTGCAATGCCCTTTTCTTTCTGCTCGCCATAGCTAACAAGTGTGTGTTTTCTTCTTTTAAACTCTTGCAGGATATTTGATCCCTAAGGGTTGGAAAGTCTTGCCACTTTTCAGAAACATTCACCACAGCCCAGAACTGTTTCCAGATCCTGAAAAGTTCGATCCTTCAAGATTTGAGGTAAGAACTTGTAGCAGAGAAGTTGCTTCTTAACACTAGAATTCACCACAATCTGGAGGAAGGAATAAAGCTATAAGCCAAGCCAATCATTTGTTGTTAATGATTTGTGCAGGTTGCACCGAAGCCCAATACATTTATGCCATTTGGGAATGGGACCCACTCATGTCCTGGGAACGAGCTAGCCAAGGTGGAGATTTTGGTGCTACTCCATCACCTAACCACCAAGTACAGGTTGGTAAAAATGGGCTAGTACCTAGTTACCCACTTACCCTTTTGAGGTGGTGTAACAGAAGATTTCAGTTGCTAAATATAGAAAGTATGGACTCTTCGCTGACATGGTTAAAACTCTTGCAGGTGGTCTATTGTGGGTGCAAATAATGGGATTCAGTACGGCCCTTTTGCCCTTCCCCAGAATGGTTTGCCCATCATTTTATCCCACAAGTCATAGCAGAATGAAGGGGCGAGAGAGAGAGAGCTCTCTTCCAATACCACTAGGGCTACTACTACAGTACTACTAGCTAGCTAGCTAGAGCATCATCATCTTCAGTTAGCTTGATGCTCTCTGCTTCCATCAGAAGATTGATGGAGTGGGAGAGAAAGGGCTGGTCTTCGAAGGGAAGACCACTGTTTGACATCAAGAGATATGACACACCTCCCATGGACGGAAGAGTTATTTTAAGATTGGTATACAGAAAGGGAACCCCAAGTGTACAGAAGAGTCTAAAAAGAAAAACTCATTGCAATCTACATATAGATATTATCTTCAATTATTATTATAATATTTTTATTTGTTTTTTTCTTGATTTTTGGAGAAGAAACAAGGGAGTGCATGGTATCCGCAAGAGGGTGTTAATACCCCCAAATCGGGGAGTATTTTGTATCTAAAGCAAGGTTTAATTAGATTGCCGCCGCAAGGCAGAAATGAATGGAAATTCCAAATTTCATTCTCTTTAATTCCCTTTGGCATGCTTTAATTCTCAGTGTGATTGATTTAAGCATTTCACAGAAACCACATTAGTGTATTTCAGCATCTAATTAAGGAGTAATTAATTACCTCTAAGGATATAAATTAACATCATTTACGACATCTAATTACATTTCCTTGAATAGTTTTCATCTCTCTCTCTCTACATCAGTGTCAGCCTAGCAGAAATTCATGTTTCCCACGGCGCTGCTACTTTGTTATAAATTAATGTAATAATATGCAACCAATCAACGGCATTAACATCACTTGATTTAGTCTCCATGCACGCATGTATGTGCACGTCTCCCATCTGTACAGAGACTAAAGACTCTGATTAAATTACATTTGATCGATGCATGTCACGCACAACCATCAGCCATCCTCGCAAGCAACGGAATGAGCCCTTGTTTTCTTTAACACAAGTACTTGCTTCCATATGCATTCCTATATATTCCTAGCTAGCAAGCCGATATATAAACTTACTCTGCCACGTTTATTAATAAATATAAGATATATATATATATATATATTCAAGTATTTTACATGACCATTTTATGCTCCTCTCTACGTACGTGTTCATTAATTAATATAATGTTTGTATGAGTGGTTGAATAATTTGCAGACTTTTCTTCTTCTTTAATTTTCCATTCCATTTACAATATCTGAAACCCTAAAAAGGAGGCAGCTTGCATGGATTTTTAAACTACTCGTATTTACCCTTTTAAGTTCTTGTGTATTAATTGATATTCAACGTACATATATATACACAAAAAATCTTAAATACATAACCATTGTATTTACAAAGAGATTATAGAATAAATATAAGCTCAAACTATATTATATGATCTCAACGAGAATTCTAAATGCTATTTTAATACATGGATCTCTAAACATAAATCATTTTTTATCTAGTAAATCTTAATTTTTTCTATCTCAATATAAATGAAATTAAGTACGGAGCCAACTAGTTAGTAAGAGGTTCAAGAATAAATAAGATATATTTGTTAATTATGTTTTACAAAATGAAAATTTATCAAGACCTCACTTCTCACACACACACACA
>Ga0325405_1004622_pt1 | contig 14015 bp, 8 predicted proteins | sample PopdelMetagenome_21_FD_205663 | JGI IMG/M metagenome (GOLD analysis project Ga0325405, IMG submission 205663) | Populus deltoides microbial communities from Bellville, Georgia, United States - Xylem-Control-R2 | ecosystem: Host-associated > Plants > Phyllosphere > Stem > Wood/Secondary xylem... | reverse complement strand
TATAATGAAAAGAAATCTCTAAACCGCATACCAAACATAATATGCATAAGAAAAAACATATATGGGCAAAAAAGTCATTTACAGTATTTTGTTCCGTCTCAAAGACAGAAAATTTTTTTGTATCATCCACCATATCAAACACAAATTAGTCTCATCCCTAGCATTCTGTCTCAACTGTCTCATCCCTAGCATTCCGTCTCCAAACCTAACCCAACCAAATAGATATGAATCATATTAATTCCCTCCAAAAGCTTCTCCAGTCTATCTTTTGATAGCAAGCATTTGTTTCATGTTCTCAGCATAATCAATTGATCCTAGATGGGGAAATAGCAATTAAGAGAAGATATGTAATCACAATATAATGAAGTGCTTCTCAAGAAAAAATTTCATTTGTACATTTTAGTTTGTGAAGCAAGCACTCACATTTTCAAGAAATTTTACATTATTTGGTGCTTGTACAGTCACTTTTTTGTTGCTTGACGTGTAATTTTAAGGCATATGTTGTTTAATTTTTAAGATTTATCATCACGAACCTTGTGCTTCTGAAATCCAAATGGACCTATCATCACGAACTAGATAGAACAATAGAGAACTAAACTAATACTAGCTCAGAAAGATTAGCTCCCAAGTTATATGCAATTCTAATTAGTGGAACAAAATAGGAAGGTCTCTTGTGAAATAACAAGACAAAGCATAAAATTACAATCCTAGATAAGATCCAATTGACTACAAGGCATTTTCAGCGTGTGAAATATGAAGGCAACATGACATTAAATACAGTAATCAATGTAGTAACAGCAAGAAAACTTGAGAGCGCAACATGACATTAAATACAGTAATCAATGTAGTAACAAGAAGAAAACTTGAGAGCGCAACATGTTCAAATGACCCACAAGTCAAAGTGTCATCAGACCATCTTGTGAATCAAAACCAGATAGAACAAACATGTTACCTTATATTTGTCATTTCCTAATGCTTTAGTTAGTCTTCCAGACCAATAACAACCATCAGTCCACCAATCTACAAAATCTCCCACCTTCCAAACATCATTCACAACGACTACCAATTCTGAGATGGTCTTGATTTCAGACAATTTGCTTTCAAGATAGACAGAAGGAAAGCAAGGGCGCACCATCAATTGCCTCTCTGTATTCTTGAGTCTAGGCTTTGGATATTGATATAGCTTTGTCCAATTTAGTTCTACATTCATGAACAAAATAATTGTTAAAGCTCGCATAAATTGGAACAGACCAGCAAGAGCTAATCCAACAAGCATATTTATAGCATACGATTCTACAATTACATTGGACATATTTACAGTGATGGCAGACAAATAACATTCTACAATAACTAAGGTTGCTTGCACTTTTATTTTTCTAGTAAAGCATTAGAAAGAGTCACTAGATTTGTTATGATAACAAGTATCATTAATCAATCAGTCAAAATACTGACATGCAAAGTGTACAGGAAGATTATCACAACAGTCTGAGAGCATGCCATAAGAGAGAGATAACTTACTTTCATCTGGAAAGTCGTAATATTGCAATGCATACTGCATCCCAGAATCTCTCCGGGCAATATCTATTATCTGATGGAAAGCACAAAATTTGAAAAGCAGAAATTTGTGAAAAGAAAAAAGTGTTCAAAGTCAAAAAAAAAAAAAACTTACAGAAACAAAATGTAACTCTGAATAGATGCCAGTAGCCTACTCAAGCATTTACTATTACTTCAAAATATTCAATTCTAACATCCTCCTATTAACCACTAAATAATAGGTTCTTAACACACAGTGATGGCAGATAACTGGAAAAAGTTCATCTTAACAAGATTACCCAACTAGAATTGTCATATAATATCTCTGTTGGCTAAGATAATGTGATATTGTTAGATTCTCAGTAGTTATTCTTTGCATGTTGAAAGCATAGAAGAGAAGAATGATCTGATGTGAAAAGCTCTCCATCTTCTTACTTTGCAGCAGAAAGAAAGTAGGGAGCAGTTGGGCTTTTAGAACCTGTCCCACCTAGCTTTGATTACAAGACAGTTTTAAAATCTTCCACATGAAAGATTTAACTTGCATTTATATATCAGGCATTCACAGTTAGTGAAATAATGCTTCCAAGTAGTGAAAGTAGCTCAAACTCTCAAATAAAAGAAGAAAGGAAAATAAAATCAGCAGTTTAACAAATTAACTTTAATTTCCTCAAAAAATTGGAAACATCCAATCTCAAAGTCAAAGAAAAGGTTTTGCCAGGACATCACAAAGCATATACATCTCATCTAAAAAAAGATGACTAAGAAGATGTCACAATCATGTGTTGCTCTTTCTGTTCCTTGGTGTCAACCAGCAAGAATTTGGTTGCCTTTAAATAACTCAGAAACGTAATCTGTAGCTGCAAACCTTTGTTCATACCTTGCAACGGAACCAAGCACCACGGTAACCTTGTGCAAAAGATCTTGCCTCTGCAAGCTGACCCACTTTAAAAGGAAGGTCATTCTCATCCATGATTGTCCATCAAATTGTATAGCTACAGAAATTGAGATTTCTAAGTAAGTGATCATAGACCAAATGAAGGGGTAGAAAAAGTATATCAACAATACATGTACAGAAGCACTTCATTCACGCTTAAAAGGAAAAAGAAAACTATTGCAATCCCCTATTCTTCGTTCATTCTAATTAGAGGTTAAGAAACCCTTGAGTTTGTGACACAAAGCACTTCAGCCATGAGCTGGAATTCTAAAACAGTCTAAAACAAACAAATCCCGACTTATACAGTAAGCAAGGTAGTGGAAACACCCTTCCATTCACTAGAAATCACTGCTCTCCCGGTAGCTAGCAGCCAAGAACAATCTAATCAACAACCCACCACCACGAAGATAAATAAAGATGATTTTCCAAGTTTTTCGAAAGATATTCCCTGAACCCAGTATCATTTAATTGGGACTGACATTTAATCCAATTATTTTTCAGAAAAATATCTAACATTCTGACATTACATGACATCTAGAGACCTATTGACAAGCAATATCCAAACATGATATATGTAGTAAAAAAACTGTCATAAAGTGGAAAGAAAAGAAAAACCTTAATAACCCATTTACTATCAGAAAAAAAATCCTTACAGTCATTAAAGAGGGAGGGCCAAGAGAAAAAAGAGAGAGAAGGATTTACAGCGTAAACATGCATTGCTGTGTTAACAAACTATTATTATTATTAACAAAAAATAATATGTTAAACCTAATAAATCATTGGTTCAGTTCAATTTTAAAAACAAAGCCAGGAAACAACCAAACGAAAGAATGATTTCACGTAAGAATCAAAACTCAAATCCTTTCACTCTCGTTTTCAAGTGTCGAACAGCAAAAAAAAATTGAGAAACTAATAATAATACCAATAAAAAAATCGGGTGCGTACCTGCAATGTAGAAACTTTGCAGTTGCGCGTTGATTAGGGATTCGAAAGAGAGAATGCGATCCAGAAAAGGAGAGGAGGGGGCTGGATGCGATAGATAAAATAAAAGGGCGTCCTAAGAAATAAACTTCACGGGGTATTTGGCAGAAATAGAGTTATTGCCTAAAAAATAAAAACGCCAGTTTGCACGCGTTGCTATTGCGGGGCTTTTTTTTATTTTATTTTTATTAAATTATATGATAATTAACATAAATATTTATAAACGCCAGTTAGAATTTTTATATGGAAACTTGTTTTTTTATTGTAAACATGATTTTTTAAATAAAATATTACCATGGACTATAAAGCAGGTTTAAAAACCATATATATATTTTTATAATTTTTATGTGATTGTATAAAAAAATATAAAAAATAAAAAATTTGATAAAATTATATAAAAATAATAAAATGAATATTTTATTTTAAATAAATTCTCATAAACAATTTTTTTGTGTTAGGTTCATGTATGACATTCATAAATAAATTATTAATATTATTATAAACAACTCTCGTTTTATTTATAAGTTATAAACATAATTGGTTATAATATTATTTTAATAATTTTATTTTAAAAAATCATTATAAAATATAAAAATAAAACAATTAACGACTTTCTCACTCAATTCGTAACTTATAGTGATTAAAACATAAAGAAAATAAAATTTTCATGGGTGAAATGTTAACATAAAAAACTACAAGGATCAAAAATGTTAAATATAAAAGTATCAGGGTAACATAATTGTTTATCATAGTTTTTTTTATTTTAAGTTGAATTATAAATAGCACCTAGGGAATGGATATTTAAAATTTAATGAAGAAAATATGAATATCTGAATTTTTAGATGATAAAATATAAATATAAATATAAATATAATAAAAAAAACTTGATTCGTGGACACTGGACACTCGTCACCATCTCTAGATGTGAGACTAGCATTACTGGCCTGGCCCGGAAAGTGATCCACGGATTTGAATTTGTTCGGCGGAGTCAGGGGACGGAGGTTTATGAACGCAATACTTTTTCAAATTTGCTCAATGACATTGTTTTCTAAATATAAAGTGCAATCTGACCCTTAAGCTTACCTGATATTCCACTTTGATCTTTCTGTTTAACAATATGTCAACAGCTCAAAATAATTTTTCTCATAATCTTCAATTTTTTTCCTATCTATGAAATTTTGATTTCCTGGACCAGGAAAGAGAAACTGAGATCTTGAATCTGGACAGGAGAACCTTTTTAAGTGATGGAATATAAGCAAAAGGGTCATATTAAAAAAATTAATTGATGGAGGGTCACATTAATAATTAAGCACCGTATGCTTAATAATTAAAATCAGTTCATGTGAAGACTCAAGTTAATAATTAAAATGAGTGGTATTAAAAAACTTTAAAGATTAATGCTCAAAACTTCCTATAGATACCATCAGATCCAGCACCGTATGCTTTGGATTCTAGTTTGAGAAGTTGAGATGAAGAATCTAATTGCATGGATTAGTATTTTTGGCACTTCATGAAAAATGAATTTTGAGCTGCACTCCAAGTTTAGAAAGTCCCAAAATAAGATGATAATTCATTAATAGGTGTTTCGCATCTAACGTAACGACAACCTTTTAAAAAAGAAAAGATAAAAAAATAAGATTTATGGTGTCTTGTCCTTAAAAAAAAAATATTTTGTTTAAAAAGTTGTCACTTGATATTATGGCTACTAAAAAATTTAATTGGCCTTCATATATTCTATGGCAAGAGACTAATTACGTTAGATAAAAGATACTATCACCCCTAAAGCGTCATATCTTAAGTAGGCTACATTTCTGGTTTTTATCTTAAATTTTTATGGGTTATTGTGTTATGTTATCAATGATTTGTTTGTAATACTTATTATTCTTATTACAATTTAAGTCATTATAAGTGTTACAGACTTCTTTAATTTTTTCTCAAATGCAAGAATGAATTTCTAATCTAAGTTATGAAAAGTGGGTAAAAGTTGAAAGATGCCTCACTTAAAATTGAAGTTAGATGTATTTACTGATTTCAAAGTCAGAAATATCAATCCCGATATTTGTTGACATTGGAGTCATAAATATTATAAATAAATCATTGACAACATAACACAACAAACCATTAGTTATTTAAGACAAAACTAGCAATGCAGCCTCTCTAAGATATGACACTTTAGGTGTCATAACCCATTTTTGAGTTATTCCCCTAATTTATTTATTTTTCAAAATAAAAATCAAAAAATAAAATAAAAGTTGGCGATGTAGAGAAAGTAAGCAGAGGAAGATTTTAAAAATACATAAAAATCAAGCTGTGATTTTGAAGAAAATTTGAGGCTTAATTATACTACATTATGCCAAAAAATTGAAAAACAATACAATTTCAAGGTCAAATTAAATGATTATTGGATGAATCTACATAAAAATTAAGTCCAATGGCATAATTAAATTTTTAATAGGTCAATTTGATTTAATCATGTGCCAAATTAAAGTTTAATTATGTTTGAGAATTAATTTGGGTTCAATTAAAGGATTTAATTAAGTGCAATGACTTAATTATACTTTAAAATGGTCAAATTAATTTTATTAGGGATTTAATTGGTGAAATAATAAGTTTGGAAGTCCAATTTGAGCTTAAATAAAAAAAATGGAATTTTAGAAGACCAAATTTAATTTATACCAAGTCAATTGATTGAAATCAGGGGCAAAATTGCAAGAAAATCAAAGTTTTTGGGTAAATTAGAGGTTAAATTAAAGAATTTCACAGCCAATGATCAATATGCAAAAGGCGTCGAACTATAGGGGCTCTATTGATTGAAATTGGGGTTAAAATTGAAGAAATTAAAAGTTTAATGGTCAATTACGAGTTAAATTGAAAAAAATATAAAACCAATGACCAAAATAAAAAAAGATGTCAAAATCTGGAGCTAAAATTGAAGTTTTTCCAGGGACTAAATTGCATAAAATTTAAAGTTTGAAACCAATCAGGGGTGTAGATGAGATAAATTAGAAATCAAATAACCAACATGAGCTTTACCAAAATGGCACCATTTTGGTTACTATTCTTCAGAATTTCTATCGAAATGACAACTTAGGGAGTTACTTTACAAGTGCATTTAATGCCTCTACCCTTCATCAAATTTGGCAAAACATGCACGAAAATAATCATCTTACATCCCTTTATACCCTGGTATGATCCTTTTAGCCGATTGACACCACAACTGTCGTGGCACTGGCTCAAATAGACCAACTCAAGCAGCCTTTAACTGTTAAATTTGATAGTTCATGGTAACTATTTTGAGCCAATAGTTAAAATCATTTCTTCCCGAACTAAGGGTTACTATTTGGCACCATTAAAGACAAAACTTCCCTCTTCCACCCCCTATAAATAGGGATGAATTTTGTGGCCTGAGCATCAAGAAAATCAGGTTGGAAGTTGGTAAAAAACTAGCCACCCTTCCTAGTTTTTTTTTCTCCTTTTTTGTTGTCTCTCTTCCTTTTTTCTCCCACTCTGCCATGGCCATCGGCCACCAACACTCTCATTACCGATCTGACCTCTACCATCTCCATTTTAAGTCATCGCTCGACCATCTCACGTCAGGAAGAACCACCGCTAACTTATTCCCCTCCCCTGCCAACTTCTCCTTCTTTTTCCCAGCCAAAGGTTCCTACTTCTTCCTCCCACAGCCGACGTCGGTAGCCAATTCCTCCATCAACGCCACCACACTTCTCTCTCTCCATCGACTACTTCTCATTCTTCCTTTATAATAGCAGCAGCAACTCCAACAGATCGACAACCATCACCATTTTGGTTTCTTCCTTCTCCATCACCACTAGCAACAGCAACAACACTGACTCCCAACAGTGCCGCCACCATAAGCCTCACGACAATCTCTTAGGCACGACCACCCAGTTACTCCCCCTGCATCTAGTATCCTTCCCCCTGTAACAAAACCTATTGTTGCATGCAGAACGAGTTTGATTTGCATATAACTATTAATTATAATTAATATATAAGGGATGGGTTGGACCCATGTTAGCCCAACCCAAGTGGTTGGGTCAGGTTCAACCCATACAAAAAAAAAGATATGTTTGGTTGAGATCAACCCATCCTATTTTTTGGCCTGAGATTGGCCCTATCATTGTCGGGCCGAGGCTGACCTACTCTAACCAGTTAGCTGGGCCAACCAAGCCATATATTTAATAATATTTAATTAATATAATATAATAATATTATGTATTTAAAAAAAATTCAAAAAATCCTTTCAAATATTTGTGATTTTCTTGCATGTTTTTCTATCAATTTTGCTTAATATTAGGTTGTGTTTTTACACAGTAATATACAATCTTGTATTAAAACACCTGATTTTCTTTGAAATATCTTTTTAAGAAAAAAAATTCAAAAAAAATCTCAAAATTTTAAATTAATTTTCCTTTTTCAAAAGACAAAAAAAAGTTTTGTTTTCATATATACGGCCAGATCTTAAAAAGTTTTCTAAGTATATTTTCATATAAAAAATTGCATCTTTCTCTTTTTTTAAAAAAAACAAAAAGGATATCGTAACCAGCTTATGATTATATATTAGGGTTTGACTAAAATATTAAAAAACCTTCACCAAACATTTTGTTCATTTTATATTAGGGTTTAGATGTAGACTTTAATATCTGCGGAGTGTAAAACTATATAATAGAGTACATCCTTGGATATTAAAGATACAAAGTGTAAAATAAACGCAATGCTAAAATTTGGACTTTAAGATAATCAGGATTAAATCCGATGAGGTAGAGATTCTCTCACAAAGGGAGATCTGCCTTAGAACTTAGAAAAGAATAATGAATAAAAACCTGACCTAGAAAAATAATCAAACAACAATGCAGCTTACCTTAGGTAGGGTGCATTAGGACTGATGCGTCTTCCCCTTACACAACCAGTCCATTACCCAAACTCTCACAGACCATAGGTTCCTAATAACCATAATACAAGGTGGTGACTCCTGAAACCTTAATCATAATTTTATGATTAAACCCGAAACATTTTCCTTCCCAACAACAATACTTACTCAGGAGGCACAAAAGCTCGTCAACGCCCCGACTTCGTACCAGCGACGTTAAGGGTAATATTATCTTTTCTTTAGCATAACCAGTCCATTGACATAGAATCTTTAAAGACCAGTTAGGGTTCCTAGTGACCATAATATTAAGTGATGACTCAATAAATAAGACCTTTTTCCCTTAAAAAATAGGATGTCAAAAACCCTGTTATTTTCCTTTTTTTTCCTAAAAGGTTGCCACTTTTTTCACAATTAAGTAGGTCACCTATGTGAGTTTAACCATTTTGAAAAATCTACGTGTTCTTTATAGTGGAGTAGGTCGCTCATGAGAGTTAGATCATTTTGAAAAAAATTTATATTTTTTACCTAAGCAGGTCGCCAATAAAAATTAGACCAACCTTAAAAATCATTGTATTTTTCACTTGGCAAGTCTCCCATGAAAATTAGATCAGCCTGAAAAATCTTTGTATTTTTCACCAACGGACAAGTCGTCTGGGATAATTTGACCATTTAGAAAAATCTTTATATTTTTCACCAACGAACAGGTTGCCTGAGACAATTAAATCATTTCAAAAATCTTTGAGTTTTTCATAAACATCATCCTTTTCTTTACAAGCTTATTACGCAAAGTTTTTTTCAAAAACATTTGTACCATAAGCATTGTAAAGAGTGGAGCAACTATTATACTCTAATTTCAACCCCCCCAATTTTCTAAATATTTTCAAAAATAAAAAAATATTAAAGAAAATACAAAATTCTAAAAAAATATTTTTTTTTCAACGCGACCAATAACAACCATTTTGTAATTTTATACATCTTACCTTTTGCTTTTGCTTTTGTAATCTTTTTCTAAAATAAAAGGTAAACAATAATAATAATAAATAAAGTGTATTAAATATTGTCTGCTCATTATTGCAGAGGGGGCAAAAATTGACAGACAACATTGTTGGCCACTCAACATTGTTATGATTCAACCATCTAGTAAGTGGTCCAGTGGTAAGAGCTTAAGACTAAGGGGTTTGTTTCCCCTGTGGTCTCAAGTTCGAGCTCTATGGTTGCTAATATGATGGTTACTAGAGGCTTACATGGTCGTTAACTTCAGGGTCTGTGAGATTAGTCGAGGTGCGTGCAAGCTGGCCTGGACACCCACATTAATAAAAGAAAAACATTGTTATGATTCATAGGATAACATAAAGGGGGAGCTCAAGAAAACGACGAGGGAGCCTTCATTGTAATTTTACTAGACTGGCCAAAATACCCAAGAACAAAACTTTCAACCTTCTCCCTCGCATTCCTTTAAAGAAAAAAAAATTATTTGTTGTTTTCCCTTCAATTCACATGTGTTGGTCTATTTAAAGAAAATGGTTTCTTAGCATGAATTCACAAAAATAGTTTCTGTGAAGCCGAATCAAGTTAATAATTAAAATGAGTAGTATTAAAAAACTTTAAAGATCTTGTATCACATTTGTATCCTATGTTAATCCTCAAAACTTTAAATGAGTAGCGTAATCAGTCTATTGATATAGAATCTTTAAAGACCAGTTAGGGTTTCTAGTAATCATAATACTAGATGATAACTCAATAAATAAGACTTTTTTCCCTTAAAAAATAGGATGCTAGAAACCTTGTTATTTTCCAAATTCTTTTTCTTAAAAGGTCACCATATTTTTATAAGTCACCTATAAGAGTTTGACCATTTTGAAAAATCTATGTGTTTTTCATAGTTGGATAGGTCACTCATGAGAGTTAGATCATTCTGAAAAAATTTTGTATTTTTTACCTGGACAAGTCACCAATGAAAATTAGAGCAACCCTAAAAATCATTGTATTTTTCACTTGGACAAGTCACATATAAGAATTAGATAAACCTGAAAAATCTTTGTATTTTTTACCAATAGGCAGGTTATCTAGGACAATTTAACCATATAGAAAAATCTTTATATTTTTAATCTATAAACAGGTTGCCTGAAACAATTAAATCATTTAAAAAATCTTTGAGCTTTTTTGTAAACATCATATTTTTTTTTACAAGTTTACTATGTAAAGTTTTTTTCAAAAAAAATATTGCATCATAATCATTGTAAATTGTAAAGAGTCCAGCAGTATTGTACTCTAATTTTGATTTTTATTTTTCTAAATATTTTTCAAAATATAAAAAAATACAAAATTCTAAAAATATATATATTTTTAACGCAACCAATAGCCACCATTTTGTAATTTTCTATGCTTTTGCTTTTCTTTCAAAAAAACATATCGCACCATAAGCATTGTAAATTGTAAAGAGTCGAGAAACTAATGTACTGTAGTTTTGACTTTTAATTTTCTAAATATTTTTAAAAATATAAAATTCTCAAGAAAAAAATATTTAACCCGACCAACAGCCACCATTTTGTAATTTTCTATGCTTTTCCTTTTCTTTTTCTTTTTCTTTTGCTTTTGCTTTTGCTTTTGTGTTTATAATCTTTTTCTAAAATAAAAGGTAAATAATAAAAAAAAAATACACTACATATTGTCTGCTCATTGTTGCATAGGGGGGCAAAAATTGACAGACAACATTGATGGTTACTCGACATTGTTATGATTTACAGGATAGCATAAAGGGGGAGCTCGAGAAAACGATGGGGGGAGCCTTCATTGTAATTTTACTAGACCGGCCAAAATACCCAGGAACAAAACTTTCAACCCATGGCTTCACTCTCCAGCTAATACCCGTTTGAACAAACCAGCCCTCACCCATTTCTCCTCCACCACTGAACCAGCAGCAACCACCACGCCAATCCTTCTCTCGGCTCCAGCTCTGCCCAGCGGCAACCAACACCCTTTCAGCCTCCTCTCCACTGTTTCTCCATCATCGATCCTTTAACACAAACAAACCCAACAGCAACCACTTTCGTTTCCAAAACAGCAGCTGCTCCTTTACCCATCTCCGCCGTAGCCTCCTCAACCAGCGACAGCCATTACCCCCACGGCCAGCACCACCAACTCCAGCCGCCAGCCACCGTGGGCTTACCCATTGATAGTAACACTCTTCAACATCCAGCAGCGGTGGTTTCTCCTCTGCACCGCCATCGTGAGCACCACCAGCTCATCATCCCTCAGCCCCCGTGAGCAGCCCTGACGCAGTCCAGCACAGCAGCGTCACCAACATCCGACACACTTCCATACATGGAAAACAAAGCTGCCAGGGATATCCTTTTAGCCAGGGCAAAAATGTTACATCAAGAAAAGGCTAAGAGTGCTATATATGGAAGCTGCCGCAGCAAAAGGTAAAGGGATTCAGATAAATAAGCCCCAGGCACAAGCATCTCAACCAATGGCTAGATCAGCTGAAGCTTAGATGGAATTAAACAGACTGTATGGTGACTTAGCCGGAGTAGTAATTGCATCTGGGAATTTGTTACCGAAAACATGGTCAGATTCGGAATTGTCAAAAATCAACACCTATAATGTGAAGCAATTAGACAGTGCTCAATCCATGATAGTAGGGTCTGCTTTGCTGATGGAAATTAGGAATGATAAGGTGTCTAGAGATCTCCTCTACAAAATCCTCCTCTTAGCTATATCACTTCCTCTCCCAGGCGGAGATGTTGACGCTTACCTTTTGACTCCACCTCCTGATGGTTATGGGACTCAGAGCATGGAAGCAAAAATTGATACTGAGAATAATCAAGATGATGAACTTGCGGAAGCTGAAGCTGAGTTGCTTGCCATGAGCAAGGAAAGAGAAAAGAAGAAGAATAAGAAGAAAGCAACATCCAGCATAGCTAATGTCCTCCTTGAAAACTTAGATGTTAAGGGTGATGATGAGGGTGAAGACAACAGGAAACGGGACATGTCAGCCTGTGCATACTGCTATTTGGCTGCCCATCTTCTGAGATTAGCTATCAAGACGCCAGAGAGTTTTCTAAGGTCCATAGAAAACTTCAAAGTTAGATATCAAGGTTGGTATGATGATGGTAGTGACATCTTGGTGAACCTGGGGTTAACGGCTGAGTTTGCCACTTCCCTGAGAGAAGCGCTAGGGAGGGATCCACCGCTAGTAAACACCTGGGTCATGTGGGTGGCATATAATGAGAACGAAGGAAACATGGATCGTCGCAACTCAAGCATGCTAGACTACTTGGCTGGTCAAGTATTCTCTTACATGGGAATGAAAGGATACCAGCTGACCAATGATATCCAAAAATCGACCATGTGTGACATGAGCACTTTATTGTCTGAGCTGAAATGCCGTCTGACACGTCAAGCTGTTTTGGCCATAGAAGATGTTTTAAGGCATGAAAAGCTTCCTAACCGAAAAACATACTTTAGACTAGAGTGTTCGATCCGGGTTATTTTTCAAATTTGCAAACTAAGAAATGTCCCGCCCTGGTTTATCTCCTTGCCAAGACTTACAAAGAGATCTCTACCTCCACGTCAGAGGCGTCTGATCCTCTCTCCATTTACGGGATCAGAAATATCGGGGATGGACTAAAAGAGTCTTTGGACGAAGTCTCTGCCAGGTTGGTAAATAAGATATCCAAGAGCACAGTAAACCATAAAAGCCATCAGCTACAGCCCCCTCATCACCACCAGCACCAGCCATTCTCCTCTGCTTCTTCAGCATCCAACCGCCTGCAACACTACAGCTCCTCTCACACGGCCAACACCAGAAAACCAACCAGCCGATGAAACCCAATAACCCGAAGCATAACTCGTCATCAGCCTTCAGTCTAGACCACAGCAGGAAAGCCACCTATGGTCACTATAACAGCAACCATCAGAGAGAGGAAGAAGATGAAAATAAAAGAAGAAAAACCCGAGATTTCTTGTGATTGTTTCTCTATTTTCAGGTTACAATTAGTGACACCCAGCACTATTGTATAGAAGAGAGGAAGGGCTGAACGATCAAGTGGGTCACTCGTCGCCCAAGTTGCTGGCGCTCTTCCTCGCCCGCCGCCGTCCACGGCCGTGCGTGTCATCCACGCGCCACAGTATGCAACAACTGTTCCAGCAGCCCTTTTTGTTGATTCTGGCAGCTTAATCCGTCTTCGAAGGTGGATTCTGGGAGTTTAGAATGATTTTATTTTCTTGATTTGGTGTTCATGTGTTTGCTTGTTATGTAAATTGTAAGTGTGTAATTGGAAGTACGTGTGAGTAAATTAAAAAAAAAAAGGTGCGTGTTGCATGAATTTTAATTTTTAGTACTGTTGGAACAAATAACAGAAAAAAAAAACAAGAAATAAAATACCATAGAAAATTGTTAATCATAAAACAAAAACCAAATAAAAAAATCACTTTTGCATGATTTAGCATAAAATTGTTTGTGTTTTGCCATAAAAAAAGAATGTATTGTTTTTGCTTGTACTTTTAGACTTGATAATAAATTTATCAAGCCTATTAAAAACTTAACTTGAAAAAATAGTTCATTGGATTTATATAAAAAAATACTAAAAACTCATTCCTTTAAAAGAATCCAAAGCCTATTTTTGTCACTTTTGCGGGTTTAATGACCATTTTAAAACTTAATACATAAGTGTT
>Ga0325405_1004620_pt1 | contig 14017 bp, 9 predicted proteins | sample PopdelMetagenome_21_FD_205663 | JGI IMG/M metagenome (GOLD analysis project Ga0325405, IMG submission 205663) | Populus deltoides microbial communities from Bellville, Georgia, United States - Xylem-Control-R2 | ecosystem: Host-associated > Plants > Phyllosphere > Stem > Wood/Secondary xylem... | reverse complement strand
CTTACACTATTCATGAACATTGTAGGCCTATTTCTTAGCTTTCCATCCATATAAATTAAGCTGAAATCCAAGATCTACAGCTCCAGATATGACCCAATAATTGAACAGTGTTCCAATTTGAATTGAATCGGTATCTCCTTTCTAATCTTAGCTGTTTCTTTGTCCTTTCACTTTCAATAGTTAATCACATCAATCAATCCTTTGAATTGTGAGATATGCCTGCATTTAAAATGAACATTTACCATAAATTAAAGCTATCTTATATTATCAGATCTGTTATTATAAAACATGCTCTAGTTAAGGAGTTATTAATACTTCAAGTGCAAAATGATGATATAAAACCTTGATAAAAATGCACTTTTAAGTATTAATCAATAACCATTCATGATAATTAACATTCAGTACAACGGTAGATCTTTCGTAATACTCGTACAACAATTTGTGACAATTTCATTTAATATAATACAACGGTAGATCCTTCGTAATACATTCGTCATAATTACAATCAATATAATAAAATAGTAGATCCTTCGTAATACTCGTAAAACCATTCGTCACAATTACTTTTAGTATAATACACTGGTAGATCCTTCGTAATACTCATACTACCATTCATCAACAGCCCAAATTCATAGTAACCCAATCAACATCTCATATTTGGTTTAATATTCATCACAACATAATAATATATCCACTTCAAATGGATCATTTTAGAACATTAACATTTTCATCATTGTTTCAACATTCATCAAGAACTCTATCACATTTAATAGTCGTTTCGACAATCATTAACAATTCAATCAAACACTTATCGTCGTTTCATCATTCAACAAGGATTTAATAAAATATCATCATAAGTAAATCATTTCGAAACATAAACATCATATGAGAAAAAGGTGGAAACCACCTACCTACTCCACTTGCGGGTTGTCCTTGTCCTGGCGATGGTCCGATCCCGACCACACTACCTAAGACATCAATGGACACAGATCAGTACATTTGTATCTTTAAATCACATTTATCACCATACTTGTATCAAGAGTTCATATGTTCACATTCAAGTGTTCCACATTTTACACCATCATAAAATGAAATTGTTACAAGCATTTAAGTCATTTATGCCCGGGGGGTCTATTGTAGAAAATCAGCAGCGAAACTGATTTGCTGCTGGCCACATAATTCGGCAACAAAACTGGTTTGCTGCAGGCCGCACACTTCAGTAGCAAAAACTAGTTCGCTATCGGCAACACAATTCAGCAGCAAAAACTGTTTCGTTGCAGGTAGCACAATTTCAGCAACAAAAGCTACTTCGCTGCAGCCAACACGCTTTTGACAGCGAATGCTAATTCACTGCAGGCAACTCAATTTCGACATTGAATCACACTTCCGATGCAGACAACACAACTTCGACAACGAACGCAGATTTGCTACAAACAACACAACTTCGGCAGAAAAACTTGATTCGCTGGGGACAACATAATTCAGCAGGGAAAACCTGATTCGCTATGGACAACACAAATTCAGCAGCGAACACCTGATTTATTGCGAACAACATAATTTGGCAACGAACACCTGATTCGCTACGGACAACACAAATTCAGCAGTGAAAACTCGATTCGCTGCGGACAACACAAATTCAGCAGCGAACACCTGATTCGCTGCCGACAACACAGTTCATTTTTTGGACCGAGCAGAATCATACAATTTTAGCATGAACACACATGCAAATTCAATTCCAGCACATACTTTTTCATTAGATTCCTATTTCGGTTGTATCATGCTTTTAAAGCTACAAACACACATGTTTTTTTGCACTTAACATCTACCAGCACATTTTCATACAAGTTCCTCAACCACGTATGCAGAATTCATGACATTAACACATTTATAATTCTATTTCGGTTTCACATAAATAAGCAACTCTAACAAGATCATCATCTTTACTTTTATCCCTTTAATCTATGTTCTGTCCGGCCCTCACCATGGTCGGCCACGTCTCTAACTTTTTTGCATTCAAAATTATACATTTCCTCTGTTAAATGTTCTGAAATTAGGTCCCCCATTCAGCTCCATTTTCATCCCTCATCCTTATCTAGTTTTCCTTAACAGTTGGTGTGAGAATCTTAGGCTATTTACTTTAGGTTTTCTTTTCCCTTTTCAGTTCTAAGGCCCCAAGAACAAATGGAGGAATAGTATGGTTCATACCTCACGAATTTAACAAGTTCAATAGAGGTTGCGATGGCCTGCTCTCCCTCTCTTTTTAGGTTTTGTTCCTTCCCTCTCTTGTTGTCCAGCCGACCTCTAGGCTACTCTTTCTCCTAGGTTTTTGGTTTTGTCTACTTCTTCTTACTCACTTCTCACTCCACGCTCAGGGAAAGTAGTATGCAGGCTGGTTAGGTTTGGTTTTCTGCTTGGAGGAGGGCTGTGCGTACTACAGCCATGACTGCTGTCGATTCTAGAGGAAGGTCTAGGCTCCAGCTCCCGACATGTTTTTGGTCACTTCTCCTTTTATCTAGCTCTCTTCTCATGCAGTACCCTAGGAAACCACGCACAAAGGAGGTTCCAATCGGATGATTATCCTTAGTAGTTCATTATAAATTTTTAACATGATCATATTAATTATCTTATTTTAGTAACACCATACTTTTAAATATTGTCGGGAATTCATGATACTAACTTATATTAACAACCAATCAAGTTCCTCTCATAACAGCGATGTCGGCTGAAGACTATGAAGGATTAGACATTTATTGTACCAAGTGTTATACAACACAAATCTAGATTAATCATTTAACAAGTAAGGTATTAAAAATGAGTAAGATAAAAGGATAAGACATATTAATAACAAACTTTCTTGGATATAAACATTGAAGTCCATGTTGAGTTTATATTATACATATTCTAACACCATTAGTGAAACCTTTTCACCTTGACATAATTAACTTAGCTAAATATAATAAAGAAAAAGAGCATAAATAAACAAGATAAGAACATAATTATGATATAAGTTAACTAAGAGTAGTAAAGGAAATGAAAAGCATAAACAAGAGATTAATGAAAATAAAACATGAAATAAAACTTGAACATTACAAACAGAGAAAGCAAGAAAATGATGTTGATCTGAAAACCAAGATGCCCAAATGAATGGCAAATGCCTTCTTTTAAAGGCTAGAATTCGAAACTATTCATTTGGTAATTGATTATTGATGTAGTGGTCAACTATTGATTTAGTGGACTTGGTGGACAGCAGCACTTAAGAATTTTGGCTGGATGAAATGACATTGTTGCAATCAGAATTTGGCGAAGTATTCTTCATGAAAGTTGTTGGAATTTGGCATTGATGCACTCAAGCATTGATGCCTTAGCTATGGGGTTAGATAACTTGCATGTGTGTGTTCTGCTGGGATTTGTTAAAAGATTATATGCTGGAATCGATGGTTTCAATGTGTTGTTATGCTGGAATTTGATGAAAGATTATGTGCTGGAATTGATTATTGCATGTGTGTATTCTGCTGGAATTTAGTGACAGTTTATGTGTTAGGATTGATTATTACATACGTATGTGTGTGTTCATGCTGAAATCATGCGAGTTTGCTGGAACCTAGTGAAAAATTATGTGTTCTACAATGAATTTATTATTCGCTGTCGAAGTTGAATTGTCTGCAGCGAATTTGTGATTCGCTGCTGAAACTGAGTTATCTGCAACGAATTAGCATTTGCTGCCGAATTGAGTGTTTTGCAGTGAATTTATAATTTGCTCCCAAAGTTGTATTGTCTGTAGCAAAATTGTGATTCGTTGCTGACACGATCAAAGAGTTGATGTCTTATCTCAAGTGCAGGAGTGTCAAAGTAATAAATAACCCGACAAGACCGGAGTCGATCCACAGAGAGGTCAACTATATAAATTACAAATAATATATATAATATAATAAAACAGAGAATTAAATAGAACTTTGAGATGTGAGATTAATGTGAGCATTAAACAATGAAAAAAATAGTTGTTAAGGTTAGAGGATCCACTAATGGTATTAGAAATAAGTACAGTATAAAATCTTTTTATTACTCAACTGGAAACCACACACAAAGGAGGTTCCAATCGGATGATTATCCTTAATAGTTCATTATAAATTTTTAACTTGATCATATTAATTATCTTATTTTAGTAACACCATACTTTTAAATATTGTCAGGAATTCATGATGCTAACTTATGTTAACAACCAATCAAGTTCCTCCCATAACAACGATGTCGGCCGAAGACTATGAAGGATCAGCCATTTATTGTACCAAGTGTTATACAACACAAATCTAGATTAATCATTTAACAAGGAAGGTATTAAAAATTAGTAAGATAAAAGGATAAGACATATTAATAACAAACTTTCTTGGATATAAACATTGAAGTCCATGTTGAGTTTATATTATACATATTCTAACACCATTAGTGAAACCTTTTCACCTTGACACAATTAACTTAGCTAGACATAATGAAGAAGAAGAACATAAATAAATAAGATAAGATCATAATTATGATATAAGTTAACTAAGAGTAGTAAACGAAATGAAAAGCATAAATAAGAGATTAATGAAAATAAAACTTGAACATTACATTGCCACAATCAGAATTTGGCAAAGTGGTCCTCATGAAAGTTGTAGGAATCTGTATCATCTTTCCACCTAAATAAGAATAAGCTCATTTGGACTTCTAGAACCCAAGATATGGACTGAACATTGAACAGTGTCTGGGCTGCAGGACAAATTCAGACTTCTCTTTTGATGCTAAGATTTGGACTCTAACACGGCAAAATTGAGTCCTGGACTCTTCATGAATGTTTTAGGCCTATGTCTTAGCTTTCTAGCCATATAAACAAGACTAAAATCCAAGATCTACAGCTCCAGATATGACCCAATGACTGAATGGTGTTCCAGTTTGAATTGAACCGGCATCTCTTTTCTAAACTTAGCCCTTTCTTTGTCCTTTCATTTTCAATAGTTACTCACATCAATCAATCCTTTGAATTGTGAGATATGCCTACATTTAAAATGAGCATTTACCATAAATTAAAGCTATCTTATATTATCAGACTTGTTATTATAAAAAATGCTTAAGTTAGGGAATTTAATGATACTTTAAGTGCAATATGATGATATAAAGCCTTAATGAGAATGCATTTTTAAGTACTAATTACACCCCTAACTAGTTTATTACTAGTCTTTAGTAATTAAAGCGTTAAAGTAGAAAAACAATTTACAAAATTCAGAAAGCAAGGCATTTATCATTTAACTTCTATTAATCTATCCAAATAAATAAACTTTCATTAAATTTATATATCTGTTTCATACTTGTTAATCAAGATATTAATAAACTTTTCTTTTGTGCTCAATATATCCACACATAGTTACTGTTGCGATGTCGCGGTCGCACAAATTAATTACCCTAACTTCAAACACAACACACAAGATAGTATAGAGCAAGCAAGTGGTCGATCCGAAGAGGAAGATTCAAGTCAGATTTTTATGCTAGATGATATGCAATTTGGGGGGGGGTTTGGATGTTATTTAGGCTAAAGCAAAAGAAAACAGAAAACAATCAAACAAAATTTAATAAAATCAGAAAATTATCAAGAGAACAAACCTTGGTCGCAAGCACACATCCACCTACAGAAATCAGAACTGATCATTGAAATGAAACATCAATTTATATTCTAAATATTTATCTCTTCTTAACATTGGTTAGTTAACAGATCTGTCATATAACTAACCCTAACATCAAACAACCACAATGTCCACACTAGTAATTTAATCAATGGCAGCCTTAAGCACTAGATAAGTTGATTAATTAAGAAAACATAATTGTCCGCAGTTTATATTTGATTTGATTGAATGTTCTTCCTAAGATTAATAACGTAGATCCACCACAATTATTAAACTCAGTTGCTTCACAAGTTCATATACCACAACTCTGGTTTTGATATCAAACTTAGCAATAGATTGTCTACAATAATAACTTAGAGTCCGCTCTAGCAATTAAAATAAAAAATCATAGGAAAAATAAGTATAGGAGAACAAACATAATCGTCATATAAACTGAAAAGAAAAGGTAAAAAAATCTCACAATTCTTGAAATCTGAAGGTTTTCGTGTCCTTGCAACCAAGAAAAAGTGTTTAGCCTTGCATGTTTGTTGAAAAACTAATAAAAAAGAAGGAATAATGCATAATTTTGAGTTTCTTAGAGGAGGGGGGCGTTTTTCTCCTCTTGGCTGGCTGCCCTCTTCTCTTCTCTCATTTTTTTTTATATCCTATGAAACCCTAGTCTCTATTTTACAAAATAGTCCTCCCTTAAGTAGACTGTTTACATTTAAGTACTTCAATAACTATTTTTCTAAAAAAGGAAAAATAGCCTTGCATGAAATCTTCAAGCTTTGACTTAGAGGAGCTAAATTGCTAAAATAAAAACTTGGATATCAATTTAGATGCTTCAGAACATAATTTGGACTCGTTTCTTCACGAAACCTGTTTGCTGGCAGAATTCAATTGTCATCTTTGAAAACTCATATCTCCCTCATCTGACATTTTTTTAGCTGAAATTCGGAGTGTTTATAGGCCTTTGAGTTAGGAATCCAAAATGATTGAGTTTTCATCAATTGGACTTCTGTAGCTTCAGATATTCAAGTCAGAATGGACAAAGGTCAACATTGGTAGATTGCGAGATTTGACTTTGAAGGCTGCGATTTCCATGCTCTTTCCTATTTTATTATCTTGCCTTAGATTTCCAAAAATTTATGAATGTTAGCTTTTTAATGCCACTGTAATCACTTCATTTCAACCTCTAGAGCTCACGCTCTGCACAAAACATCGACTAAAAGTCAAATCTGTCAATTATCTTCAATTTACTCCTTTTTGCATCTTTCATCCAAAAGTGCCTTCAAAACATAAAACAAAGAATATCAAGGCATTTTATATATAAAAAATAGGTAAAACACTAATTAAATGTGGGTGAAACTATCGAATAATATGGTTGCATCAGTTGTGGTGCTTTACTTGGAAGAAAACACAAATATTTTCTAATGTTTTTCTAAGGTAAACTTCCTTGGATTGAGATTATTATCTTCTTTTATACACACACACACACACATATATAACTTAAAACACAATGCATCTTTAACCCATGTAACGGCCTTTAGGCTAATGACTTCTACACCAGTTAGTTTTATGGCATTATGTGTTGATACACCCTTATGAGCTTAGTAACTCGGGTTGTAGATATTAAAATATAGATAGTGCAATGTTTGATTCCCTTAAGCTTTTCTCCTCAACTCATGTAACAAGCACTAAGCCAATAGCTCCCAAGTCAATTGACTTTAGGATATTAGGTGTTAAAACACCCCTTCGAGCTTAATTGCTTAGGTTAGGGAGACTACGAAACCAACCTTATCTATATTTTTATTTATTTATTTTATTATATTTATTACCCTTTTTTCTTCTTTTTTTTAAGAAAATTATATATTATCCCTTTCCCTTAGTTATCTTTAACAAAAAAAAAAAACATAAATAATGTAATAATCCAATGTGCAACCCATAATCATATGTTACAGTATGTGTGTAAACCTGAATATTTCAAGAAGTGTGTAATAGACCTTGTTATGAATGTTTACTAAGATGTGTCTCAAGAGTCAATACTCCTTACTCTACCATCTTAACAATAACAACAAAAAGTTTTTATTTTTGAATGGCTTTAATAACAATAAAAAGGTTTTTTTTTTACTTACGATTACTACCCTTTCCCCCCAACCAAAATGAGAAATTGTCCTCAATGTTTTAAGGTAGAAAGGTAGAGTATAGAAGACATCTCCTGAAGCAGCAACTATTGACAAACCTGAAACATACTTAAACAAAAATAAGAAATAACAAAATAGAAAAAAATATTATACTATTAATAAAACCAAAAGACACAAGTTTTTACTAACTAAGGCTCAAATCCAATCTAAGCTTTTTATGACTTTCCCTGTTTGACCAGTCTATTCGACTCACGAAGAAATCAATTATAGGAATGAAAGATTGCAATTGATCAATCAGTTGTTCAGCAGTAGCAGTAGAGATTATGATTTGTCGTGTCGAAGATGTTAGAAATTTTTGTTCCACAACATAATCAAGAAAAGACAACAAATTAACATAAAAACCATTAACATTTAACAAACCTATATGTTTCTAGTGAATGTTCAATTGGGCCCAAAAGAAAATATGAAATATCTCTTCTATTGTGCTCAAACCACTTGCTAAAGCAATGAAGGTGTCAGCATGTTCAAACATTGCAGTCATTCGTTAAGACATTGAGAAGACCTGTAGTTCCTCTCCAACTATTTTTCTAATGAGATCCACTTTGGCTAAAGCTTTTGGAATGACACCCAAAACTTGACTGCCTCTTAAAAATGCAGTTGTTGACATACTCCCATTAACCCAAGGTTGCCTCCCTCATATACTAAATGAATCTTTCTCTCAGCTAGTACCTGACCAAGATGATTTGTTGATTCTAAAAACTCCTTTTCTTTCCCAGGACTGGATCCACCAAAAACACAAATATTTTTTATTTGATGACCTGAGGAACATGCCATTTCTACACACTTCTATATATGTTAAATGTATGGGTTGAATAGAAATGAAGGGAAGGAATATAAGATTTTATAGATGAGAAATTGAAAATGCAATCATTCCACCTATATGTAGGCTAGCTGGAGTCACTTTTTTTTTAGAACATGTATATGTACAAGTAGTTGTGATTGTGGCTCACATCTTTCCTTGATTTTACGTTCAAGAATGACTTAAATGCCCTCTATGGGAAATGTTTCACAATAAATGGACCGCTCCATCTTGATCTTAACTTTCTAGGAAATAAGTGGAGTCGAGAATTATAAAGCAAAACTTCTTGACCAACATCAAATGTTTTTCTCAAGATTCTCTTATCATGAAACTCTTTGATTCTTGCTTTATGAAATTTTGAATTCTCATATGCATCATTTCTTATTTCCTTAAGCTCATTTATTTGTAACTTACGCAGCTAGCTAACATCATCAAGTTTTGAATTGAAAGCTTTAATAAGCCAATAAGCTTTATGTTCAAGTTGCATAGGCAAGTGACAAGATTTTCCATAAACAACCTATAAGGTGACATACCTAATGATGTTTTAAAAGCAGTTTGATAAGCCCATAGTGTATCATTAAGTCTTAAAGACCAGTCCTTCCGATTAGGGTTGTAAATCCCGGGAAAATCAAGGCTAGATTAAATTAAAAAAATAAACTAAACTAAAAAGAAGTGGGGGCAAAACAAATCCACTTAAAGAAAATTGGGCCTAAATGCAAATAAGAATAGAAAAAAAAATTTGCAGCTATCATAAAGAAAGAAAAGAGGGAGTTTTTGTATCCATTTTTACAAATCAAGAGAGAAACACCAAAATTTTAAGAACCCATCCAAGATTAAGGGTTATACGTAGAATAAACACTAGTGGGCAAGGGATTAATTAGAAAATTTGAACAAGAAGAGAAGAGGGGAGGGCCAGCTGTTATTAGAAAGAAAAGGAGGGAGTTGAAGATCGAAACCTTGATTCGTACCGGGTAAGGTGTTCTAAACATGGTCTTATAAGTCGTTTCAAAGTCGATTATAAATTGATGCCTAGATGTTGAATTATAGTTTAGAGTTTTTAGACTTGAATTGAGGAAAAAGTATGAGTTGCTAAATTAAATAACTTCATGTGTTGTGTGTAAATGGAAAGGTTGACGAATCTGGACAGTTTCGTCTCTTGACTTTCAGAGGGATTTCGGGTAGGAGGATGAAGGAATTAGGATCCGATTCCTTATAGAAATTGTAGTTTTAGATGTTGACTAACTAAGGAAATTAGTCTTGCTTAATTTGGAGTTATAGAACTCCAGCTATAGGTCACCAACCGAGACTGGGTCATGACAGACCCTGTAGGGTAATAGGTCTGGTTTGTTGATAAGCAATTCTGACTACCTTGGAGGCAAAACTGGGTTCTTCTTCCTTTAGAGAACTTGTAGCCTCATGTTTTAGCTTTCCAACGAGACCAATCTCGCTTGAAATAGAGTTTTATAACTCAAGATATAGTTAAAAATCTGAGTAGAGGTCGGAAAGTAACGGTTCAATGTCTAGACAGTGACAGTTCAGGATTTAAACAGAAACAGTTCAAATATAAAGAAAGAAATGATAACTATGGTTGGGCAAATAATGACAATATTAATGGGTGAAATGAGAAAAATATAAAATATTAAAAAATTACTGAAAGAAAGACTTATTGGCTGTTGATATGGTTACTATAAAACATATCCTTGAGTTTCATTTCATCCCAAGCACAAATGGATTCTGACCTAAGATTCTGTAGCTATGTTTTAGCTTTATCTTTTAATGAAAAAGGAAAAAGCTTTAAGTCATTATAGGTGTTACAAACCTCTTCAAATTCTTTCAAATGCAAGTATAGATTTTCTAGATCTAAGCCATAAAAAGAAGGTAGAAGTTGAATAATATCTGGCTTAAAATTAAAGTGAGATGCACTAGGAGAAAAAACTATACATGATGTTGCACTTGTTCTTGTTGGATTCATGTGGTCTCTTACTGTTCTAACACGATTATTCTCGTTATTCTCGTTATGAAGTGACTGGCCTTTTCGGCCATGTTTTTAGATGAAGATGAGGATTTCCTAGAAAGTCTATCACTTAATATGATGACCAAACTCTCATGCAAGTGCAGAAAAAAGTTAGATAAGAGAAAAGTGAAAAGAAAAGAAAACAAAATAAAAGTTATACAGTAATTTACCTCCCTGACAATGACGCTAAAAACTTGACACGATCAAAGAGTTGATGTCTTATCCCAAGTGCAGGAGTGTTAAAGTAATAAATAATCCGGCAAGACCGGGGTCGATCCACAAGAAGGTCAACTATATAAATTGCAAATAATATATATATATATATATATATATATATAATACAACAAATAATTAAATAGATCTTTGAAATTTAAGATTAATGTGAGGATTAAACAATGATAAAAACAATTGTCAAATTGTAGCCATGTTTTAGCTTTATCTTTTAATAAAAAAGAAAAAAGCTTTAATCTGATGGTATTCATGGTACAATTTAAGTCATTATAAGTGTTATAAACCTCTTCAAATTCTTTCAAATGCAAGTATGGATTTTCTAGATCTAAGCCATGAAAAGAAGGTAAAAGTTGAATAATGTCTGGCTTAAAATTAAAGTGAGATGCATTAGGAGAAAAAACTATACATGATGTTGCACTTATTCTTGTTGGATTCATGTGGTCTCTTACTGTTCTAACACGATTATTCTCATTATTCTCGTTATAAAGTGACTGGCCTCTTTGGCCATGTTTTTAGATGAAGATGAGGATTTCCTAGAAAGTCTACCACTTAATATGATGACCAAACTCTCATGCAAGTGCAGAAAAAAGTTAGATAAGAGAAAAGTGAAAATAAAATAAAATAAAATAAAAGTTATCCAGTAATTTACCTCCCTGGCAATGACGCTAAAACTTGACACGATCAAAGAGTTGATGTCTTATCCCAAGTGCAGGAGTGTCAAAGTAATAAATAACCCGGCAAGACCGGGGTCAATCCACAAGGAGATCAACTATATAAATTGCAAATAATATATATATATATATATACACCATATAAATAGTAAACAGATAAATACTAAACAGTACGATAAATAATAAACAGTACGTGGCGTTGTTATACCTGAGAATGATCTTAAAAGATCGGGTCACAGGTTTCCAGCCTATATACTGATTGTATAAAAGAACAAGAACAAAGAAATGAACAATATAAACAGATTTCTGATGCGAATGATCAAGGCAAGACCAACAATGTCAGGATCCTTGATCAAACACAGAGCATACTTAAAAGTAAAAAAGAACAACAACAGATATAACAAAAACATAGATAAAAATAAGATTATCTTACTTAAATTTGTAACAAAATTAAGACAGGAGATATTGGTTACAGAGGAGAATGGGTTACAAATTTTTAGGGAAGTTTAAAATTTTCTAGGAGAAAGATTAGTCCGCCCTCTAAGGGTTTTGAAGTGGCCTTTTATAGGCGAGTTGGCATGGAAGAGGCCAAATTGTCCTATTGGAGAAGTTCTTCAGGACCCATGTGAACCCATGTGGCATTTGGTAGAACCTATAGAAGCCCATGTGGTGCTGTCTGCCTTGATTGAATGGCGACATAATGGAAATTGTCCACGTTTTTGGTTGAGCTTCGTTTGTTGTCGTCTTGCCACCGACACTAGATTTGTAGTAACTGGTAACTTTTGTAGAAAAAGGCCTTAAAACAGGTAGGCCGAAAATAAAAGGACTCAAAACATCTGAGTCTAAAAGAAATGGGCTCTAAACAGATGAGCCTTTAAAAAGACCTGAAATACTTTTTTTTTTAACATCGCGTGATAGACGACAGGATACCAAAATAGTCTTCTTCATTATCATTGCCGAGGGAAATGGCAGGAGATGTTGAGCCAGATGAGCTGGATTGGGACAAGACCATTTCTGGGTCTTGGCTTTGTATAATGCCTTGTACTATTTGTAGGTGTTCTTCCTCAGTTCTAGCAGAGGCACGGAGAGCTGGCGTTTGGGCCTTTCTGGCTAAGAACTTTGATTGAGGATGAGGATCGATGATGGGAGTTGTTTGATGTTTTTGTAACCATTCCGTAACAGCTAATTTTGAACTTTTGGACTCAGCTGCAAAGGAATCCCACCACTTGATTTTGAATTTGCGAATAAGTACTGGATGTCCGTTTTGTAAATTATAATCAAAGAACCATGAACATACCCACGGAACAAAAAATTTTGTACAGAAGATAAGGAGGGAAGAAAACTTTCTTTCAGAGGGAGCTAGTTGGAAATTGTTTTTGAAATGTAGATAACCATTTTCAACTAAAGGATGTTCTTTAAGGTAATCATCATGACAACCATAAAAGTCTCACCATTGAAAGAACCAGAGGGGGAGATTTGTAGTATTCATGGTATTGTGGAAGTAGAAGAGCCAAGAATGGCTATGATTTTGATTTTGTATGAGGAAGGCATTAAACCATGCCTGTTGGTAATCCCAATATGTGTAGGTGGTATTGAAGTCTTGGGGGCTTGTGTGGTATTGTATGGGGAAGGAGAGAGGTTGATGTAGGGGTTGTCCCCAATCTTTAGGGTGGATGACTTTGTGAATAATGCATGTAGAGTATGCTGGTTCAGTGTGATCAGAATGTAATTTGAAGTGTTTGAATTTGACAGAATCGGTAATTTCAAGGATAGTTGCATAATAGGATTGTGGTTGAGCTAAATTCCAAGGTTTATAGTGCCATTTTGGAGGGAATATTTTTGAAGCAGCAATGGAAGGGTTTTCATGGTAAAATCCTTCTTCCATAGTTAAAATATTTTGGAAAGCATTTTTGAAAATATATTTGGATTTGGTTTTTGGAAAACTTGTTTGTTGTAAGGAAAGGAGGGGTTTTGAAGATAAAAGGCCTCCTTGGGGTTTTGAAAGTGATTTGGAAATACTACCTATTTGAGACATGGAGTCAGTAGAGGCTTGTTGGGATACTTTTTGCAATGCCAGGAGTAATTCTGGCAATTTGGATATAGTGTCAACCCAATGTTGAACTGCGTCTGTTTGTACTTGTGGTGGTTTTGTAGGTTCTTCATCTTCAATAACTGCCTCATACCAAGATTTGATAGGCTTGGCAGCAAGGATGGCTGAAGACATGAGTTTTGTAGAAGGCTTGGGGCTCTCTGGTTTTGTAGGCTGTGTTTGAGGGGCTTTTCCCTTGTCCTTTGCTTTTGCTTTAGGAGACATCAAGACCTGTTTTGAAGGAATTCCCGGGTTAGGAAATCAGGGATGGAATTTGATTCTCCTTTAATGTAAACAATATCGAAATCAAAAATACTTAAAATGGCTTGCCATCTGGCAAAGATTTGTTTGGAAGCAAGATTTTGGACATCTTTTT
>Ga0325405_1004619_pt1 | contig 14018 bp, 8 predicted proteins | sample PopdelMetagenome_21_FD_205663 | JGI IMG/M metagenome (GOLD analysis project Ga0325405, IMG submission 205663) | Populus deltoides microbial communities from Bellville, Georgia, United States - Xylem-Control-R2 | ecosystem: Host-associated > Plants > Phyllosphere > Stem > Wood/Secondary xylem... | reverse complement strand
GGTCAAGAGTGACTGTTTTAGCCATTGATTTGTGGATCAGTCGTGACATAGCATTTTTGACACTTTCATGCATGAGCCGTGATTCTATTTCTACTATTGATTTGATGTGTTGGTCGTGAATTCATTAACGTTGTCTATTCCATACTTTAGTTGACACTCAGTATTTATTAACGATTTCAAGTTCAACACGGACTCTGTTTTCGCTGACAATTTATGGATCAGCACTGGCATAGCGTTTTTGACATCTCCATGTGTCAGCCATGACTCTCATTTTGCATCGACTGATGCACCGGTCATGAATTCATTGACGTTGTCGATTCTATATATCTACTGTCATTCAGTATTCATTGATGATTTCAAGTTCAACAAGGACTCTGTTTTCATTGACAATTTATGGATCAATAGTGACAGCGTTTTTTTACAATTCCATGCGTCAGCCATGACTCTATTTTTGCTATCGATTTGATATGGGTCGTGAATTTATTGATGCTGTCGATTACATACGTCGGCTGTCACTCAGTATTCATTGACAATTTCAAGGTTTATAGTTACTCTGTTTTCGCCGGTGATTTTACGAATCACCCGTGACATAGCGTTTTTGACAATTTCATACACCGACCATGACTCTATTTCTAGTATCGATTTGATGCGTTGGTCATGAAATCCTTAACGATGTCGATTCCATACGTCGGCTTTCACTCAGTATTCATTGACGATTTCAAGGTCTCCAGTGACTTTATTTTCACCGCCAATTTGTGGATCAGCCGTGACATAGCGTTTTTGACAATTTCATGAGTCTACTAGGACTTTATTTTTGTTATCGATTTGATGTGTCAGTTGTGAATTCATTGATGCTGTCAATTCCAAACGTTAGCTGTCACTCAGTATTCATTAACGATATCAAGTTCAACAGTGACTCTGTTTTCGCTGATGATTTATGAAGCAGCAGTGACATAGAGTTTTTCACAATTCTATGCGTCAGCCATGACTTAAATTTTGCTATCAATTTGATGCGTCGGTCGTGAATTCATTGACGATGTTGATTCCATACGTCGGTTTTCACTTAGTATTCATTAACGATTTCAAGGTCTATAGTGACTCTATTTTAGCTAACGATTTATGGATCAATAGTGACATAGCGTTTTTTTACAATTCCATGCGTCGGCCATGACTCTAGTTTTGCTATCGATTTGATTAGTCTGTCGTGAATTCATTGACGCTCTCGATTACATATGTATGCTGTCACTCAGTATTCATTGACGATTTCAAGGTCTATAGTGACTCTGTTTTTGCCGCCGATTTGTGGATCAGCAGTGACATAACATTTTTGACAATTCCATGCACCACCCATGACTCTACTTCTACTATCGATTTGATGCATCGGTTGTGAATTCATTGATGCTGTCCATTCCATACATCAGCTGTCACTCAGTATTCATTGACGATTTCAAGTTCAACACGGATTCTGTTTTTGCTAACAATTTATGGATTAGTAATGACATAGCATTTTTGACAATTCCATGTGTAAGCCAGGACTCTATGTTTTCAATCGATTTGATAATAGTCGTGAATTCATAGACGCTCTTGAATACATACGTTGGCAGTCTCTCAGTATTCATTGACGATTTCAAGGTCTACAGTGACTCTATTTTTACTGCCTATTCAGGGATCAGCCGTGACATAGCGTTTTTTACAATACCATGCACCAGCCATGACTCTATTTCTACTATCGATTTGATGTGTCGGTCGTGAATTCATTAACATTGTCGATTCCATACGTCAGCTATCACTCAATATTCATTGACGATTTCAAGTTTAACACGACTCTGTTTTCGATGACAATTTATGGATCAGCAGTGGGATAGCATTTTTTACAATTCCATACGTCAGCCTTACCTCAAATTTTGCTATCGATATGATGTGTCGATCGTTAATACATTGACGATGTCGGTTCCATACCTTGGCTTTCACATAGTATTCGTTGACAATTTCGAAGTCTACAAGACTCTATTTTCACTAACGATTTATGGATCAGTACTGACATAGTATTTTTTTACAATTCCATGCGTAAGCCATGACTCTAGTTTTGCTATCGATTTGATGAGTCTGTTGTGAATTCATTGACGCTCTCGATTACATATGTATGCTATCACTCAGTATTCAGTGATGATTTCAAGGTCTATCATGATTCTGTTTTTGCCGCCGATTTGTGGATCAACCGTGACATAGCATTTTTGACAATTCCATGGACCAACCATAACTCTATTTTTACTATCAATTTGATGCGTCGGTCGTGAATTCATTGATGCTGTCTATTCTATACGTCAGCTGTCACTCAGTATTCATTGATGATTTCAAGTTCAACAAGGATTCTGTTTTTGCTGACAATTTATGGATCAACAATGACATAGCGTTTTTGACAATTTAATGGGTTAGCCAAGACTCTATATTTTTCTATCGATTTGATAATAGTGTCGTGAATTCATAGACGCTCTAGATTACATATGTCAGCTGTCACTCGGTATTCATTGACAATTTCAAGGTCTACAGTGACTCTGTTTTTGCTGTCGATTTGGGGATCAGCCGTGAAATAGTGTTTTTGACAATTCCATGCACCAGCCATGACTCTATTTCTACTATCGATTTGATGCGTCGGTCGTGAATGCATTGACGCTGTCGATTCCATACGTCAGCTGTCACTTAGTATTCATTGGCACCGCGGACTCTGTTTTCGCTGACAATTTATGGATCAGCAGTGACGAAGTGTTTTTGACAATTCCATGCGTTAGCCATGAGTCAAATTTTGTTATTGATTTGATGCGTTGATCGTGAATTCGTGGATGATGTTGATTCCATACGTCGGCTTTCACTTAGCATTTCTTAATAATTTCGAGGTTTACAGTGACTCTTTTTTCGCTAACGATTTATGGATCAGTAGTGACATAGCGTTTTTTGACAATTCCATGCATCAGCCTTGACTCTAGTTTTGCTATCGATTTGATGAGTCTGTCGTGAATTCATTGACGCTCTCGATTACATACGTATGATGTCACTTAGTATTCATTGACGATTTCAAGGTCTATAGTGACTCTGTTTTTGTCGCCGATTTGTGGATCAGCTGTAACATAGCGTTTTTAACAATTCCATGGACCAGCCATGATTCTATTTCTACTATCGATTTGATGCGTCGGTCGTGAATTCATTGATGCTGTCTATTCCATACGTTAGCCGTCACTCAGTATTCATTGGCGATTTCAAGTTCAACACAGGCTCTGTTTTTGCTGACAATTTATGGATCAGTAATGATATAGCGTTTTTGACAATTCCATGTGTCAGCCAGGACTCTATTTTTTCTATCGATTTGATAATAGAGTCATGCATTCATAGACGCTGTCGATTACATATGTCGGTTGTCACTCAGTATTCTTTGATGATTTCAAGGTTTATAGTGACTCTGTTTTTGCAGCCGATTTGTGGATCAGCCGTGACATAGCGTTTTTGACAATTCCATGCACCCGCCATGACTCTAATTTTGCTATCAATTTGATGTGTCGGTCGAGAATTCATTGACGTTGATAATTCCATACGTCAATTGTCACTTAGTATTCATTAACGATTTCAAGTTCAACACAGAGTCTGTTTTCGCTGACAATTTATGGATCAGCAGTGGCATAGCGTTTTTGACAATTCCATGAGTCAGCCTTGACTCAAATTTTGCTATCGATTTGATGCGTCGGTCATGAATTCATTGACGATGTCAATTCCATACATCAGCTTTCACTTAGTATTCATTGACGATTTCAAGGTCTACAGTGACTCTGTTTTTGCCGCCGATTTGGGGATCAACCGTGACATAGCATTTTTGACAATTCCATGGACCATCCATGACTCTATTTCTACTATCGATTTGATGCATCGGTCGTGAATTCATTGATGCTATCTATTTTGTACGTCAGCTGTCGCTCAATATTCATTGACAATTTCAAGTTCAATACGAACTCTGTTTTTGCTGACAATTTATGTATCAGCAATGACATAGCATTTTTTTACAATTCTGTGCATGAACCATGACTCTATTTTTGCCATCGATTTGATGCGTCGATCGTGAATTCATAGACACTCTCGATTACATATATCGGTTGTCACTCTGTATTCGTTGACGATTTCAAGGTCTGCAGTGACTTTGTTTTCGCCGCCGATTTGTGGATCAGTCGCGACATAGCGTTTTTGACAAATCCTTGTGCCAACAATGACTCGTTTTTGCTATCGATTTGATGCATCGGTCGTGAATCCATTAACGCTATCGATTCCATACATGAGCTATCACTCAGTATTCATTGACGATTTCAAGTTGAACACGGACTTTGTTTTTGTTGAAAATTTATGGATCAGTAGTGGCATAGCGTTTTTGACAATTCCATGCGTGAGGCATGACTCTAATTTTGCTATCGATTTGATGCAGCGGTTGTGAATTCAATGATGCTGTGGATTCTATACGGCAGATGTCGCTCAGTATTCATTGACGATTACAAGGTCTACAGGGACGTTGCATTTGCTGACGATTTATGGATCAATAGTGATATAGCGTTTTTGACAATTCTATGCGGTGGCCATGACTCTATTTTTGCTATCGATTTGATGCATCGGTCATGAATTCATTGACACTCTCAATTCCATACGGTAGCTGTCACTCAGTATTCATTGAAGATTTCAAGGTCTATAGTTACTCTGATTTCACCGGTGATTTATGGATCAGACGTGACAAAGCGTTTTTGACAATTCTATGCGTCAGCCATGACTCTATTTTTGCTATCTATTTGACGCGTCAGTGGTGAATTCATTGACACTGTCCATTCCATACTGCAACTATCACTCAGTATTCATTAACGATTTTAAGGTCTACAGGGACGTTGTATTCGCTGACGATTTAGGGATCAGTAATGACATAGCATTTTTGACAATTCCATGCGTCAGTCATGACTCTATTTTTGCTATCGATTAGACGCGTCGATAGTAAACTCATTGACGCTGTCATTTCTATATGGCAGCTATCTCTTAGTTTTCATTGACGCTTTCATGGTCTACAGAGATGTTGTATTCGCTGATGATTTATGGATCAGCAATGACACAATATTTTTGACAATTCGATGCATCAGCCATTACTCTATTTTTGCTAACGATTTGATGCTTCGGTAGTGAATTCATTGACGTTGTCCATTCCTTACGTCAACTATCAGTCAGTATTCATTGATGATTTCACGATCTACAGGGTTGTATTCGCTGACGATTTATGGATCAGTAGTGACATAGTGTTTTTGAAAATTCCATGCGTCAGCCATGACTCTATTTTTGCTATCGATTTGATGTGTTGGTCATGAATTCATTGACGATATTGATTCCATACGGTAGCTGTCACTCAGTATTCATTCACGATATCAAGGTCTACAGTTACTCTGTTTTCGCTGGCAATTTACGGATCAATAGTGATATAGCGCTTTTGACAATTATATGCATCATCCATAACTCTATTTTTGCTATCCATTTGATGCATCGGTTGTGAATTCATTGACGTTGTTGATTACATACATCGGTTGTCATTCAGTATTCATTGAGGATTTCAAGGTCTACAATGTCTCTGTTTTCACTGACGATTTATGGATCAGACGTCAAATAGCTTTTTTGACAATTCCATTCATCGGCCATGAGTCTATTTTTGCCATCAATTTGATGCATCGGTCGTGAATTCATTGACGCTATCGATTACATACGTCGGCTGTCACTCAATATTCATTGACGATTACAAGGTCTACAGTGACTATGTTTTCTCTGACGATTTATGGATCAACAGTGACATAGCGTTTTTGACAATTCCATTGGTTGCCCATGACTCTATTTTTGCTATCGATTAAACGCGTTGATAGTGAACTCACTGACGCTGTCATTTCTATATGGAAGCTGTCACTCGGTATTCATTAACGATTTCAAGGTCTACAGGGACGTTGTATTCTCTAACGATTTAGAGATTAGTAGTGACATAGTGTTTTTGACAATTCCATGCGTCGGCCATGACTCTATTTTTGCTATCAATTAGACGCGTTGATAGTGTGAACTCACTAACGCTGTCATTTCTATATGGCAGCTGTCATTCAGTATTCATTGACGATTTTAAGGTCTACAGGGACGTTGTATTCGCTAACGATTTATGGATTAGCAATGACATAGCGTTTTTGACAATTCTATGTGTCAACCAAGACTCTTTTTTTGCTATCTATTTGATGCGTCGGTCGTGATTTCACTAACTCTATTGATTACATGCGTCGGCTGTCACTCAGTATTCATTGATGATTTCAAGGTCTACATTTACTCTGTTTTCACCGGCAATTTATGGATCAGCCGTGACATAACGTTTTTGACAATTCCATACGTGAGCCATGACTCTATTTTTGCTATCGACTTAATGCGTCGGTCGTGAATTTATTGACGTCGTCGATTCCATACGTCAGGTGTCACTCAATATTCATTGACGATTTCAAGTTGAACACCCACTCTGTTTTCGATGCTAATTTACGGATCAGTAGTGACATATCATTTTTCGACAATTCCATGTGTTAGTCATGACTCTAGTTTTGATATCGATTTGATAAGTTAATCGAGAATTCATTGACGCTGTCGATTAAAAACGTCGGTTGTCACTCATTATTCATTGATGATTTCAAGGTCTATAATGTCTCCGCTTTCGCTTACGATTTATGGATCAGACATCAAATAATGTTTTTTAAAATTTCATTTGTGGGCCATGAGTCTATTTTTGCCATCGATTTGACGCGTCGATAGTGAATTCATTCACGCTTTCGATTACATACATCGACTGTCACTCAATATTCATTGACGATTACAAGGTCTACAGTGACTCTATTTTTGCTGACGATTTATGGATCAACAGTGACATAACATTTTTGACAATTCCATTCGTCGGCCATGACTCTATTTTCGCTATCGATTTGACGCGTCAATAGTGAATTCACTGATGCTGTCCATTCCATACAGCAGCTGTCTCTTGGTATTCATTGACGATTACAAGGTGTACAGCGACTCTGTTTTCGCTGACGATTTATGGATCACCAGTGACATAGCGTTTTTGACAATTCCATTCATCACCCATTACTCTATTTTTGCTTTTGATTTGACACGTCGATAGTGAATTCATTGACGCTGTCCATTCCATACGGCAGCTGTCACTTAGTATTCATTGATGATTTCAAGGTCTATAGTTAGTCTGTTTTCACCGGAGACTTATGGATAAGCCGTGACGTAGAGTTTTTGACAATTCCATTCGTCGGCCATGAGTCTACTTTTTCCTATGGATTTGATGCTTTGGTCGTGAATTTATTGACGCTGTCGATTACATAAGACGGCTGTCACTCAGTATTCATTGACGATTTCAAGGTCTACTGTTACTCTGTTTTCGCTGGAGATTTATGGATCAGCTGTGACATAGCGTTTTTGACAATTCCATTCGTCGGCCATGAGTCTATTTTTGCTATCGATTTGATACGTCGGTCGTGAATTTATTGATGCTATCGATTACATAAAACGGCTATCACTCAATATTCATTGATGATTAAAAGGTCTACAGTGACTCTATTTTCGCTGACGTTTATGGATCAACAGTGACTTAGCGTTTTTGACAATTCCATTCGTCGCCCATTACTCTATTTTGGCTTTCGATTTGACACGTCAATACTGAATTCATTGATGCTGTCTTTTCAATACGGCAGCTGTCACTGAGTATTCATTGATGATTTCAAGGTCGATAGTTACTATGTTTTTGCCGGCGATTTATGGATCAGCCATGACAACGTTTTTGACAATTCCATTCGTCAGCCATGAGTCTATTTTTGCTATCGATTTGATGCGTCGGTTGTGAATTTATTGACGCTATCGACTACATAAAATGGCTGTCACTTAGTATTCATTGACAATTTCAAGGTTTACAGTTACTCTGTTTTCGCTGGCGATTTATGGATCAGCAATGACATAATGTTTTTTTACAATTCCATGCGTCAGCCATGACTCTTTTATTGCTATTGATTTGATGCGTTAGTCGTGAATTCACTAATGCTGTTGATTACATACATCGGCTGTCACTCAGTATTCATTTATGATTTTAGGGTCTATAGTTACTCTGTTTTCGCCGACGTTTTATGGATCAGCTGTGACATAAAGCTTTTGACATTTCCATGCGTGAGCCATGACTCTATTTTTGCCATCGACTTGATGCGTCGGTCGTGAATTCATTGACGTCGTCGATTCCATATGTCAGGTGTCACTCAGTATTCATTGACGATTTCAAGTTGAACACGGTCTCTATTTTTAATGACGATTTACGTATCAGTAGTGACATATCGTTTTTTGACAATTCCATGTGTCAGTCATGACTCTAGTTTTGCTATCGATTTGATGAGTTAATCGTGAATTCATTGACGTTGTCGATTACATACGTCGGCTGTCACTCATTATTAATTGATGATTTCAAAGTCTACAGTGCCTTTGTTTTCGCTTACGATTCATGGATCAGACGTCAAATAGCGTTTTTTAAAATTCCATTTGTCGGCCATGAGTCTATTTTTGCCATTGATTTGATGCGTCGGTCATGAATTCATTGACGATATTGATTACGTACGTCGGCTGTCACTCAATATTCATTGACGATTACAAGGTTTACAGTGACTGTGTTTTCACTAAGGATTTATGGATCAACAGTGACATAACGTTTTATACAATTGCATTTGTCAGCCATGACTCTATTTTTTCTATCGATTTGACGCATCGATAATGAATTCACTGACGTTGTCCATTTCATACGGCAACTGTCACTTAGAATTCATTAATGATTTCAAGGTCTACAGTGACTTTGTTTTTGCTGATGATTTATGGATCAGCCGTGACATAGAGTTTTTGACAATTCCATTCGTCGGCCATGAGTCTATTTTTACTATCGATTTGATGCCTTGGTCGTGAATTTATTGACGCTGTCGATTACATAAGATGGCTGTCACTTAGTATTCATTAACGATTTCAAGGTTCACAGTTACTCTGTTTTCACTGGCGATTTATGGATCAGCAGTGGCATAATGTTTTTTACAATTCCACACGTCAGCCATGACTCTTTTTTTGATATCAATTTGATCTGTCGGTCGTGAATTCATTGACGCTCTCGATTCCATTCGGCAGATGTTACTCAGTATTGTTTGATGATTTCAAGGTCTACAGTTGCTCTGTTTTCACCAGTGATTTATGGATCAGCCGTGACAAAGCATTTTTGAAAATTCTATGCGTCAGCCATGACTCTATTTTTGTTATGCATTTGATGCGTCGGTCGTGAATTCAGCGACGTTGTCGATTAGATACGTCGGTTGTTACTCTGTATTCATTAACGATTTCAAGGTCTATAGTGTCTCTGTTTTCACTAACGACTTATGGATCAGACGTCAAATACCGTTTTTGACAATTCCATTTGTTGGCCGTGAGTCTATTTTTGGCATAGATTTGTTGTGTCGGTCATGAATTCATTGACGTTATCGATTACATAAGAAGGCTGTCGCTCAGTATTCATTGACGATTAAAAGGTCTACAGTTACTCTGTTTTCGCTGGCGAATTATGGATCAGCAGTGACTTAGCATTTTTGACAATTCCATTCGTCGCCTATGATTCTATTTTTGCTATCGATTTGACACATCGATAGTGAATTCATCGACGCTGTGTTTTCCATACGGCAGTTGTCACTTAGTATTCATTGATGATTTCAAGGTCTACGGTTACTTGTTTTCACCGGTGATTTATGGATCAGCCGTGACATAGCATTTTTGACAATTCCATTCATCGGCCATGAGTCTATTTTTGCTATTGATTTGATGCGTCGGTCGTGAATTTATTGACGTTGTTGATTACATAAGATGACTGTCACTCAGTATTCATTGACGTTTTCAAGGTCTATAGTTACTCTGTTTTCGCTAGAGATTTATGGATCAGCAGTGACACAATGTTTTTTACAATTCCATGCGTCAGCCATGACTCTTCTTTTGCTATCGATTTGATGCGTCGGTCATGAATTCACTAACGCTGTCGATTATATACGCCGGAGTCACTCAGTATTCATTTACGATTTCAGGGTCTACAATTACTCTGTTTTTGCAGGCGTTTTATGGATTAGCCGTGACATTAAGTTTTTGACATTTCCATGTGGGAGCCATGACTCTTTTTTTGCTATCGACTTGATGCTCCAGTTGTGAATTCTTTGACGCCATTGATTCCATACGTCAGGTGTCACTCAGTATTCATTGACGATTACAAGGCCTACAGTGACTCAATTTTCGTTGATTTATGGATCAGTATTGACATAACGTTTTTTACAATTTCATGCATCAGCCGCGACTCTATTTTTGCTATCCATTTGATGTGTCGGTCGTGAATTCTTTGACGTTATCGATTACATACATCGATTATCTCTCACTATTCATTGACGAGTACAAGATCTACAATGGCTCTGTTTTTGCTGGCGATTTATGGATCAACAGTGACACAACGTTTTTTACAATTCCATGCGTCAGCCATAACTCTATTTTTGCTATCGATTTGATGCGTCGATCGTGAATTCATTGACGCTGTCGATTAGATACATCGGGTGTTACTTAGTATTCATTGATGATTTCAAGGTTAACAGGGACGTTGTATTCACTGATGATTTATGGAACAGCAGTGACATAGCATTTTTGACAATTCCATGCGTCAGCCATGCATCTATTTTTGCTATCGATTTGATGCGTCGTTCATGAATTCATTGACGATGTCATTTCCATAAGGCAGCTGTCACTCTGTATTCATTGATGATTTCAAGGTCTATAGTTACTCTATTTTCGCTGGTGATTTATGGATCAGCCGTGACATAACGTTTTTAACAATTCCATTCGTTGGTCATGAGTCTATTTTTGCTATCGATTTGATGCATCGGTCATGAATTCATTGACGCTGTCGATTACATAAATCAACTGTCACTCAATATTCATTGACGATTGCAAGGTCTACAGTGACTCAGTTTTCACTAATGATTTATGGATCAGCAGTGACATAGTGTTTTTACAATTCCATGCATAAGCCATGACTCTATTTTTCCTATTGATTTGATGTGTCAGTCGTGAATTCAGTGACGCTCTCGATTACATACGTTGGTTGTCTCTCAATATTCATTGACGATTACAAGGTCTATAGTGAGTCTGTAGTCGTTGACGATTTATGGATCAGTAGTGACATATCGTTTTTTAGAATTCCATGCATCGGCCATGACTCTATTTTTGCTATCGATTTGACGCTTTGATAGTGAATTCAATGATGTTGTCCTTTCTATACGGCAGCTGTCACTCAGTATTCATTAACGATTTCAAGGTCTACAGGGACGTTGTATTCGCTGACGATTTATGGATCAGCAATGAGATAGCGTTTTTGACAAATCCTTGCGTCAGCCATGACTCTATTTTTGCTATCGATTTGATGTGTCGGTTGTGAATTCATTGACGCTCTCGATTCCATACGGCAGCTGTCACTTAGTATTCATTGATGATTTCAAGGTCTATAGTTACTCTGTTTTCGCCGGCGATTTATGGATCAGACGGGACAAAGTGTATTTGACAATTTCATGAGTCAACCATGACTCTATTTTTGCTATTGATTTGATGGGTCGGTAGTAAATTTATTGAAATTGCCACTCCATACGTCAGCTGTCAGTCAGTATTCATTGACGATTTTAAGGTGTAAAGAGACGTTGTATTCGCTGACGATTTATGGATCAATAGTGACATGGTGTTTTTGACAATTCCATGCAGCAGCCATGACTCTATTTTTGCTATCAATTTGAAGCATCGGTCATGAATCCTTTGACGCTATCGATTCCAGACGTCAAGTGTCACTCAGTATCCATTAACAATTTCAAGTTCAACAGGGACTCTGTTTTCGCTGATGATTTATGGATCAGTACTGAAATAGCATTTTTGACAATTCCATGTGTCAGCCATAACTCTATTTTTTCTATCGATTTGATGCGTCGGTCGTGAATTCTTTGACGGTGTCAATTACATATGTCAGTTGTCACTCAGTATTCATTGACGATTTAAAAGTCTACAGTGTCTCTATTTTCGCCGCTGATTTGTGGATCAGGTGTGATATATCGTTTTTTACTATTCCATGCGCCAGCCATGACTCTATTTTTGCTATTGATTTGATGCGTCATTCGAGAATTCATTGACGCTATCGATTCCAGACGTCAGCTGTCACTCAGTATCCATTAACGATTTCAAGTTCAACATGGACTCTATTTTCGCTGACGATTTATAGATCAGTAGTGACATAGCATTTTTGACAATTCCATGTGTCAGCCATAACTCTATTTTTTCTATCGATTTGATGTGTCGGTCATGAATTCTTTGACGGTGTCAATTACATATGCTAGCTGTCACTCAGTATTAATTGATTATTTCAATGTTAAAGCGACTCAATTTTCGGTGATGATTTACGGATCAGTAGTGACATAGCATTTTTTACAATTCCATGCATCAACCATGACTCTATTTTTGCTATCGATTTCATGTGTCGGTAGTGAATTCATTGACGTTCCCATTCCATACATCAACTGTTAGTCAGTATTCATTGATGATTTCAAGGTGTACAGGGATGTTGTATTCACATATGATTTATGGATCAGCTATGACATAGCGTTTTTGACAATTCCATGCGTCAGCCATGACTCTATTTTTGCTATCGATTTGATGCGCCGGTCGTGAATTCATTGACGCTGTCATTTCCATACATCAACTGTCTCTCAGTATTCATTGACAATTTCAAGTTATACAGGGACTTTGTTTTCGCTGACAATTTAAGGGTCAACACTGACATACCATTTTTGACAATTCCATGCCTCAGCCATGACTCACGTTTTGCTATTGATTTGATGCCTTGGTCGTGAATTCATTGACACTGTTGATTACATACGTCTGTTGTCACTCAGTATTTATTGAAGATTTCAAGTTCAATAGGGACTCTGTTTTCGCTGACGATTTATGGATCAGTAGTGACAAGCTTTTTTTACAATTCCATGCGTCAGCCATGATTCTATTTTTGCTCTTGATTTGATGCGTCGGTCGTGAATTCATTGACATTTTCGATTACATACGTGTGCTGTCACTCGGTATTCATTGACGATTTCAAGTTTAACAGGAACTCTGTTGTTGCTGACGATTTATGGATCAGCATTGACATAGCCATGTCTCTATTTTTGCTATTGATTTGATATGTCGGTTGTGAATTCATTGACGCTGTCGTTTCCATACGTCAACTGTCTCTCAGTATTCATTGACAATTTCAAGTTCTATAGGGACTTTGTTTTCGCTGACAATTTAAGGGTCAGCACTGACATACCGTTTTTGACAATTCCATGCATCAGCCATGACTCATTTTTTGCTATCGATTTGATGCGTCAGTCGTGAATTCATTGCCGCTGTTGATTACATATGTCTGTTGTCACTCAGTATTCATTGACGATTTCAAGTTCTCAGGGACTTTATTTTCGCTGACGATTTATGGATCAGCAATGACATAGCGTTTTTGACAATTCCATGCCTCAGCCTTGACTCACTTTTTGCTATCGAATTGATGCGTCGGTCATGAATTCATTGAAACTGTCGATTACATACGTCTGGTGTCACTCAGTATTCATTGACGATTTCAAGTTCAATAGGGACTCTGTTTTCGCTGATGATTTATGGATTAGTAGTGCCATAACGTTTTTGACAATTCCATGCATCAAGCATGACTCTATTTTTGCTATCTATTTGATGCGGCGATCATGAATTCATTGACACTGTTGGTTCCATACGTCAACTGTCTCTCAGTATTCATTGACGATTTCAAGTTCTATAGGGACTTTGTTTTCGCTGACAATTTATGGATTAGCAATGACATACTGTTT
>Ga0325405_1004618_pt1 | contig 14019 bp, 13 predicted proteins | sample PopdelMetagenome_21_FD_205663 | JGI IMG/M metagenome (GOLD analysis project Ga0325405, IMG submission 205663) | Populus deltoides microbial communities from Bellville, Georgia, United States - Xylem-Control-R2 | ecosystem: Host-associated > Plants > Phyllosphere > Stem > Wood/Secondary xylem... | reverse complement strand
ACCCACCTTTCGCTTTGCAGCATGAAACCAAGCATCTGCACACAAGGCGTACATGTCTGCTCCAGTGAAGTTTGGGGGGCATTTCCTAGCTATCGAGTAAAGAGAGACATCTTGGTGCAATGTAAACTTACGGGTAAGTGCTTCAAGGACCCTGGAAAGAAAAGAAATCGGTAAAGCCCAAGAATGAGTGCATCACATCAATAGCAAATTCTCAAAATTGGAAGATCACTAACCGCTCCCTATAAGATGCATCAGAGTTAACTCCAACATATAGCAGCTTATCGAATCGACCAGGCCGAAGAAGTGCTGGGTCAATAAGATCTGGTCGGTTGCTTGCCCCTATGATAAATAGGTCCTTAAACAATCACAAAGAAACATGGAATTTTATCTTTTAAACTAAAGGAAACAAGCAAACAATAAATAAATAAAATCCTGATTAAGGTAAAGAGACCACAAGTTCAATACCTGTGTAGAATCATTTAGGCCATCAATCTCTGCAAGCATCTAAAGAGGATGAAATTTTACAACATTAAGTAGCCATAAAAAAATCATTGAAAACAATCTTCCTAAACCAGAAAAACATCTTCACCTGAGAAACCACTCTGTCCATAACACCCCCAGAATCTCCTGAGGCACCCCGAGCAGGAGCGAGAGAATCAAGTTCATCAAAGAATATAACACATGGGCGTGCTGATCTGGCCTGCAAAGATGAGCAAATTGCACATAGAAGCAAAATCACAACCAAATTGAAAGTCGTACAGAGAATAAATATAAAACTAATACTCTGATGGGGGTATTGGTTCAAAGAGGAAATATAGTCTTACCTTCTGGAAAATGTCTCGGACATTTTTCTCTGACTCACCTATGTACATGTTGATCAGTTCAGGCCCTTTCACGCTTAGAAAATTTAAGGAACACTCTGTTGCAACAGCTTTCGCCAATAAAGTCTGAACTTCAAAATAAAGATAACGGGAAAGAAATTATGAAGCAATCTCTTCTTTTCAGATAATAACAATATTGCAATTTATGATGTCAGAACTCACTTTCCCTGTTCCAGGAGGACCATATAGAAGAACTCCAGACCGCTTACGCAACCCAGATGAAAACAACTCTTTATGCAAGAGAGGTAACTGCATATACAGCATAGATAAACAATAAGATAAAGATACAAAAGAAAGCACACACTACTAGTTGGAGCTCCAGTTATAAAATTATTTAAGACAGTTAAGCAATTTACAACCATTGGCAGCTGAATAAAAAACCAAGTGGCGGACAATATAATTTGCAAACCATAATGCATTCCCCAAGTTTACAATTTGAAAGAAAGGCCTAAGACATCTTAATAGCTGACTTCCTTAATGTCATCAATATGTTTGTTCATTCTTCAAACTTCTTAACCCTTTCCCACTACATACTCAGTGAAGATATAGCTAACTTCCTTTCAAACCTATAAATTTAAGAAACATGACAGAACCTGGGGTAGAATCTCTAGTTCTCCGAGGATTAAAGGGTGATGGTGGTGACAAGGATGGGAGGACCATTTTTCAATGTGTATCTCAGCCATCGAGCTAAAGAAACGTAGATACATCCTAACCATTATCATCAATTTGCCAAATGTACTACTAAGCAAAATCATTCAGATCTTAAACCTGGTCTGACGAGATTGTTTATGTTGTAGATAAAGTGGCCTACTTCTAATATAGGGTTGAAATTGTAGACCATGCTAAATTGACATGGGTAGAAAATTGAACAATATAACAGTTAAACATGTTATAAAAAATATGCTTGAATCATCTGGTGCACGGCTTAAACTTTAGAAGAAAGATGGGAGGTTGAGTTAATAAAGGAATGTTTCAATCTATGTGCTTTTAGAAGCCAATAATTGAAAGAATCTTGAGCACAAAGCAATCGTGGAGGCCATACAGATAAGTAAGAGGTTCACCTGCACAGTATCTAGAATTGATTTCTTCACATCTTCAAGCCCACCGACATCTTCCCATTTCACATTAGGAACCTGCGACAAATAATCAATAGTCAAACATCCTTCCCATATAAAACAAAATCACACTCAAAATTGAAAATATGACATTCATTCCAAAGTTTGAAACCTCTAACATTATGTTTGGGAACAAAATAAGCTAGAACTGGAAATAAGAGGAAAGAAAGTTAATGAGAACATGATTTTCTCCTTTGATATTTGGATGGAAGTGATTTGAAAGGAATGAAAATCAAGAGAAAGTTTACAAATCTACAATCCTATCTTTCAATTTTTTTGAAAAGAGAAGCTTAAGAGCAAATGGGTAATTTCACTCATTTTCCTCTCATTCTCTCCATTTGGTTTGGAGAGATGATTTTTAGTGGGCACAAGGGAAAATTTTCCCTCCAATTTCTTTCCTAAAATTTCTCTCCGTTTCCAAAACAAGGCAAAGTAACTTTCCATTCTTATTTTTCTATAACTCTCATCCCTCCCTCCTAAACACCATGTAAGAAAAACTATTTGTTTGATAAAATTGATGATGTAACATCAAGATTTCAGTCACAATTGTTGAGGTAATTTACCTTTGGAGTACCCAGTGCTGTGGCATTCCTCTTCTTAGACCGATCCAAAGCTTTAGCTAAATATTCTTTTTCCACAGCCTGAGTCATATAATTGGATGGTTCATTCTTCTGCAGTGATTGGCCTCCTAGAGAACTGTTCAAGTCTTTGGGCTCATCTTTGTCGACTTGAACATTTACCTTGGAGACTAAGCTTGCGCCAGCATCAGCAATGAGAGCATGCAAATCTCTAGGCATGAAGCCAGATGTCTGTCCAACCATGTCCTTTATTGCATCTTCTATCCCAGTCTGCAAGAAGCAACTATCTAAATCCATCAAAATCAACACACACAACAGAAAGAAGTATCAATATCAACACGTATTAATCCTTAATGGCCTTAACCAGTGAAAAACAAGTGAATACTTTAGCTCAGAGAAACTTAAATGGACAGTAAAACAGTCCATAATATTTTTTTATGACAAATACATAAATGTGTAATGAAAAGCATACTAGAAATGGAAGCTTTCAGGTAATCTCAAAATTTCCAGAAACACACCGTCAAGCCACAGTGTATTGGTGCCATGTACAGACAAGAGACTGACTTTGATGAGCATGCTTAGGATTAGTGAGGGGAACAATGGTTTCTATCATTTACTTGCAATAATTATCTACCAGAAAATATGGAGAAATCACAGAAAATTTATGTTTTCCACATACATTAGAGAGGAGATTAGAACCACTTTGCAGTGACTGGGACAACATTTCAGCCCTATGTTCTTCTGTCAAGGGGCCCATACTTATCTCATGACTGAAGCAACGCCTAACAGTTGGTGGCAGACCCTCAGAACTTTCAGCAGCGGCAACTAACAGAACCTGATGCCTAATTTTTCCAGTATCCTTGACAAGCTGCATCAGAAAGGCACAAGAATAAACATCCTTGACAACCATAATGAAGTACAGGTTTTACTTTCTGACTTGAAATTACTTTAGAATCTTAAAATATGAAACTGATCATTCGAGTGGTCCATAGAGTACTTTAGTCACATACAGACACTTTGCGTGTCCCAATTATTGTTCTATTAAACTGGCTGGGTCACCATAGATGATTTGTTTATAGCCAGTCAAATCAAACAACAAGAACAAAGCGACACCAAAAAGTTGCAACTTACAAAATAATCATTTGATTTTTCTCCAGAGTAATTGTCTTCATCTTCAGAGACTGGTTCAGTAAACTCCCTAATAACTGATGCAACTTCAGAAGAGAGGCCAACTTGATCATTTGGTGAACCCTCATGCGACATCAAATTTCGAAAGAAATCAAAATGGCGGAGAAGAAGAATTGTAGGTGAGTATCTGTCACAGGCAGAACAATGTTGAAGAGCATGCTAGATAAAGAGATGTCACCACTGAACTTAGATAAGTAAAAAATGACAACAAAACTGTTGATGCAATCTCATAGATTCTGGTGAAAAGCCTCCAGTTTAATGGCTCAGTAACACTTCAGTTAAATGGGTGATTAGGATGTCTGATATTGGAAAATGTGGAATTTGGAACTACAATGGAGTAAATCCAAAACATCACCTATTCAGAATTATTTTAATGAGGGATACCAGGTAAAGGACAGAAAAATGGAGTTTAAAATCTATCACTAAAAGGTACCACAACAATGAAGCAAGACTAAGTATGTCATTGTTCATTAGTTGCAGGACAAGACACATTAACCCAACAGAGAATTGCTTCACCTTTGAGCTGTGTGGAAAGCTTGAGCTAGTGCAACTGATGTCTTTCTATCAGAAGATGCTGTAAGATTATGACAGCTGAATTCCACAACATGGATGCCCAAGCGACGAGCAACATGTCTAACAACAATCCTCTTCCCACACCCTGCAAAAGTAGCACCGTAAAATCATAACCAAATAGCATGTCTTGGCAATTACTGCATGGCAATAAAAGATCTAATCAAGAGGATATAGTTTGATAAAATAGTGAGCAGACTTTGTAATGCAAACAAAGAATGATGAAGCATGAAACAAACCTGCCAGGCCATATAATAGGACAGCAACTCTGAATTTGGAAGAAAGTGCCGAAGGACACAATGGTGGTGTGAGTATGGAGGCCAAAGTCTTCACTGTGTCCCCTTGCAGAGGTGCAAAACCTTTAGGTCCATCAATCAGAAGATCCGGAGGAACAGAAGAAGGAACGGTCCCTCCAAGCACAAGGGCTGTTTGAGTATGGTTGACTCTAAGAACAGCTTCATCTGATGGCTCCATGGCTACAACCTGAAGATATTATTCACCTTCAATTACACCCTTGTCACATTCTCCCACTACCAGGCATTCACTGCCACCAATCAATAGATTTATATATATAAAAAAATAATTACCTTGAAGTAGATGATGTTATCGCTTCTATCTTGTGACCTCTGGCCACAAGGAATACAAACAGTAGAATTGCAATTCCAATCTATACGAACACTAAATATATCACCTCTGGCAAGACATCTGTCAACTTCAAAGTATTTCTGCAATGCCAAATCAATCATCTCCTGACGTTCTTCAGCTTCAATCGATGAAAATCCCTTCAGAGATTCAAGAGTACCACATTCTGGTATCTTAACAAAAGAAACCCTCAAGTGTGATGCATATCTCGGTAATCGAGCCAACGGTTCCAATCCCACACTGATAGCAGAATCCTCACAATTAGCACTAACATCCTCATCACAACATGTTTCACCATCCACTTCAAAAAGCGAAGCCAAACTCTCATCTCCTCGGCGTACAAGTGATTTAAGACACGATACATGCAACCCAAGATTAAAAGCCAAGAGAGGAGAAAGGTAGGCAATTTCGTGGTCTAATAGTAAAGAGGGGTCATCGGGAGGAAAAATACAAGTAGGAAATAAACGCATTGTAGTACAAGAAATTCGTAAATTGGCATTGGATTTCAGCTCATTCACATTATTTCTGGGAGGATCAAGAGCAACAACCTGAGCAATTCTCTCTATGTTTGCCTCAACATTCTTGATAAGCACCTATTATCATTATCATCATCATATTTTTTGAAAAAAAGAAAAAAAATTCAATTAATCAGAGCCAATTCTTCTTCTTGTTATTATTATTGTTATCAACATCATCACCAAAGAAAGTTGTGTATAGTAATTACCAGTGAAGAAGAAGTAACTGAGAGTCTCTTGAGAATGGAAGTGGAAATGGCGAGGAGAGCAGAATCATCGAAAGAAGAAGAAGCTAGTTTGTCCTCGGATAATCGGAGAATTCCTGCCAATAGCTGTAAGCTGGGAGACGGGGAAATGTTGTCTGTTGCGAGTGGGAGTTGGCTTTGTTCACTGCTAGTGCTACTGAGTGGAGAGGAGCGCAGGACGGAATCGATGAGGATTTTTGTGGAGGAGAGGATTAGAGGCTTCCTCCTCTCCACCATTTCTAATTAGATAGTAAGACCCTAACAATTTACCAAATTATGATTTTTAGAGAAGAGCTCGAAAGATTGGATTGGATGAGCCTGCAAAGAGAGCAAATCGAAGAGTTTGGAATTTCCAGCAGCTGGTCTAGCATCGTTGACGTCATAATCTAACCGTTTCAACGTTAGCAAACTTCTTGGGCCGGGCCGGCCGGAGTTAACTTGGAAATATCTATACGAAGCCAGACAAGTAATAGCCGGGCTCAGTCATGCGGGCCTATGACCTAATATGGAGACATTGAAGATGCCTCGAAAGGTTTTTTCGTATGAGGTTGCCATCAGTGAGGCTAGTCGGCCATTGCTGGCTTTTGCTCGATGCGCGGGATAAAGCGAGGCGTTCGTGCGGGTGTCCCCCGAACATTGCTGATTGCCAAGCTCAAAGCGGCGTGAGACATTTAAGATGCTTAGGAAGGGTTTTTTTTCGTACGAGGCTGCCATTAGAAAGGCTAGTCGGCCATTGCTGGCTTTTGCTTAATGCGCGGGGCAAAGGGAGGTGTTCGTTTGGGTGTCCCATCAAAACTTGAATTTGATTCACTGTTATGTTAAAGTTTTTTGAGTTTGTAGTGTTGTCATATTCATGCTATCTTGGATTTAATTAATTATAAAATTTAAGTTTTTTAAATTTATTGTGTTTGTCAGGCTCATTTTATTTTTACAATTATTTTTATTTAAAAAATCTATAACAAAAAAAATATTGATTCATTAGTTGTCTGCCAAGCTTTTAATGTATAATCTTGCATTAGGGGCTTAAGAGATTTTTACAGAGACAATTAACCTGACGACACATAGTAAATATTGTTATCTTTTAGCCCCCCTAGAGTTATAATAAGGTGCCATGTCTTTTATTCTTTTCTTACCCCTTTCTTTTACTTTTGCTAAACTTTTTTTCTTTTCGGTATTCCATGATTTAAGAATTTTTAATTTTTCACAAGAAAAGAGCAAATTCACAATATAAAGGATTTTTTTGGTTAGGTAAACCAAATTTTCTTTCTTTATGTTTACATAAAACCTCTTTCAATCTTTTCTTCCCTATACCATTATGATTTCTAGAAAAGGAAAGAGAAATGTATCTCTTGAAGGTGATTTCAATTTCATATTCGAAAATGAAATCACTCGTCGAAGATCTCCAACTATAAGGATTGACCCTAGATTTAAAAACGATGATTTTCAAACTTCTTTTGCTGGAAGAAGAGATGAGGACATTTCCTAGGAGGTTTCAAACCTGAGGGGACAATTGAGGTTGCCCAGAACTTATATAGATGACACACGGAGTTCAGTGACTTGAGACCAACACTGGCCAATACTAGTTAGCTAGGAGATTATACAGTGGTTGTCCCTGAAGCTAGCGACCGTATTTCTCAGGTCATCAAAAATATGGTGGAGGTAATATTATCATTACTATCCCTATATGTTTATATGATTTTGAATACTTGTTTCCTTTATAGGGATTTGTAAAGGATGTTCTGAGGTACTACAACTTCAATCCTGCTTAGATTCATCTTAATGGGCGGACCATTCTATCCTCGTTTAATAAGTTATTGAGGATTATGAATAAGGAGCAATGTTATGCCTTGATCAATAGGTACAACTCCATATTGGACTATACCCATCCTAAGGTCTTGTAGTGCCATTGAACATCACTATCACCCATTACTCCCTCTATTTTTTTTTAAGTGAGAGGACTTTCCTCTCAAGGTGTTCTTTATATGCCCATTTCGCCTATTGACGAAGGCCAAAACCTAAGGGATTGAAAGTTCCCCTTTCAGTGCTACTAATCAAAGTATAACATTGCGTAAATACCATGACCGCAGGCTCCTCATTCATAATCCTTAATGACTTATCAAACAATGGTCCCACTAATTGGGATGGATCTGAGTATGACTAAGGTTGTAGTACCTCAGAACATCCTTTACAAATCCTTATACGGGAAACTAGTATCCAAACTTGTATAGACATATGAGGGCAGCGATGATAATATTACCCCCACCATATTTGCTAATAACCTGAGAAATACGATCACTAACTTCAAGGATGACCACTGTATAATCTTTTGGCTTATTAGCATTGGCCAGGGTTACTAGGTCCCAAGTCACTAAACTTCATGTGTCATCTATAGGAGTCTTAGGAAACCTCAGTTGTCCTTTCAGGTTTAAAACCTCCCAGGAAACGTCCCCATATTTTCTTTCAGCAAAAGAAGGTTAAACACCATCCTTCTCAGATTTAAGGCCAATCCTTATGGCCGAAGATAAGGGTGTACACGGTTCAGTTTGGTTTAGACTTAAAAAACCAACCGAACCAAGTTATATTGGTTTTGTAAAATATTAACCGGATCGGATCGAAATCAAGTTCAAACCAAATTGGTTCAGTTCGGTTAAATTCAGTTTTTTTGTCATAAAACTGGGAAACCTAATCCCATCATAGATCAAACACTAAGTTTTCCTTATTTGAAATTTTATATTTCCTGCTATTACAAACTTGAGCCGATAAGCGAGAAACAATACAGTTTAGCTAACCATTCAGAGGATTTTGAAATAGATCCATCTTTGTTACAGTAAAAACCAAAAGCTATAAATTCATCTTCGATCATTAATCATTGTTTCATGTTGATATGTTTTGGATCCCTGGTCAAACCCAAGTACTGGGCCAAAATTTACCTTGATATCTTTTCTCTAATGAATGAGTCATCTTCTTTTGCTGCAATTTGCAAGAATAAAGGAGGACCGCGACGACTTGCGTATAAGTAAAGAGAGAAGAGAAGTCAGGAAGATGGAGAGGTGGGTTTGTGTTTGGCTATAATCTAGATAATGTGGGACTTTTAAGATGGAGACAAACGCAGAGCAATTAAAACTTGAAAGGGAAAGGAAAATTGAGATAAATATTCTCAAGGGTTAAGGCGGCGACTTTTTGTGAGGGCAAGGGAGGTTATGTTAGGGTTAGGTTAACTTCAGTATTTAACTATTTATACCCCTTTTAATTTGTATAGCTTTTAGGTTTTTTGGTTGATCCGGTTTAGTTTGTTGGTTTTAGTTTTAAAACCGAAACCGAATCGGACCTGTTAGAATTTATGGTTTTGAAAAAATCAGTTTAATCCGTTTTTCATCTTAGTTTGGTTTTTTTGGTTAATTTTTCATTGGTTTTTTCAGTTTTCTCGGTTGACCGGTTTTTTTGAACACCCCTAACCAGAGATCTTCGACAAGTGATTTCAGTTTCAGTTTTAAACCTGAAACCACCTTGAGGAAATACATTTCTCTTCCCTTTTCTAGAAGTTATAATGGTAGAGGAAAGAAAAGATTGAAAGAGGTTTTACATAAGCACAAAGAAAGAAGATCTGGTTTACCTAGTCAAAGAAATCCTCTCTGCTGTTAAATCGCTCTCATCTTGTGAAAAATTGAAAATTCCTAAATCAGGGAATACTAGAAAAAAAGGTTTAGCAAAATTAAAAGAAAAGGGGAAGATAAGAATGAAAGACATATGACACCTCATTATAACCATAGGAGGTCTAAAAGCCAATAATATTTATTGCGCGCTGTCGGATGGTCTTTCCAAAAAACTTTTTGCTTCCTTTTCCTTATAAAATCCTTTAGATTAACAACGCCTAAACGCCTCTTTTCAAAGGAAGATAAGATGTGTATTGACCCATTGTCTCCCTAAAAATCTCTTAAGCCTCTAATGCAATATTACACATTAAAGGCTTGGGGCAACTGATAAGTCAATATTTTTTTTTGTTATATATTTGTATTAATAAAAACAATCTTAAAAACAAAATGGGTATGACAAACATGCCAGACCTAAAGAACTTAAGCTTGGTAGTCAGTCAAACTCAAGGTAGCGTGAGTCTGGCAAACACGCCATATCCAAAGAACTTGAACTTGGCAGTCAACCAAGCTCACGTAGGTCTTTCAAACATATCAAACCCAAAGAACTCGGGCTTGGAAGTCAGCTAAGGCTAAGGTGGCATGAGTCTGGCAAACATGTCAGAGCCAAAACACTTGGGCTTGGAAGTCAGCCAAGCCTAGGCAGCGTAGGTATAACAAACATGTTAGACCCAAATCATTTGGATTCAGAAGTTCTAAAACTATATATTTGATTCTAGATGATCCCTAAAATAAAAGTATTGAAGACATGATAAACCGTTATAGTTATGTCTCTTCATTTAGAATAATTATATGAATTATTCAAATTGATTAAATGTTTTCCCTATATTTATAAGTGTAGACAAGGTCTCTTAAGAGATCTACCATACTTACTATCTCATTAATGATATGTAAGAAATAATTGTCTCTCATTAATGTCGTCGAAAACAAAGAACTTTCTAGTCCTTTTTTCTCTAAAAACAACAAGATTTATGAGGTATAAATACCCTCCGAACCATCCAGGTAAGAGTTCAGAACTTTTTAACTCTTAAAATAAACTCATATAAATTTCAAAGCATTAACCAACTTAAAACTCAAGAACAAACATCTTTATTTCCTGAATTTAAATTTATTTTAAGTCATTTATTTCCTTTCTCATAAATATATTGACTTTATCATCAAAGGGTCTTTAAGTCGCCCCCCTGATTGAAACTATTTTTTTGCAAATACTCAAGCTTTTCCTTAAGCCTGGAATTTCTTAGTCTAAAGAGAAAAAATCCAAGTATCTGAACATAATGATTAACTACTATTACAAATACTAAATAACCTATTATTTGAATATTTTGGATATTAAGACATCATCATTGGCATGTTCTGTGGGAAATGAGTAAAAAATCAGTTCATTCATGTTTTTCAAAAGCTCTTTCCATGGCTGAACAACCCTGATACAACAGTTGCTATGCCAACGACATGTCGGTAGGCTCCACGTGGCTATGCCAGTGGTTATACAAAGCTACCACCACAGTTATGCTCCAAGATTACGCCCACAAACTACTTTTACAAAGGATTGTACACATAAAAGGTGTCACTAAGACTTGAGGGCTCTGATGATACATAAAAGGTAGTACTATCCACTATAAGTATTTTCTCTCTTATTCTTGCTAGGCCAAGTCTCCCAAACATATCTGTTTGCAAGACTTGGGGAGCTCTGATGATACTTGAAAAAACCACACAAATGTTTTATACAATGTACACACCTCCATAAATAACCTAGATTTTTATAAGATATTTATATTAAATATTTTATAACTTAGATATTTATGAGATATTTATATAATAACATATGTGTATGTTTGGTGATTTTTATGTTCATCTTATCAATTGAATTGCTTTGCATTTTGAATGTTTTTTTGGTTCAGGGAGGAGCTATTCCCTGAGAACTTTACTACCTTCTAAAAGATGAGAAAGATGTACACTTTACATTTGGAAACTATCGAGGGGATGGGATCGATAAAGCAGGCCAAGGGATGGCTTCTTCCAAATTCTGTCTAAATATTGCGGGGGATACCCCTTCCTCCAATCGCCTGTTTGATGCCATTGCGAGTCAATGTGTTCCTGTGATAATAAGTGATGGCATTGAGCTGCCATTTGAAGATGTCCTAGACCACTCAGAATTCGTTGTATTTGTTCGAGCATCCGATGCTGTTAAAAAGGGGTACCTACTGTATCTTCTTCGTGGAATTAAGAAAGACCAGTGGACCGTATTGTGGGAACGATTAAAGGAAATTGCTCCACACTTTGAATATCGGTATCCATCCCAGCCTGGTGATGCTGTGGATATGGTTTGGGAGGCTGTGTTACGCAAAAAATCTTCAGTACAATTTAGACATCACAGGACCAACAGATATACGAGATCAGAGGCTTTGCTGAAGAGAATTTGACATTAGAAAATGCTCTACTTCAAAGCTAAAGAAATTTCTTGGCCTTGCATCATAGTAGATACATATGGTGCTCAGCTGATTGCCAATTTTGGGATCAGATTTCAAGCTTGTTTTTTTTCTGAATATCTGTAGGGGCGGTTGTTTTCCTGTCCACAATTCCATGTAGGGATCTGTTTAGAGTGCTCAGGTAAGATGGCCTTTGAGCCGAACCACGGTTCCTTCTTCCCTTCGCTTGTGTTGACTAAACAAAAGTATAAAACATCTAAAAAAGACTTCGTTTCCAGTTATAAATTGAGTTTTCAAATTGCATCATATATTACTAAACTGAATACCGAAGAGATGGAACAGCACAAATCAAGAGAAGAATTCATTATGAAACCACCTTCGAGCCAACTACCTGAGCTGTATGGTATTTATAAGAGGAAGAGGAAGAAGAAGAAGAAGGCACTCAGCAACAGTGTTAAATCTCAGATTGAATGGTATTTATAAGAAGCAATCATAAATTAGGAATTTCTGAGGTCCTGACACCAGAAACCTCATAAATTAGGAAACCGCAAGTTTAGAGAATATTAAGTTTCAACGTGTAAAACCTTTCTAGGAAGGCCAAGCTGATGGTAATAAAGTAGTAAATTTTAAGGTTTAAGCAACTTCATTTGCAAATATAGAGTGCAAAGGACAAATAGATTTTTAGTAGCTAAAAACATTCTATTTCTCAAAGAACAAGACTGGACTATTAGTGCTCTTGCAAACATAAATAATGTCAGAAACCAAGCAAAGTGAACAGTTAAGTATAGTGAACAACTGCTCTGATTTAAGACTAAAAACTGTTGGATCTCAGCAATTTCTTCATGTCCAAATCATTCTCCTTCAGGATCCACCTTCCCTTCATAGACACTCAATAATTGAGGTACTTCCTCTTCAAATTTGGTCACAAACCTCTCCAGAAAGCGCTTCTCCACAGGAAGCAACACGGTATTCAAGCTGGTATCTTTCTTTATCAAACCCTTTGACCACAAAACCTGAATAACCTTACACCTGGGGATAATTCTCTTCTCTAAGCTTAAAAACAAGATAACAGGGCAATGCACAATCTCCTTTGAAGGCCACCCCATCTTGTTCACAAAAAAATCCATTCCTTTCATGATTTTCTTCTCCGATAGCATCATACAATGGGGATGCTTTCTAAATGCTGAAAGAATGTCATCTTTAGTCCAACCCCACCTCTTATAAACCTCAAAACAGCGTTCCCAAATTGACTTATTGCACTTTCCACAAAGGGCATGCACAGCCAGCACAAAAGTTGATTTATTTGGATCAAATCCCATTTTTCTCACTTCCTCTACATTTTCACTAAACTCTTCCTGATTTTCCATCATAGCTTCAGGGAAATGTGTAAGCAATAACGAAATGCAAGAATGTGGCACGCCTACTTTTCTCAAAAGCTCAAGATTTGGTATAAGATTCTTTGAATGATCCTCTAGAAATATCCAAGTGGTACGCTTAAAAGCAGAAACAATCTTTTCATCAGAACGCAAGATGGTTTTGAGAAAGTTATAAGAGGGTACAATTTGGTTTTCCAAGCTTCTAGTCAATAGGGTTGGGTCAGAAGAAAGAGTTCTGGCAAGGTGAGGCCTTGACATACCTAAAGAGAGAAAGAAGTCAAGTTTAGGCAAAAGTGTATTCGTAGGATTGGATAAAAGAAGAAATGGGCGCTTTTTAACAAGACTTGAGATCTGGGTTCTGGAGAATCCATGGTTTCTTAAAAGGGCCACAACGGAGTCTGGTCTTTCAGGGGATTGAAACTGTACCTTTTGGGATGTTAAGATTGCAGATTCCAAGGGCAACCCACATGAATGTACGAGGTAGTTGATTGTGAAAGAGTCTTGTTCTGTTGAAATTTTGCAGCTGATTGGTTTTGGAAGCGGTTGATTTGGAAAAGAGACATGTGGGTTTTTGTTGAATTCTCGTGAGAAGGAGAAGTGTCTTTTGGAAGGGGAAAAGGAGAAGATTGATGATGGATTGTCCAATCTTACACAACGGATATTTTGGATGAGCTCCATGTTAGAACTTTTTGGAGGCTAAAGAATGCTTGCGACGCGCTGCTTGTAGTGAATGAGCTTACCGTCGGTTTAAACCCCCGCCACTCGCCAGGGTTTATTCGCCCTTATCGGTATTGGCTTGGCTCTCCACTTTTTGGAGGCTAAAGAATACTTCT
>Ga0325405_1004617_pt1 | contig 14020 bp, 5 predicted proteins | sample PopdelMetagenome_21_FD_205663 | JGI IMG/M metagenome (GOLD analysis project Ga0325405, IMG submission 205663) | Populus deltoides microbial communities from Bellville, Georgia, United States - Xylem-Control-R2 | ecosystem: Host-associated > Plants > Phyllosphere > Stem > Wood/Secondary xylem... | reverse complement strand
AAAAAAATATTATTTTAATATATTTTAAAATAAATAATATTTTAAAAAATAATATTTTTTTAAATATCCGTCAAAGATTATTGGTATTATTCTCGCATGAATAATTGTAATAAAATTGGATGTCTCAGATAGTCCTCTGGCAAGTGCATCGTCAAGCCAGCCATAAGGGAATATTATAAATTAAATATTTTTATAATAAAAGTTTTTAAAAGTTGTTTTAGTGACATCCATGTAAAATTTTAAAAAACTATAAATTATATTTTTTTATAACTAAAAAAATTAAAGTAAATGCGTTGATTACACAAATACATATAAAATTATGGTCGAAACAACAACATCTTACTACAGTACCAAAGAGATCCTAACTAAGACTTCCCTGCCTCCTCGGTTGAGCCCAGAGCCCCGGACAATCCAGTGGTAAGAGCCACATAGCGAGGCTCTCCACCTTCCGTGTCAAAATCTACGCCGTCCAAAATGGCATCACCGGTGGCCATGAATTTGAGCGTCCACTGAGAAAGCTGTTCTATAAATATTCTGCTACACTCCTGCTTTGATGTCCACACTGTGTTTTAAAAATTTTTTTAATTTTTTAATTTTTTTTAAAAAAAATTTTAATTAAAATTTTTTTTTCATATTATTTTGATGCATTAATATAAAAAATAATTAATATTATTTTAATGAATTTTCAAGTAAATCATATTCTCAAACATACCTGCAATATAGCCACCAATTAATATATACAAGACGAATTTTACATTTAATTTTTTAAAAACTTACATGTGTTTTAATTAATTTTATAAAACTTAAAAATTAATAATTAAATAAACCTTCACACTCGAAAAATTCAAGACCTGCTACACTCCAGAATCCAGATTACATTTAATCTTTTTAATAGAGCCACTCGGTTGTCCTTGAGAACTTCCCTTTGCATACGAGATGTTCTTGGGACAGATTGCCCCTTGTAGGAACTGTATTGCTTACACAAACCGATTATCTCTGTTTAATTTGCAAGTTTTGACTGATGGATTTACACCTTATGTGTCAACACAGTCAACTGGTTATGCTTGAGAGTTTAAGACAAGCAGTAAATATCTAGTTCATTTTTATACCTACAATTTGTGGTTGTGTTGTTAACCTAAATATTTTCATTTTTAATATATATATATATGTGTGTGTGTGTGTGTTAGATTTATAAGATTATCTAGTGGTTAGGTAAATCATAATTATTATGTTATCTTCCTGGTCATGAATAATTATTAAAAAAATAGTAAACAAAAAAAAAATCAACAATAACAAATAAAAAAAATGAATGTTTGTCAATATTTTTAAAAGGTCTCAACGATCTTATTTAATAACAAAATAAAAATTAAATAAGAATGAGAAAACATCATGAAGAGAAAAAAAAAGTCAATCACCAGCAAATAAAACGTTGAATAACAAATTGAAAAAAAATCAAATTTTTTTTAAAAAAACTTGACTTTAGTCAGCATGCTAAATTGGCGTCCTACGTGTGAGGTCGAGATAACCTCGTACAAAAAAAAAAACAAATAGAACAATGGAGGTTGAGTCTTAAGAAAACTAAACAATGAAAGACAAAAGAAAAAAAAAACTTAAAAAACATTAAAAAAAACCTTGAGTCAACTGAGGTTAATTTGACTAACTCGTTACCCGGATATAAGATCGAGATAACCTCATAGAAAACAAAATAAAAAAAATCACAAAATTGATGGCTCAATAATTTGATGTCGAAGGATGAAACTAAAAAATAAAACTAAAAACGATCAAGGTCAAATCAAGTTAACATTCAAAACTTATAACTCAAGTCATGAGACCAAGTAACCCTATAAAAGGCAAACCCACAAAAATCACAAAAGCAAAACTCCCAATTATATATATATAAAATTAAAAACAAAACAAATAGTAATAAGAAGAATTATAATCAAATCTGACATAAAAATTAAATAAGATAAAACAATGATGAGCAAAATTAAAAAATAAAATAAATCAAGAAAAATAGATATAAAAAACAACAAAAAAAATAAAAACCATATTTTATATAGAAAATAAATAAAATAACATAATAAGGGATGAAATTAAAAACAAAATAAATCAGGAAAATGATATAAACAAAAAAAAAGCAATCAAATGAATACCGAAATTTAAAAACAATTCTAATTTTTTAAAATAAATAGTACTTAAAAAAACAAAAAACCAAATCTGAAGCGATACTCTAAAAAAAAAAAGGCTCAACATGAGAATCGAGGAGAAAGAAAATAAAAAAAAGAATAAGAAGAGAAGGTCATCGACTCTAAACCTCTTATCTATTCCACACACGCACCACACAGGTATGAAGGGGCAGCCAAAGAGATTCAAATGACGTTCTGAAAACCAATGTTTGGCCATTAGACGGTGTTGCACTCGCTACCCACACATTGATACACACACTTTTTTAATAATATTTATATTTATTAAAAATATCAAATTATTTTTCAAAGAACTTGATTAAAAAAAAACATGATAAAAAGAAAAAAATAATAATGGAATCTAGTTTAGCAAAATTTGCTTTTAGATATAATTTAGTCGTTTTACCTTTAAAAAAAAAGTTAAAAAGACTAAATAATTCTTGCATGAAAGTTTAATTTTTTTTATTTCTATAAAAATTAAGTTATTTTACAGTGCAAAAATTTAAAATACCAATTAATCTATCCCCATTCTATTTAGCAATACTAACTGAACCTGTAAAATGACCATTTTGCTATCCGGTCTTCAATTCACTGGTTGTTAACTTGCAATAGTAAAATACTGATTTTTTTAATTAGTTTTTTTTTTAAATCGATGATTAAATATATATTTGTATCTTGTTTTATCTTGTTTATTATTAACTAAACAAAATATAAAAAAAATTATTTTATCTTATATAATATTATGATCAGGCATAATTACTTTCATGTCCTCATACTGTGTCGTCTCTTTTATATAAACTGTTTTTTAAATCCCCCAAGGGTATGCATGAATGTGCTTAATTAACCTACATGTCCATGGCCTCATGCACGTTTATATATATGTTGCGGATATCTCTGTTCATCGGAGGCACATAACTCGAGAAAGCCCATATATACGATTCAATTCCATGGTCTGTCCCTGGTTATTTATATTGTGATTTGCTTATGGAACAAGAGGCATAAAACTTGAGAAAGATCCACAAGAAATCGGCCGGGGATAGTGTGGATTCAAGATTCTAGCTAGTTACATAGATCGGCCGGGGAATTATGCATGCAAGTGGCCCTAAACCCACAGAATTCTCATTTTCATTGAGGTGCGTAATTTAAGAAATATGTTAAAGTAATACAAATCGACAACAGAAAAAATTAATATAAACATAAGAGAAAAAAAAACTAGAGTTTTTATTAATTTATTTATTCTAAGATGTTTATTTTAATCTAAATAAAAAGATATTATAATATAAGTCAAACTAAAAATATTATTTTATTCTTAATAAATAAATTAAATTAAATTAATATATTTGTAGAAACACAAATTTTCTACCAATCAAATTTCACCACGTGTTATTTTATTTTAAAAAAAATAAAATAAAATTGAAATATATGACATGAAAAATAAATAAGTCTTCATATATTTCTTAGCCAATAAAAGGTTGACAATTGGGGTGGGATATTCAAAATATCTTATTATGAATACAAGATCCCGTCAAGATATCTTGTCATAAATGTAAGATCCCGTCAATAAATATCAACCAATGAAATTATGCCATGTGGCATTGGAAAATAATCTGAGAGCTCCTGCAGATCTCTATAAATAGAGGGCCTCAACCTAAAGAAAAATTGGAGGATTCTGGGAGATACAAATTTTATTTAAGACAAGCTCTGCAAGCAAGAAAGCTCTCTCACTCTCTTTCTCTCTCTCTCTTCAAGCAAGGAAACTCTTTTAAAAGTTATCAAGTTTCCTTTATCTATGAATAAAGTTACTTTTCAAAGTATCAAATCATCATATCTCGCTTCGCAATACATGTTCAAATTCGTGTTCTTACAAAACACAAATCTTGACTTAATTTCTCAAATAAATCAAGTCATCGTATATCAAATTCAAGGAACAATCAGATGATTGTCATATTCTTTTGAAAGAATATATTAATTAGATAGAGATTATACCCGGTTATATATTTAATAAAATCATATATTTATATACATATGCTTGTTTAAACAATATTATTTAATTTATGTATTATTTAGCATTTTAGACATATATAATCAGACTAGCGTTTTAAGTAGAGGCATCAGGAACACTTGCCCAGATCCAAAGAAATCTAAGTGAAAAAGGAAGCGCAAAGCCTTGGACAGAATTTGTAGCCATCTAAACAAGTCAGCAAGAAAGCTCCCCCCACCAGCTTCGTTCCAACCATAGTCCCAGACGTGTTATTTAACCAAAGAAAAAAAAAGACAGATTAACAGTCCAAATCAAAGAAATGTTGAAGTACAGATGATCACACCTACATCATCATCAGGCATCTTTTCTTTCTGTGTTTAAAATTGTGTTTGAAAGTTTTTAAATTTTAAAAAATTTTAAATTAATTTTTTTTTATATTTTTATGATAATTTTAATGAGCTGATATAAAAAAATTAATATATTTTTAAATAAAAAATAATTTTATAAAATATCATGTATAATATAGGTTATGAAAACCAATGCATAGAGAAGTTAACATTAATTGCAGCCAGAAATTAAAAGCAACGTTTGAAACAACGTTTATCTGATCATAACTATTCAAAGTGAAATCGGAAAAGAAAAGTAAAAAAAAAAAGAGAGAGAACAATAATCTTTTTTTAAATTCCTCAGAGGGGAGCTTCGTATCGCTCCCGAGTAAAGAGGCGCAAAGATACACGCAGTATGTTCGATAATACCGCGTACAAAAATGTGCAACTTTCCCCATCACATCAGCTCTTAATTGATCAGTCAAGAGTCCCAATGGTTTTACTGACTACTGTTTAAGTTCACAGCAGCTAGCTAGGACATGACCATGACGATTTGGAGCCTGAAATCCATGCCCTTTCATCTATCAATAGGGCACGTAAGAAAGCTTCCGGGAACCTTTTGCCCCTACTGTTTAAGTTCACAGCAGCTAGCTAGGCATGCACATGACCATGACAATTTGGAGCCTGAAATCCATGCCCTTTCATTTATCAACAGGGCACGTAAAAAAGCTTTCGGAACCCTTTTGACATGAAAGTCATATTCCTTATCTTTTGGCATGAAATATCCAGAAGAGACCCTATTGATTTTTCGATTTGATGGTTAAAGTTTGATTATTTCACTATATATATATATTTTCATCACTCAAACCCTAGACAAGACCATCACATATATACCTCAAGACCCTCATCTTTTTTTTTAACAGCAAGACCCTAAGTTAAAGTCTTGTCTAGATTTCCACAGCCTCTATCCAGTTCGAGATCCGCAACTGCATTTTACGTATCGATCACACCCTAGTCTATGTTAAAGTCTTGTCTAGATTTCCAAATCAAAACCCTAAGCAACAATTGGTATCAGGCAGCTTCGCAGGAGGGAGAAAAAGAACCAATGGTTAACGAGGTGAAACAAACTAACAAAGCCAAATCAAACACCAGGTAAAAGCGGTCGGCTTGGCTTGGCTTGGCTTTGTCAACAACCCACAAACAAACCCCTTCTCCTTCTGTTCGACACGAAAGTTTTATATCCTCTAACCCGTAATAGTAAGCTCCTCTATTGCTTTGCCCTGTTTCTCTGATATCTCTTTAACTCCTTTAATACATTATCTCCTCACACCTTCACTTTGAAATCAAGAAAAGTAGGAAAAGGAATAGAAAAGAGTTCTCTGAGTGTGTAGTGAGAGATGGGGAGAGGTAAGATTGAGATCAAGAGGATTGAAAACTCAAGCAACAGGCAAGTGACCTACTCTAAGAGGAGAAGTGGGATCACAAAAAAAGCTAAGGAGATCACAGTTTTATGCGATGCTCAAGTTTCTCTTGTCATCTTTGCTAGTTCTGGAAGGATGCATGAGTACTGCAGCCCTTCCACTACGTATGTAGTTCCAGTTTATTTCAAGCTTTTGTCTAGAATTTTATAGTTCTCGTTTTTTCTCTTTTTTTTTTATTTTTCCTGTAAACTTCTTGGTCGTCTTTATATTTTTATTACTCTTTTTTTTTTCTGTCTCAAATTTTGATTTTGACGGTGAAGGGTGGTCGATCTGTTGGACAAGTATCACAAGCAATCTGGCAAGAGGCTGTGGGATGCTAAACATGAGGTAGGGTTTAACTCTCTTCTCTTTCTCTCTCTCTTTCTGCCCCCTAATATCTGATCCAGCACCTTTTGTCTGTTGTATTTACCTTTGAAGCATCTTGTTCTTCCAGTGGAAAATAAGATGAAGTTTTATATATTTTGCTATAATTATGACAAGCAACGACATCAACTTTGAATCCTATGAACAGATCTACAAAAGGGATGCAATCTATGACAACATTGTTTTTATACTATTTAAAAAGAAAACCAAAAATAGTATTTCATGGACAGATCTAGTACAAATTGTTTTATAAATGAGTTCCTTTTCCTTGCTAAAATTGAATGATCAATAATAGGTGTTAGCTAGACCACAAGGAAATGAAAACTGTTTCCAAAAATAGATCTACACAGGCGATCGAATCTACTCTCTTTACAAGCTTCACAGAGACACCACTAGAAGACTGTTTTGTTCTTTGGAACAGAAGCCTATTAACCATATGAACAGTCTAAAAGGATCAACGCTCATTTTCTGTCTATCTTTTCGCGAATTTCTATTTTTTTTATATTCATGTGTTTGTGAAGAAAAAATTAAGACCTAGGGTTTCTTTATATATATATATATATATATATAAAACAGAACCTCAGCAACGAGATTGACAGAATCAAGAAAGAGAATGAAAGCATGCAGATTGAGCTGAGGTAGATTTCCCTTCCTCCCTTTGATCTCTTTGATCTTGATTAATTTCAATTTTCTTTCTCTCGATTGATAATATCAAAATATGTGAATTTCCAGGCATCTGAAAGGGCAGGATATCTCATCTTTGCCCCACAAAGAGTTGATGGCCATAGAGGAAGCCCTTGATACTGGCCTTGCTGCTGTCCGTAAAAAGCAGGTAGTGCGGTGTTCTGTAATAAAAAATAAATGCTTATTTGCTTGCTAATTCCAAGCTCTTGATAATTGATACACACACACACACACACACTAGGCTTGATAAGCAGGTTAGTGCAGTGTCCCTTTATTTGTTTTTTTCTTTAATGTTTATTTAATTTTAGTTTCCTTGATTTTGGCAGATGGAGTTCCACAGCATGTTGGAGCAAAATGTATGTATATTTCAAACCGTCACTTCATATTATGAGTGACAAGATTATGGCTTCGATTTTTTGGCCTCTATTTATTATCTTCTGGTTTCTCCTGCAAAAACTAGTTAAAGTCTTGCTTTTTGTCTAACTATATTCCTTCTTACTGGAAATTTTCAGGAAAAGATATTGGATGAGGAGTTCAAGCACCTCCAGTTCGTTCTGGTATAATTTGCTATCACCTTCGCTCTGAATTTTAGGTGTGCTAGCTAGCTTGTATGTACTGTTTCATGCATGGGGAATTGGCTATGCCATCACCACACATCAAACTAATTAATTAACCAGGCCAATTGGCTATCCAAAAAGCAAAAAGAAGGCTCGAACATAAAATCAAGTGACTGAAACAGTAAAAGTTAAAGAGAAAAAAAATTATATCCTCTAGGCAGGCTTGGCCCCCTTCATTCATCTTGTTAATATGAGTGAATTTTGTTACTGACTCAAGTCTGTATATACCCTGGTCGATATATATTCGAGATTGACCAAAAACTGAAAATCAACTCCATATCTTGATTGGTTTAATTGAATCATCCCATGACATAAGTAGCTAGCTAGATCATGATGACCCTGCCTGGTTCTCAATCCTACTGTGAATATTCATTCCTTGAAAGTTTATCAATGTATATTCTCTCTTTGTATGTATATATATATATATACACACACACAGCAACAACAAGAGATGGCCATGGAAGAGAATGCGATGGAGATGGAAAATGCTTATCATCAACAAAGGGTGAGAGACTATAATTCCCAGGTGCCTCTCGCATTCCGCGTGCAGCCTATCCAGCCAAATTTGCAAGAGAGGATGTAATTGGGTCTCAAGTTGTACCCCTAATCCTCTTACTTGCTTTCTTGATTAATCTTTTCAGCAGTCCAGTGTTTGTATTAATTAATTTGGTGTCATCTCAAGCCACTAGTCGTACTAAAACTTGTATAATTAAGCTTTGCGAGAACCACTTAGCCCGTGAAACACTAAATGTTGCTGTGTGACTGCGTGTGCATTCACAGCCCATGCCTATCTGCTTTATAAATTATGTGCACATCTCATATATATGAATCGAGTACTCTTGAAAATCGGCACGTACCTTCATTTGTAGCCTGGGTTCTTGGGGAATTTGTGACCTGGTTATGCCTGGGGGCAAATCTTGTTTGCCTTCTCTTTAAAAAAATTTAAAATTTAAAAATACAACAAAATAATAATATTTTATTATTAAAATTTATTTTTTATATCAGGCTTTGCAATTTAAAAAATAAAATAAAAAATTATTTTAAAAATACTTTTAAAATATAAAAACAGACAGATTTTAATTTTAATGATGCAAGTTATCTTTTTCTTTTTTCTCTTCTCTTCGGGTGTGCCTTAGGGCTTCATGGAAACATAGGATGATATCAATTTAATTCGAGTCATTTTTGGATGCAAGAAATTAAGTTACAAGGCCTAATAGGCCTTTAATTTATAAGGCACAGCTCTTATCTGATAGGCCCAAACCACTACCTCGAGCCCAGAAAAACCCAAGAAAAGGTTCGTGCTTCATAGCGCAATTAGTCCACGATGAGACGCGGATCCTTCCAGGATGGTTTTTTTCTTTTTGATGTTTTTAAAATATGTTTTATTTAAAAGATTATTAAATTAATAACTTTGTTTAAGTATGTTTCCATAATTTTAATATGTTAAAATATAAAGATTAAAAAAATTATTTTAATATATTTTCAAGTAAAAATTATCTTTAAAAAGTAGGTGTTTGAAAATGCATTAAAAATTATTTTTCAAAGTGTTTTTAGTTTATAAATATCTTAAAATAATATTTTTTTATTTTTAACATTATTACATAGAATAATCCAAAAATATAATACAAATAATAATTTAAAACTAAAAAAAATCAAATTTCTTTTAAATAAATTATCCAACCACATCACCTAACACTAATTATATTACAATACCAAGTATGTCATCATTAGCGGAACACCAAACACACAAATGAAGCATCAGCGATTAATTAATTCCAGCCCGTCCATAAGGTCATGAGATAAATTAAATTTATCTAATTTAATAATTCAATTTCACGCGTCACTCAGCTAAGAATTCGGAGGTTAATTCTCTCTCTACCCCACCCTCTTCTCCAAGAGCTTCACGTGGCCTGACATGATTGTTTAAAAAAATGCCTAAAGGGTGATTACCCTGGGGTTAGGCACGTGGTCTGCACTTTTCGAAAGAAAAAATAAAATGGCATAAATGAAGTCAAGCATCGAGTAAATAAAGCTAAAAGTTACGGGTAAAAGATTGTCTCTCCACGTGTATTAGTGATGTTTTTATTTACTTTTTTTTATTGATTTTTTTTAATTTAATTCTTTTATGTGTGTGTGATATGTTTATAGGAATTTGAAATTAATAACTTATTTTAATTTGTATCTTATATAGTTACCATAATATTAAAAAATATTATAGTATCGAATTAATATCAAAAAAATATCTCAGCATTGTAGTATAATATTTTTTTAAAAAAATTTAGTTAAACAAAAAATTATTTTAAAAAAACTAGATTATTAAACTTTGTGGGGTCAATATAACTCGGTTTGCAAGTTTAGTAAGATAACCCTGATTGTCCTAATCTAGGGTTTAGCGGGCTGTTTTTTTTACTAATTGAACTTGATTATGTGATCGTCTATTTTTTTATCATGTAGTTAAAAAAAAATAATTTTAAAAAAACATGTTATTGAATTTTAGAAAATCCATGAGCCTGTTGACAGGTGTGATGAGTTTAACTTTTCTTTTTTAAATTTATTTATTTCAATTTCATCATTTGATATTAAATTAATTAATAATTGAGTTTTATAATTTGTTTCGTTGTGCTTTTTATGAGGTTATCGTGATCTTTAAAAAAAATCTCAGTACTGATTTAGTACTCAATTTTACGATCGTTTATTTTTGTTATCATATAGATAATTACATAATAGTTCAAAAAAACAAGTTATTAATTCAGGTGGAGTCCATCACTTGGTTTGCAAGCTTGGCATGGTAACTTGAGTTACCTGATTCATAGGTTTAGCGGGTTTACCAGTCAAACCTTATATGTGTTTTTTAGTTTCGGTCCTTTAATTTTTTAATTATTTTTTTTATTTCATTTTTCTTCAATATTGTACTGGTTGATAAATAGAATTTGTGATTTATTTTTTTTACTTTCTATAGAATTATCGCGATTTCAAATAAATATTTTTTTAAGATTGATGCTTGATTTTCAAACATCTAATGTTATTGTAAAATTAAATAAAAATAATTTACATAAACAAAAAAAGTTATTAAATCCATTGAAATCTACAACCCAGGTCGCGGAGTGACCGAGTTTGGTCCAACCCGATATCATCTTAATATTAGGAAACAAAATGTCATCTTAAAGTTTTTTTAAAAACTATGACATATTTTTATCGGTTATTTAAGTTATTTTTTTATTCATTAAATTAAATGATTTGCTTTTTAATAAGTTTTTATATGATTTAATTTAATTTAAAATTCAAGTCATGATAAATTTTAAAATCAAATCACTTGATTAAACTTAATAACACTACAGAAAACTCTTGGTACTCTTTAACTTCTTTTTTTTAAGTCTGGAAAAAAATTAATCTATGTAGGCAAATATGCATATATGATTGAAAATCCATCACCGATGGCCTCCTACTACCAAACCCCCACTTTTGCTGTGACATGGCCACCTTGGGTATTTTCGTAATCTTCCTAGTCAAAGTATTCCTCGTGACATTAACAAAACAAATTAATAAGGTAAAGATTAACACTATGGTGGCTTTTTCTTATGTTGTAATCACATGCTTTTTTATATGTATTTTTCTTCATGTTTCTTACTCTAGCACGTCATATGATAGATGTTCAAATGATGCAGTGTATGTGAGTTTTTCGTGCATGTTGATAAAGAGACCCAAGATGATTAAGATTGATGAATTGAAAAACAGGATAATTTCTTAGTTCAATTAATTTTATTTATTATTTATAGCTACGGTGTCGAATAAGTTATGTTTGTTTGCTGGAAAGTAATTTTATTTTAAAAAGTAAATTCCAAAAAAGTGAATTCCGGGAAAGTGAATTACTTTCCGATGTTTGGTAGTGTAATTAAAAATAAGTTGGAAAATAATTTTCAGTTTTTTGTTATGTCATGGAAAATAAGCTGAAAAATAACTTATTAATGTTTTATTTTTCTCAAATTTATTAAAATAATGAGAAACAAATCTTACAAATTAAAAAGTTGAAAGAGAGTGAAATTGAAATTGAAAAAAAAATTCATAAATTATCTCAAATAAAATAAATAATAAGCAAAATAATAGAGATTAAATCTAAAAATAAAAGATAAAGAAATTAAAATAATAATAAATAATATTTTATAAATTATTTCAAATAAAATAAGTAACAATAAAAAGAATGATGATCAAATTTGATAAATAAAAAATTTCAATAAAAAAATGATAAGAAAAAAACAAATAATAGTTATAAAAATAAGAACCAAAGTTAATATAAAAATTTAATTTTAAGAGATGAAATTGAAAAATAAATATTCAAAACAAAATATATATAACAATCAAAAGTTTGAGGATCAAATTTGATATAATCAGCAAATAATATGACATTTCTAAATTTTTCATAACTTTCGAAAAGTGTTTTTTGTCCAAAATTTTCAGAAAAATACTTTCCTAAAAATCAAGCCAATTTTTCCTTTAACTGAAAAGTGTTTTCTATTGACCAACTTTTCTAATAACAAACAAACACAGAAAAGTCTGGAAAGTGGTTTACCGGAAACCACTTTCCAGGAAACAAACATGGCCTTAACAAGAAAAGTCAAAGTAGTTGGTAACTAATAGTAAATAATGATTGGTAAGCTAGTGTAGTTAGCAGCTAGTACTTGCAAAATATATAATTTAAACGATGCAAAGACTTTTTGATGCTTAAGGGTGTGTTTGACGTTGCGTTTTAAAAATGTTTTTGAAAAAAATTGAAAATTTTTTATTTTTATTGTTGCTTCAAATTAATATATTTTTAATGTTTTCAAATCATTTTGACGTACTGATGTCAAAAATAATTTTTTAAAAATAAAAAACATTATTTCAATGTATTTTTAAATAAAAAACACTTTGAAATACAACCGCCACCACATTGTTAAACATGCTCTAAGTCAACAATTTTTGCAGAGAGAGAAAATGGATTGATATTTTAGAGAGAAAGAATTTAAAAATATGCATGATGAAAGTATTAAGAATTAATAGATTCTGAATCTTTAAGCCTGAATAATTCATTATGTATTTATAACTCGTGAGCTTTATCATTTTGTGGAGAGAAGAGGCTGAAGTATAATTTAATTCTCATGATATTTTGAGTTGTATTTTACTTAAAATAATACATATTGTATTAGTATAAAATACCGAGAGGCTCGTGTTGGGTCTTGTAATTTTTTTTTAATTGAATATCGGGTTCGTGTAAGGTATCTAGGTCCATTAAAAATAAAAAATGAATCAAGATACGTTGCTTTGACCCAAGAAGAAGAGGTCTTTAAATGCATTTTTTTTCTGATTAGTGTGGGGTGTCCGGACCAGCTTGCACGCACCACGACTATTCCCCACGGCCCACTGAACATCCTGCAAGCCCAGTGAGCAGGTAAGGCACCGCAGGGGTGACAGGCGTGCACATAGAGGATCGAACTCGGGTCTGAGGCGGAACAAGTCACACGATGACCGCTGAGCTCAACCATCAAGGGCCTTCAAATGCATTTCTAACAAGGCTAGTCGTGTCACTTTCAGCACACCTAGCAGTGAACATACCCCTGGATGGTGCACTTGGGGTACAATACCTAGTGCTTGTCTGGGAACACCGTGTAAGCCGTGTTTCTTTTTGCTATTTTTTTTTATTTTCAAATCGTTTTGATGTGTTGATATCAAAAATATTTTTTTAAATAAAAAAATATTTTTAAATTAAAAATACTTTAAACTACGACTACTACCACAATTCCAAACACAATTTTAATTCCAATCACCTTAGCTTGTCTGGGACTGTGGTTGCGGTTGGTTTTCAAAGTGTTTTTCATTAAAAAAATATCAAAAAAATATTTTTTTTATTTTTTAAAAAATATTTTTGATATCATTGCATAAAAATGATCTAAAAACATTAAAAAAATATTAATTTAAAAAAAAATAAAAAAATTTTAAATTTTTTTTAAAATATTTTTAAAATACAAAAACAAAGATATTTAATAAAAGTTGCGATCTGATGTGGTATTAAGCATCTTTAGAAATGTTTTTGGATTTTTTAAGGTTTTCTGTGTTTTGTTTTTGCTGTTAAATATGGATCCATCACCTGTTAAGTACTTTTGTTTGAAAACTATTCTTTTTACCTGCCGACGGGAAATTATACTGTAAGCATTCTCTCTTGCAAAAAAAAAAAAAAAAAACAAAAAAAAATCCACAGTTACAGATAAAAAAAGGAAAAAAGAAAAAAGAAATCGATGACCTCTTTCTCTCCCTCGCGTATATTTCTCTCTCCGGCAACACGCTCGCTTTTCCTTTCCGTGCGTCCTATTTATCCTTTGACAACACCATTAAGCAACTCTCTCTCTCTCTC
>Ga0325405_1004616_pt1 | contig 14022 bp, 9 predicted proteins | sample PopdelMetagenome_21_FD_205663 | JGI IMG/M metagenome (GOLD analysis project Ga0325405, IMG submission 205663) | Populus deltoides microbial communities from Bellville, Georgia, United States - Xylem-Control-R2 | ecosystem: Host-associated > Plants > Phyllosphere > Stem > Wood/Secondary xylem... | reverse complement strand
GAATAATTTATGCAAATGAAAATAGGGAAAAGTACTAAACAGAAAGAAGAAATGAGGGAAAAAAAAGGGAGAAGCTTTTATTATTATTATTATTATTATTATTATTAGATGGGCTGCACTACTCAGGAACGTTTGGTACTGTATTTGTACTTGCGTTTCCTCCAAATTTAATTTTTTTTTTTTGCTAAAATTGAGTGCGGTTTGTACTTTTTGGATCGTTTTGATGTGCTGATGTCAAAAATGATTTTTAAAAAATAAAAAAACATCATTGGCATGCATTTCGGCACGAAAAGCTATTTGAAAAGCACCCGCAACCACACTGCCAAACACGCTCTCAGAATAGTAGAGTATTTAAGAGTGATTGTTATTTTTTATTTAAGTGTTTTTTTACTTTAAAATGTATTAAATAATACTTTTTATTTTTTATATTAGCATAGTAAAAATAATTTAAAAAATAACACAATCAATAAAATATTTAAATAAATAACACAATTTAACAAGTTATAAACCTCATATGCGATTCACGAGTCATATGCACGTGAGACATGGGACTCACCAAACCAAAATAAATTATCAAGGTAATTTTTTCTAGCCTCTTAACTCCCTGCCACAAAAAAACAACCTAAGAATAATCACAATTCATAAACACAATTTACAATTCATCTCCCCAACAAAATTAAAAAATCAACACACCATAATTCATCAAATTTAACAATTCATAATTAAACACAATAAAAATTCACATAAAATTTAATCTGAAATCATAATTCTTAAAATACCAAAATGTATAATCTAACTGTAACAGCCCGGCCCAACTGGTTATATATTGTCCGCTTTGGGCCTTACCGCCCTCATTGTTTTGTTTCTGGTGACACGAGCCCACTTTTGAGCCTGACGCCCCAAAAAACGTATGACAAGTTAGCAACCAGCACTCTTAATAAGGCCAGCTACTACTCTCTCACCTGCCAATATGGGATCTTACAATCCATCCCCTTTAAGGAGTCCGACGACCCCGCCGGCACAACCGGACAGCCAGTGAGGCCGGCTCTGATACCAAATGTAACAGCCCAGCCCAACCGGTCATATATTGTCCGCTTTAGGCCTTACCGCCCTCACAGTTTTGTTTCTAGTGACGCAAGCCCATTTTTAAGCCTGACTCCCCAAAACGCGTATGACAAGTTAGCAACCAACACTCTTAATAAGGCTAGCTGCCACTCCTTCACCCACCGATGTGGGATCTTACACTAACTATTTATAAAAATCACCTAACTTATGGACGAGCCTGCACCACCCCAACTTGTTCAACTCGAGGACATGTTTGTAGCGCTTGTATAGGAATCAACACCAGATTCACCCTAACTCATAGATAGGCCTATAATGCACTTATGGATGAACCTACCTCCCTAACTATATGTCCTATAATTTCTCTGGAATCTTCCAATGGACTTAGTTTGTCAATAATTCTATTGGTATATTATATTTTGTCGATAATAGCATTAGTATAAAACATTTTATCTATTTCCTTGTATTTTTGTGTTCCCTATCTATCCAAACTGCAAATACAGTAAAATCGTAACACAGTAACACCATTTTTATTCAATAACATTATAATAAAATCATAACAATAAATGGTTCATCAATGTTCATAATAGTTCATTGTAAGAAAAAAAACCATAAAGATTATATTAAATTCAATTTCATTACACGTTGATGTTTTATGTTTAAAATCGGTTTGAAATCTTTTAATCAGAATTGCCTTTTATTCCATCATCGTCATGTTCATCATAATCTTCTTCATTAAATTGAAACTCATCAATATCATCATCTTCACCGACTTCCGTATATCCATTGCTTCTAATATATTAATTAATTCATCAACGTCAACATCAACAAAAATATTCTCGGCAACTCAATATGTATTAACAAACTCATAAAGTTTAAAGACATTGTCTCTAGTAGCTACTTCATCTTTACCATCTTAGACAACTTGAACACGACCCTTAAGTTTGGTTTTCACTATAGATAATCAATTAACTCTAAAACGATCCTTTCTAAAGAAAATAGTATATATGTAATAAAGTCATTTTCAACGTTGCAATGTCTAGCCTTTGTATTAATTTAGACCAAATCATGGTGGTGATCTATTATGATTTATCTATCGGTGATATAATACCAATAATATTTGAATAAAAAAAACTATATTATACTCGTTATGATATAACAGTTCAATCACCTCTTCTAACTTCTTGTAATAATCAACTTCAAACTCATTAGAAATTGATCCCTTAACACAAACTCTATTATTATAGGTCTTTCTACCCTGACCATACTTTGATAATTTTTTAATTTGATTTTTTTTTATTTCATTCTTCAACATTAATTTAGTTGGGACGAGTTGCGAGTTTTAAGGATTTACTCAGGTTTAGGAGGTTCCCCGAGGTTTGCTTGGTTTTTTTTTAAAGATAATTTTTTTTCAGTTTCAGACTTCAATATTTATTCAATTAGAGATTGATCTTTGTTTTATTTATTTATTTATTTTCTACAGAATTTTTTACTAATTTTAAAAATGACCTGAGTTATCTCAGTTCTTTTTATTTGTCATTTTTTGTTGAATTTACTTTGATAAATTTTTAAAATTGATATCTTTTATTTTATCCTTTAATATCAAATTGATTAGGGATTAATTTTTTTTAGTTTCATCCTTCAAGGTTGGAGTTTTTTATATTAGGCTTCGTGATTTTCTTCAATTTTCTTTTTATTGGTCTCGTCGCTTAGATCGTGGGTTTCAAATGTTAGCTTGGGTTGATTCGAATTTTTTTCATGATTGGTTTTTTTATTTATTTAATTTTTATTATGTTTTGTTCTTCAACATTTTATTATTTTATAATTAAACTTCCTAATTGTCCACTTATTAGGATTTAAAAAATATTTAAAGGCCCGTGTATGGGCCCTTTTCAAATGGGTTTTGCGTATCTGGCTTGCCAAGCCTAAGTAGTGCTTCGCCTTTTTTTTTTTTTTTAATTATCATTTTCTCTTTACAAATTGTAGCTTGGGAAACCAAGAAAAGAGGTAAAAGGTAAAACACCATAAGCTCTGATTCACCAAATACATTTTCCTCGAGCAGCATGGACATGAGAACTGCCAGGTGCCAGCATAAATGCATATATTCGATTTTAGATGGAGAGTCTCCAGGTAATTGACAATGGCTCAGGATTATGTAAAACTCCATTAACAGGAACAATATACCAGCATAGTGTTAGCAAAGGTTGAAGCCCTTTGTGACACATGGTCTAATGATTCAATTGATATTTAGCTGCTTGAGTTTTAATTGGAAATATAAATTAATGAAGTTTTTGACATTGTTTACCGTCTCTCAATGGATGAACTTTAATTCTGAATTTACTTCATTTCATTGCATGCGAAAATAAATTTATTTTATGTAATTTTAAAATTTAGAATATGATCTTTTTTTATGCACAAGAAATTATCTAACTATGTATACATTAGAGTTATGTACAAGAAATTATAATGTTTTACTTATTAAACTTTTTATGTGACTATTTGCATTCTAATAAGTCAAAGTTGTGTTATTTATTATTTATCTATTTTTTTATGGAAGCCATTTTGATAGATCCCTAGACTTATTAAAGGAACTTTGGGTTAAAATTTTAAATTAAAAAGTCTTTGATGTGCCCTTTTAACCACCCTACTCAATTTTGGATCTACTTGTGAGAAGTGAGCTTCTATTCTTTTTAACTATATCTCTAAAATAATGAATAAATCTACATCTTTAAAGTGGCATGTTATTTGCGTTCATAAGCTATCATTTGCTAGTAAATTATTTCCACTCTATGTCTCTACCATCCCTGTATCACTTTAGGGAAGAGCAAAAGAAAGTCTTGTCTTGGCCTCAATGTAAAAAGGATTGGTCATAATTTTTCAACTGTAAAAGAAATGGATAGAGCAGCAAGGAGAGTTGAAGGAAAACATGGTAACAATTACCTTTTCTCATTCCATTTGGTCAAATGTGCTGAAGAAAATGCCAAGCCTGCCCTTTACATGGAACTGTTATATACATCATTTCTCTCTCCCTGCACTTGTATTGGTCTATATCTCCCTTCTCTTCTTTCGGCCGTAGACCCTCATCATTGTGATATCATTTCCAAATTCTGACTACCTCCCAGCAATTTCACTTCTGCTGACACCTTTGCTATGAAAATCAACTTAGTTGCCTGAGCTCCATCCTCTAAAGGCCGTTTTCCAACTATTTTCCCTCTATCAGATCATGGAAATGTTACTGTTTGTGCCAGCCGATCATGGCAAACCATCCTGCCTTCCCTTTCTATCTATAACATAGTTTTGCTGCTTTGTTGTCGAATGCATGATCGGTTTCCAATGTTGGTGAAAAGAACTTGTGCAACTCATCTGAGGACACAAGAACAGAAGAAGATCAAGAAGACAACAAAAACCAACTTACACAACAAATAAAAAAACATAGGTCAATTACAAAAAAAAAAAGGCATATTCATTACATGTCTGTTGTAGCATCTCTTATGGATCCCATAATATACAACCTCAACAAAAATCACGACTCACAACAGTTTACATCATTTATAGCCATAGTAGTAACTTGACATAAAAGCATTGCTGTTCTCTTTGGAAAAGAATTAGGGTTTCAATTGGCAAATGGTGAATCGAAGAAGCTAGGGTTTGTCTTATCGATCTATACAGAAACGGATGATTGAGTGAAGGAAAAAGTCTGAGTTCTGGGGTGTTTTTGAAAGGAGAGTGGTATTTGCAACTGGTTGATCTAGCCTTAAAATCTGTCCTTCCAATAACATTTATAAAGCCTTACAATAACTTCCAAAATCAATCAGTTTTTCAAAGCTCAAAACAACGTGGATTGTGCACTTCTCCCCAAGATTTAGGCCACCAGCACGACACTGATGCCCATGCCATCACCATTTAAAGGGTTATACAGAGTCGGTGGAACCCGACTTGGAAAGTTCACATCATGTTTTTTCTTCAAAACATTAGAAAACAAACTCCTAATAGTTGTCAGCTTCTTATGCAGGTTACTTGATGGTAAAGCCACTCCAATTCAAACCAGAAAGCAACCTTACAACACTTCAAGGCTGGCAAATGTCATAGAGAACCTATCAGATTAATGTCCCTTCAACTTTGATTTGGACATTACCCTTACAAATGTTTTTGAATGAACACACACCTCATAAGGCGAAGCATGAGATTACTACAACAATCATTTCCATATCTTCCAAATTTACAAGGCAGCAAGAACTCAACTCCATTCCCACTACATCAACAAGGATGATTTCTGATGTTTCCCAAAGCATTTTTTTTTTAAGGAAAATCAAAATTAAATTAATGTACCATGAGATCATTTATACCATTTTTACCGCGACTAATTAAATCAAACATACGCTTACCATTGAACTTTACAGCTTCCAGCTACAGGAAAGCCAGACAATGGATAACTTGATGAAAGCTATCTTCCAGTGTGCGTTTCTATTAAGTAATTTACATCTCAGCTGGAACTTCCAACAGGTTTTGATCCCCAATAATCAGGTCCTCTTCCCAGTATCTCAGCTTCTCTTGCTATCTGAATGTCTGAAGGCCAAAAATGATGATATACAAGCTTCAATAGAAAACGAGGGAGCAATGCACTAACTATTATGAGAAAAATGGTGAGCCAATAGGTAGGCAGCTTTGTCAGATGGTAAATGGTCCTGGCAAAGGAAAATGGCATGCATTAGCTTATCTGAATAAAGCCCATATTAAAACACACTAAATATTGTCATGAACACCAATAATACTAACCCATAATTAGGGAAGATAGGTATAGAATCCAATACTACCACACAAGCAAATGCAACGATCACTGATCCCCAAACAGCAAGATGAGTAATAGAAACCCAACGTTGAACATCCATTGCCAGGTGTATATTGACAAGGATAACAACTGCTACTGTCCACAAATTGCCTATGCTCCATATATCAATTGTGCTTTCCTTATAAATGAAGATGGGTATGCCAAAGAGAACAAGACTCTGCCATAGTGTATCAGCCATCATGACCCAGAATAGGCGTATATTGTAAGCCTCGTGTCTATACCCCACACCATAAAGTTTTGGATACTGTAACAGTGTCCGATGGCTTAAGTCCTTGTCCAGAATACCAACAACAATGGTAGGCACAGAAGTATAGATAACAGAATATAGAACACTGCTCCAATCTGTCAGTGCTGACGTTGTTGAAAAAGCTGTGAACAATATATACCTACAGATGCCAAAAACAGAAAGCGCATAGTGACTTAGGACCAAAACTTCAAGTAATTGTGCATAGTATACAATTCAAAGAAAACAAGAGATGATACTTAGAATTTTAAAGAGAAAGAAAGTTTGTAGTTTAGAATTTAATCCATAACAGACATCTTTTCAAAGTAAATTCTACACAAGGACTTGAAAAACAAATGGACATAGCCCAGACAGTAAGTAACTTTCAACATAAACTTTAGAAGTGGTAATGAAAAGCAAAGAAAGCTACACTCCACCCTCACCAAAAATGGAGTTCTAAATTGAACATGGCCCAGCCAATGAACTTAAAGTTGGAGCGAGTGGAGGGAGAAAGTTTTGGATAAACAAAGAATAGAACCCCAACTCAAATTTTTTTCAGACCATGCAAAGTGAACTCAAAAAAATGGCAAGGAAATAACAAATGGCCATGTAAAGTGTCTTGTTGCTCGTAGGTTGTAAGTATTTTAGGATTAATTGTATAATGCATGTCTGACTCTAAGCCATTTCATGATTTAAATCCAGGAACAGAAACCTATCTCGTCAACAAACATCAAACTGAAAGAAATCAAAGATATAAAGTGCCAAGGACTCAGGTGTACCAGAATAACATCAATACAAAAACAGCATTGCGGTAGAAGTTGTAGAGAATCAAATAACCAATGCGTTGATAATTCCAGTGTCCATGTACCAAAAGTAGTCTTTTCAGGAACCGAAACTGTCCCATAGCAAAATCTGATGCCATAACTGCTTGACGCCCTTCCTGACCACATATTCCAACACCAACATCCGCCATTTGGATCATTGAAACATCATTAGCTCCTACGAAATGCCAATATTCAGAAAGGGTATAAGGATATTGATTTGCTTGTGCATCCACATTAAAGAGCACAAATAGCTCAGTGACATAAAAACTCAACCATTGATACCAGCTGAAGTAGGAGTGAGTTTTTTGATTTAGCTCTGAATAATTTCATCTTAATTTTTTTTTCAAAAAACAGAATTTTCTAAAATACCAAACAAAACTGAACGGGGACAATCACTAACTGCATTGACAACGAAAATATTAAACTACTCAGTTGATAGTCAGTTATTTCTGTTTTACATACCTTGTTATCCTATAAAATACACTAAATGTTTTTTAGGAGAAGGCATTTTAACCTAAATATGGCCTCCAACCATACCTGAGATGAGAATGGGGAAGAGTGGTGCCCTTAATAGACTCCTTTCATCTCTCTCAATTGTACATTTTCTGTATGAGACAAACAATTGTCTCATGCATATATTAATTGCCATCAAAACTGGAGTTGCATCACAAAGAGGTAGTTTGCCCTAACATGGAAACCTAACTAAGATGACGCAAACATTATAACCTAAAGTCACAATATTTTCCTACAAAAATTAATGTTGAATATTGTAGATGCAGGCAATATAGCGACCAAGAGAGAGCCTAAGATCTAGCTCAAGAAAATAAAGGATGGGATTAAGAAATGACCAACATGTGCAGGTAGTCTATTGTTACTATACAAGATATTAAGTGTAGTCATAGCATTCAGGCAAGTGGATTTGACATCAAATATTTGCATGTCTACTTCCTTAGCCTCGTGGTCTAGGGGTTTTTGGCCCAAAAGATCACAGCTAATTAGAACCATCACAAGTACATTTAATACCTCAGAATCTCTTGAGTACCTCGAACGACCATTTGGTGATCAAAGCATTAAAATAGTTATGATGAATAAGGGAAGGCAGTTTTTTTTTTAAAAAAAAAAAAAAAACCTTACAAAGGCTATGTACTTTATAGTCTTAGTATAATTACATTTATGCCCTTCAGAGCTGATGAATTTTCTGTTGTTTAACATCAAATACCTAAAAAGTGATTAAATGAGTCTTAGCATATGAAACTAGCAACCAAGCATAGTAGCTTTTGTGACTTTCCAGTCATGCATCCAATTACCCTTTATATTTCCTTATTCCCTCATCAGGCATTAGACTAACTGAAAATTAAGAAGAAAGTTGACTAAAGCACTATTCTTTATGTTTGTCAATAGAAGAATCCACTACTGTCTATCAAAGGGATATAAAAATCTATACAACAATACTTGCTATAACACAAGTGTATATACTATTAATCATGTACTATATCAAGTGAAAAAAATGAGACAAACCATATACATATGATATTTCACAATATGGCACAAAAACTGAATAAGGAGTGAGCTTGGTTGCAGTGCAAGGTGACAGGATGTATATAAGTATATAACATTTAATTTAAGCACCACACACTGAATAGGGGAGACAAACCAAGCCAAAGCTAGATGTTAAATGATGGAGCATTACCCTTGGTTGTTATTTTAAAGTTTTGGGCTGCAAATAAAATGGACACTCACTAGATGTAGGTGTTTTTATTTTACTTTATATGACAAGTGTTTGTAGTTACATAATTGGGGAAAAGAGAGCTTAAAAAAAAAAACTGATCCAGATCTTAAATGATGCGGCATCTCCCCCATCTGTTATTCTAAGAATTTGGGCTGCACAAAACATGCAGAGCTTCTAGGTGTATGTATTTTTTATTTCATTTCAAACAATAGATGTTTGTAGATGAAAATAGAAATGCATAAACTAAACTGAACCAAACCATTACAAGAAAAAAATTATATTTCAAAACTAAAAGCTAACGAATAATCTAGTTGACAAAACCAAATAGAGCTTACCCTATACTAGGAGAAGGACAGAAACTACTAAATATCGTTCCTTCCATGACAAAGGACACCATGCTCAACTTTCCAAGCAAGCCCAAACAATTTTCTTACAAAATATAAATTCTTAGAAATAACTCACCATCACCAATAGCCAATGTCATATCATCAGATCGGCTCTTGATTAGATCAACAATCCCTGCCTTCTGTAATGGTGCAACACGACAGCAAAGCACAACCTTACAATAAGTTGCGATGTCAAAAAGCTGTAGAGAGATCATAAAAGAACTGATTATTTATAATATATCAAATTTGAACCAACAAGGCTATGTGTGCTCCAAATAAGATGGAACTCAAAGTATCAAATGCCAGAAATTAGAAAGTGCAGTATAAAATCAAATCCATATGTTGTGTAAAACATAGGAAAATGATTCTCACCTCTGACTCAAGTTCTTTTTCCAAAATGTATACCAAACTGTTCCCGTCAATTATGAGAGCTAGTGGCACTTCCTCCTTCCTTTCTGGCCTCTGAAGGTAGTCCATTTCAGCATTGCATTTCAAATATTGGCTTCCTTCGTTTGATAAATTTAAACCACACTTGGCCTTAGCATCAGACAAAAGTTTTCTGCAGTCATTCTCTGAATTGCCGTTTATAATAATTTGCTCCATATCTGGTGTCAGGAGTTTGCAAGAGAGGCCAATAGACATTGCCGTCTCTTGCTTATCACCAGTCAGAACCCAGACCTTGATCCCTGCTTGCCGTAGGGACTCAATGGCTTCCGGCACACCTTCTTGTAGCTTGTCTTCAATTGCAGTTGCACCAAGTAAATTCAAGTCGCACTCTATGAGAGCTGCTGTTTGGCGTAGCCTTGCTGCTCTATCAGTCAAAGAAGTGCTTGCATCATCAAACCTGCATTGCCACAGCTCAAGTTCTTCCTCTGTAAGATCCCTGGCAGCAATCACAAGTGTGCGCAAACCTTGTGATGAATATTCCGTCAAATGACTGTATGTTGCAGAACGCCTTGCATGATCATCCTTCCCTGAGTCTTTTGCTAAAATACTCAACACTGAAGAATCAGCACCTTTGACCAGCACTTTTACAGCATCATTAGGATATCTGATTACAACAGACATTCGTTTCCGCACGCTATCGAATTCATGCATGCCCAAAACACCCAACCTGAATTTCACATAAGATCTATTTATTACCACTTCTTCCATTGATAAGAAATAAAAAGTATCTTCAATTGACATCAAAGAGATGGTTTAAATTTTGAACTTCAGAAAAGCAAATAAAGCATGATAGCTAGAGAATGAAGTGTGGACTGGAGAGATTTGTACCTTAGTGTCTCACCATTAACATCAATTACTATATGTCCAGATGTTCGCTCGAAGAGAGTATAACCATAAGCAGAGGCAGCAGCAACTAAAGCTTGCTCATCAGGAGATTCACCCTGATAGTCAATAGTTTCTACATCCTCAAAAATTTGACTGTCTGTGCAACTAGAAAATCCATCATGAGTACGGACTGGGATCACAGTGTTGCATGCAGCTAGTGCAAGGAAAAATTCATGTGCAACAATTCTTTCATCTCCAACTAAGTCTTTGTGCAGCAATTTCAAGAGCTCAGAATCAACAGTAATTGTAGATTTAAGTTTCCATCTCTTTTGTGTAGTTGCAGCTGTAAACAGTCAAGGAAAATGGAATGTCATGTATAATGAAATCCTAGCATGCTTTACAATGATGAAATCTATAGTAATCACTCACGAACTGAACAGTACACATTATTTACACAATCATCTTTGACAAGCATGATAAATGCAAATAATGCATAGATCAAAATAAGCAGTAAAAGCTTCAGACTAAGCAGTACATTTACCAACATGTATGTTCTTGTAAATAGTGGAAAAAAGAGGTGAATTTGAAAGACCTGACAATAATCCATAAAATAAAACAGAAATATAATACACTGTGAGTGCAATATGTCAATGTTGCAACTGCTGATGAGTGCAACATATCCCAAGGCTTAATACATGATTTAATAAGCAAGACTACAACAAAATCTATCCTGAATTGAAGCTGATAACCAAGTAGAGCAGGGTTTACTACCTGAAATGTTCTCTTCCAGCAATTGCTCAGCAGTTAGCAAGGAGCCTCCATAATTTTTCCCATTTACACTTGCTCTTCGAAATTCCATTTTGTTCTCAGTAAGTGTCCCTGTCTTGTCTGAAAAAACATAGCGTATCTGACCCAGATCCTCATTTATGTTCAAGGATCTGCACTGAAACCTTGAGCCAGAACTACTATCAAACATGTGCCTGTCTCCAATCATGAAATAGGACTGCCCTATACGAACCAGCTCCATTGTAATATAAAGAGAAATGGGAATCATTATCTGAAACACTATGATAGAGCTCAAAAATGAGAAAAAAATCTCCATAGGAATCCCATAAAATTTGTATCTTTTTCCATAATCCTTCCCGGGCGTGAAGTATCTCTTTCTGTAATATGGTAAATAATCAAGCTGGTCCTCATATCGTGCAAGCCAGAGACCCATTCCCACCGCAACAACCAGACACATTATGAACAGAAAAATAGACAACCATAGTGTCTCCCGATTCATGTAAATTTCCAGTTTGCTTCTTTTGGAAGGAGAAGCTGCGCTATTCAACATTGCTTTTGTTTCCTGGCCAGCATACACCACAACACCTATTATCCAACCAGTGTTCTTCAGCTGACATCCACGCAATACAATGTTAGATTGGCTAAGGGAAAACTTTTGCCCATTGAACTCCATGTTGGCTGTGAACTCGTAAATATTCCTATTGGGTTGCTCGCATCTTATAAGCCCTGAAATTGCACCACCTTCCAATACTGCTAAGGACGTTTCCTGCCTCGCATACCTAGTCTTCAAGTTCGACTCGCCATCTAAATTCATTGTTTGTATGTAAGCAACACCACTAGGATCACTTGTCCCTAACAAAACCATGTCACAAGGAATTGTCTCATCAGTGCAGATCTTCACAACTTCACCAGCTCGTATCTTTTTCCATTTCTTCGATCTAAACTGACCACATTGCAGAACTAGAGCCTCTCGGTTATTCTCATTGCGATCTGATCTGTGCCTTCTCCAATCCTCGTATCCATCTTTGATCGCCGTGACACAAAGAACAAACAAGAGAGGGAATAGGGACACTGTTCTCCCAAAAACTGCAAGAGGAGGAAGTTGATTGAGAGCAGCAATAGCCAGGAAATACAAATAAGCAACCCGATGGAACTGAATGAAAATATTCTTCGGCAAGAAGGTGATCAAGGTATACTTGCTGGTTCGGATCTCATTGCCTGTAAATTCATACTGGTCATTGGTTCTCCTCGGATCATTAATGTAGATGAACCGAGCATCTTCTTCACGCAACACATCATCAAATTGCACACTTCTCCTGCGGCTCCTCCCCTTAGGCTTGCCCAAGTTACCACAGTCCCTAGAAATCTCAAAGCCAGTTGAAAAGGTTGTGTTATTGTTGTTATGTAGCATTTCACTAGCAGTTGCACCCCACCATACAAGGTGTTTGCTCCGTTGTTTGGGGCATTCCAATGGAACTTCCTCAAAGAACTCAGACTTGAGAGAATAGTATTCACAACCAGATCAAAACTTTCTCCAACTGGATTCACACTACGGAATCTAGTATCACCAAAAAAGTGTGCCCTGCCTTCGTCCTTCTCCGAACAATCTACCTCAAATGGCTCTCCTTGAGCAAGATGGAGGATAGAAGTATTGAAAGAACAATCCCGGCGTGACACCCCCAAAGCACTAAAACTACCAGAATGATGAGGCAATGGCTGCTCCGATACAGGAGAATTATCCAAAGATAAAAGCAGTGGCCAGCCAGAAGTCATAAATAATCCTCCAATGACCGCATTGGAGAATCAAATAAAAACTTTGCCCACTTTACCATTAACAACACAAATCCCTTATCGAAACCCAATCAAAACAGCCCTTTATTTCCAAAATTGGCAAACCCCATTAACACACAAAACAAACAAATTATTCATCTACCTCGAACATCTAAATCCTATTCAAAAGTTTCAATCTTTGTTTACAGCAACAAGCCCTTGTTTCTTTTGTTGTCTCTCTCACCAAGAAATTGTGTTTCAGAGTTGATAAATAGCTCCGAACTGCAAATGGTGTTTTCAAAAAAGAACAATAAAAAATACAAAAACAAAAACAAAACCTGTGATTTAATTCAATGACGACAAATCCCTGAAAGATCCAGATAGTACCAACAAATCTCCAGAGATTTATTTCCCTCTTACACAAGCCAAAACTAAGAACACAAAAGACAAACTAACAAACAACAAAATTTGATTAATAAAAAAAAAAGAGGAAAAAGAGATACCAGAGCGACAGAGCGAGGAATAGAAAGAGTGGCTTTATCGTCTCGGGATTAGAGAAACGAAGGTGATGAACGCACTGAAAACGAAATGATAGTGAAAATGGACAATCAACAGAGAAGCAGGAACAGGAGGAATACAGAGGTTGTCTTTTATGGAACCAGATCGGATCTATCTTTCTTTTATTACACAATAAACGATTTGTTGTTTGATTTTAAAGAGAGAGAAAGGAAGAAAGAGGAAATTCAAAAGGACAGGGGTGCTCGACGATGGTGAAAGGAGCAAAAATGAGAGGGAGAGAAGGGTTTTTAAAAAAAATTAACACTATAATCTAAAAATTTTGAAAGAATAACTTTATTTAAATAAAAATTAAAATAATATATTGGTTTTACATTACATTTACATTAAATGTATTGGTTTTATATTTAATTTGTGTTTGGTTTAGTGAGAATAAAATTATTATTTAAGGTTTATGTTAAATTTAGGATTTGTTAAATTAATTATCAATATCATTAATTATGATTGATTTAATATAATTAAAGATGAAAATAAGTTAAATTAATTATTTTAATAAATTATATATTACATTAAATTTTAGATAAATTACCAGATTAAAAATTTTA
>Ga0325405_1004609_pt1 | contig 14036 bp, 5 predicted proteins | sample PopdelMetagenome_21_FD_205663 | JGI IMG/M metagenome (GOLD analysis project Ga0325405, IMG submission 205663) | Populus deltoides microbial communities from Bellville, Georgia, United States - Xylem-Control-R2 | ecosystem: Host-associated > Plants > Phyllosphere > Stem > Wood/Secondary xylem... | reverse complement strand
TGTGCTATTGAATTCGAAGCTTCTCAATTAAAGCACTATTATGATATCAATATTAATTATGTGAGGCTAATTAAACTAGACAATGATTAGAAGAGGGCAACAGCGTGCTTGCCGAATCCCAACACTATTCATTAACATCGAACTGTTGCTGTGCTTGAATGTGTAAACAACAATGTATGTGGCTCTTCATCTTGTAATTTCATTAACTAGAGCTTTTCTATCTACAAAAGCATATGCAGAAGACATCCTCAGACAAAGAGACCTCATCGCATAGGTCAAGAACATATATATATATATATAAAATCCATACAAACAATAGAAGAGGAGCCTTGGCGAAGTAATTCTATACAATTCAAACTCGTAACACGGATTGCGTGATGACAGGAAGGCAGCTAGTGATCTTTTAATTCACTGGTATTTTTATAGTTATTAATCTGCCATGATTTTACTTAAACATTGTTTCTATTATTTTAGAAAAAATCTGTGTTGATCCTGATAAATCTGTGAACCGAGTTTTGAAACAACCCCCGAGCAAGAGTATGGTGGTATTTTCAACCTATAATTTAGGAAGCAAGAAACATTTGAGAAAAAAGCTTGATCAAGGTTTCAAATATCAAGAACTTGAACGGTAATTCTTGGTAAGACGTTGATAAAATCTAATTACAACTACGCAGAGCAATAACAGAAACGGTACTGTTATCCATGTGTTCAGGCAAAGGTCTCGCTTTGATCTCTTCTCCATCTACTAAAACGCTTTCGAATTCTGCAACCAAATCTTGTAAACTGCGAAGAAGATCAACCATGTCACAATTGATATCATGCTTGCTCTTGTGCCCTTCTCTATACAGTTTGAATTCATGGAGAAAAACTCTTAAGCTTTTCTTATAGAGTCTGACGAACAAAAGAGCATCTTCCATGTGTTCCGGCAAAGGTCGACTCGCTTTCTCTTCATCATCTTTTAACGTGATTTCGAACTCTTCAACCAGATCTTGATAGCCATGAAGAAGATTGACCATGTCAGTTGTCACAGTTGAGGTCATGTTTGCTCTTGTGCCCTTCTTCGTACAATTTGAAAATACTGACAAACAATGGAGCCGCTAATTCCATGTTCCCTAGAATCCAAGAATCAAGACCTAATTGTGCTCTCTTGATATAATCTTGCTTCAATATACCTTTTGTTATCTAATATATATCTTGTTCTTTTGGTTCATATATATATATACAGGAGAGGGAGATGTTGTGCAAATAGGATCCTGATAGGAGAGGGAATTTTACCACTCACAAAGTATATCCTGGTTAAGCACAAATTCTATTCAATAATGCAAACACTATCTTAAAATCGGGCTGAGTTTAAAGTTAAATCCGAAAATACATTAAGCTAATTTCAAGTTAATTTTCTGAATTACTCGTGACCTCTCCTTAATTAGTCCTTTCCAAGATAGAGATTAATTGAAGCAAAAAAATAAACAAGGGCGGTCTTAAAATTGTACTGATCAACAGTTTGAAATCTCCATACAAGAAATTGAGAAAGATTAACACCTCAAAGATATATCCTAAATTAATAAGATAATTTGAGGAGCAAACAGGAGGCAACGGACATTATTAATTAGGACAATAAAAGAGATGGGAAAAGAAAAGGTTAAACATTCGTGTCCTATGCTAATCATAATTCTAAGCAGTAGCAGCATCAACGTTCATGTCTTCTGGCATAGGATTTGAGGTTGACTCTATGAGTACTTTTCGGAGTTCTGTAAGCAAATCCTTGTTTTGATGAACATGAACAACCATGTCACAGTAGAGGTCATGTTTGCTCTTGTGCCCTCTTTTGTACATGTCGAATTCATGGAGGAAAGCTTGATACACATATCCATGATTCTTCAAGAGATCTGTAAAGAGATTCACGGATGACGAGGCTTCCATACTCCTTATCAGCACAGAAAAGCTGAATCACCTTCAAGAATAAAAGATCCTGTGCCCTGAATATTTCAAAGACTTTGTAAGAGTGTCCGTCTCTAGCTAGGAATGCATGCGGCAGTGGGTGTTTAGGGTTGATGTTAGAGCCCTGAAGCAGTCAAACAACTTGGGTTAGGTATAAATATATGTAGTATCCAAATATTTCCTTGAGAGGGAAGGAAATTTCTTGTTTTGCAAGGGAAGTCACCGAGCCAAGTATTTTCTCCAAATCTCACTTCACTGATTTTGATACATATTTTCCTTTTTTAAGTCCAAACTTAGTTATCGTGAAAGAGTTTCTTGAAGAGGTTTTTCCTTGTTTAAAATGGAAGGCTTTATAGGGGGAATGTACAGCGTCTACACAGAGAAAAACAGCCCTCTTGACAGTTAATAAAGGAGGGGAATTTACTGTCTCCTTTTGTTTTCTTGCGCTCTTGTCCTGTTGCAGAGGCACTGGTTCCCTTCGTCATCTGTTCCCTGCTCATGGATAGATAACTCGTTCTGATTTGTCACGAACAAAGAGTTTTGACAGCTGACCCGTGAGCCGTCGTTTCTCGTAAAATATTATTTATTGATATATTTTTTTATTTTTTTATTTTTTAATATTATATTTATTAAGAGTTTGATTTTATAATTTTTTAAAATTTATTTTATATGATGTTATTTCAAGCTTGTGAGCCGTACCGTGAGTTTAATGGCTTAACTCGAGTTTTTTTAATTGATTTTTTTTTTAATTTTATTTTTGAAAATTAAAATTCATAATTTATTTTTTATTTATTTTCTATTATTTTATCCATGCTCAAGTCATAAGTTTGACAAGTTAATCCTAATTGACTTAAGTAATTTTCTAGTGTTTTTTTTATTGATTTTTTTTATTTTATCTTTCCACACTAGATTGATTGTAAATTGAATTTTATAATTTGTTTCAATTTGCTTTTTATTGGGTTATCTTAGTTTTATAACCTAAATTGCAAGTTTGGTAGGTTAACAAAAGTTAACTTGGGTCATTTTTAGGATTTTTTTAGTTGATTTTTTTTTTCAATTTCATCTTTCAATATTAAGTTTATTAAAAATTAAGTTTTATAATTTATTTTGATTTGTTATCTACAAGGTTATCGTGGTCTCATGACTCGATATACGAATTAGCAGGTTGACACGAACTGATCCAATATATTATCATCTCAATATTTATTAATAAAAAAATCTCATCTTCAATATTTATTATAAATTAAATTATATTTTTATTGATCATCTAAGTTATTTTTGGATCCACCAAGATAACCGAGTCGTATTAAATTAACCCTCGGAAAATTTAAATATATTTTATTACATTTAAAAATAATAATTTAACCCGCGCAGCGCAGAACGGTCAGTAATCTAGACGGTTATTAAAAATGGAGTTGAGAGCCCGTCTGCAATTCGTAAACACCCGTTTGCATAGCTGTTCAAAGTTTCAATGGCTCAGCTTTGGATCCTTCCCTGCTTGAGTCATCGAACCAAGTCTTGACCCTGGAGGAAGTGTTTAGAGTCTTTGATGCAGACAGTGATGGCTACTTAGATGACAGCTGCTGAGCTTGGTTGCATCTTAGGCCCACTTGGTCACAACTTACAATGCAAGTGAACCATACGTAAGGGCAAATTAAAGAAGAAGTAAACAAACAAGGATGCCTTGCTAAGCTTACAATAATGAGTTGTTGAGATGGAAAACTCGGTGATGTTGGTGGTGATGATAACGTTACTGGAGGGGAACTATACGAGGCTAGTGCTGAAATAAGCATGAGCTTGAGGTAAACGGGGATTACACTGTGCAAAAGCTCTTAACGAAGCTTTTGAAGTCATGAAGACAGCACAGCATGATTATTGAAAGCACAAGCAACCGTGACTGAGGCGACGGAGAAGGGAGGGGGGAATTCTTATGCTTGCTGCTGAGCCATTAAGGTAACAGGGTGCATTAGAATATGTTACAGGTGAAAGACCATGGTCAAAGTCTGCATTCATTGGCTGCAAAACATGTTCGTTTATGTAAGAGGAGGGATACCGTCATGTGGGATTTGACATGGGGAAGTGATTCTGGAACAAACCAGTTCTTACAATGCCCCAGAGCAATCTCAAGATGGTATAGCTTTGGTCCGAGGGCCATATCAGCAGCAGAAACCATTTCCCCTTGATAAAAGCCCCCCTTCGAAGAACAGAAGATAAATGAAAAACTAAATCAGTAGAACAACAATCAGACGCCAAAATTGGACAGTGCATAAAGGAATTCTAGAACAACAAGGGTATTAAATTGAAAATCTGGCATTTATGATCTCAGAACTCAAGAAACGTTTCTATGCTGTGGAAACAAGAGAATCCATGGCATTTTAACATTGCTATAAAAAACGAATAGGCATCTTCATTGCAATCAGATTAATCCTTCATAAAAAGATACATCCTCGCACCTTTTTCTTTTTTTCTATCCATGCCACAAGGTTAGCTGACCACCATAACTTGAAGGTAAATAAAATAAGGCCGTGGCGGTTGTTGGCGAGGTCTTCACAAACCTCTCCTGTTTCCTAAATTAAGACCTTAGCATTTATCCAGGCAGCAAAGGTAACAACAACCCATAACATAGATTCAAGCGACTAACTTTGATATGATCATTGAAAGCACTAAGTTCATTGAGCAATGCCTGCTCTGTTCCATCATTGGGGTCTTTGCTTTTAAGAGATACAATGAATGTGGAGAAGGTCTTTGAGCAGTACTGCATCAAAGTAGGTAAATAAATAGATAACACTACATGGTGGTCTGCATGCTTTGCCGTGGATCAGTCCAAGTAATGCTTAAGCGTTATTAATATATTTTAAAGAAAAAAAATCCATGAATTCACACTATAAAAAGAAAACTAAAAAAAAATTACGATTATCAATCCCTAAGAATTCAAACATATAATTATGAAGTAAAAAAAATCAATTAACAAAAAAAAATTAAAAAAACAAAGCATCAATAAATTCAGGTGAGGTCGCCAAAACTCGTGAGAGAGATTATGTGAACAAGATAACACAATAGAAAGCAAAACAATGGGTTGACCCGTGACTTAGGTGACCCAGGGCTTAGGGCCGATTAGGTTTCAAAAGAAATTTGAGGAGAATTGACTCATTATGAAACAATAAAAAACACGGGTTGACCTGTGACCTGGTCAACCCGTGGCAAACCTAGTCAAGACTAGGTAAAAAATCATTGACTATTGTTTTCAAAATGATATTATTCTTAATTTTTTTTTTAAATAAAATTCATTTGACTTAGGTTAACTCAAGTCAACCTGTATGACACATGACCGATACTTGCCCATATTGACTCCTGGAAAATGAGAGGACAATCTAAAATTTTGAATTAAATGACAAAATTGTAAAGAAAAATCAAATTAACAAAAGAATCTAAATTAAAAATAAAAATCAAGAGAATGAGAACCAAACTTTAAGAAATAAAAAAATCAAGATTATGGATCCAAGGATGGAATTGAAAACAGATTAAATTTTGATAAAAGGGTTAAAAGTCAAAATTTGAAATCAAAACATTAAGGGCTTAACTTTAAATATTATAAAACTTTGAATTGAAGGGTAAAATTGAAAAGAAAAATAAAATTAACAAAAGAATCTGAAACAAAAAATTTAAAAAAAAGAGAATGAGGATTAAGTTTAAAAAAAGAACCAAGATTTGGATTCAAAGATGAAATTGTAAAAAAAATTAAAATCTGATCAAAGAGCTAAGAATCAAAACATTGATGGCCTAACTTTAAATATCATCAAACTTTGAATTGAAGGGTAAAATTGTAAAGAAAAGAATTCACAAAAGAGTCTCAATTAAAAATAAAAATTAAGAGAATGAGTACTAAACTTAAAGGAATTAAAATCAAGATTATGGATCCAATGATAAAATTAAAAAAAACTAAAATTTGATAAAATATTTAAAAATTAAAATTTGAAATCAAAATATTTAGGGTGTAACGTTAAATATCATCAAATTTTGAATTAAAAGGTAAAATTAAAAATAAAAATAAAATTAACAAAAGAATAAAAAAAAAATCAAGAGAATGAGGATCAAATTTAAAAAATAAAAAACCAAGACTATGGATTCAATGATGAAATTGTAAAAATAAAATAAAATTTGATAAAAGGGTTTAGAATCAAAATTTGAAATCAAAACATTGAGGGTCTAACTTTAAATATCATCGAAATTTGAATTGAAAGGTAAAATAAAAAAGAAAAATTAAATTCACAAAAGAATCCAAATTTAAAAAAAATCAAGATAATGAGGACCAAACTTGAAAAAATTAAAAACTAGAGATTATGAATCTAAGGATTAGATTGAAAAAAATATTAAAACTTGATATAAGGGCTAAGAATCAAACTTGAAAATCAGAACATTGAGGGCTAAATATAAAATGTCATAAAATAAAAGGACAGTTGATTTTTTTTAATGGCCAACATGTAATGTAATGTGTAAGAGAGAGAGAATAATAAAAGAGAAAAAAAAAGATAAAAAAAAAAGGGTGGCTGAAGCTAAATTGTCCTTCAAAATACCATACACGTCGCCTCATGTGGAAAAGGGCGCCTTGTAGCTTCAAATGCCATGATAGAAGTTGGTGTTCTTGTACCGAATGATGAATCACGCGCCAATAATTTTTTTAATATTTCTAGAAAAGGAGCATGAATGAATCACCCCTAACCCAACTTAATAATAACAAAAAAAACCTATAGGAATTAACAAAAACATCCCTTAATGCAAAGCTTAGAAAATTTGATTTTATAATTACTTTAGTAACTACAGTGTTTAAAAAACATAAAAAACCAAGAATACCCCTTAAAATAATTAAATAAAAATAACTCTTAAGGGCAATTAAGTAATTTAAGTGTACCATTAAAATATAAGATTACTACAATGACCCTCATGAAGCTGATAATAACATTTGAACCTTTGTGAAATTACCAAACTACCCTCCAAACAGCTGAACGTTAACTGACAAATGCATCTGATTGCAAAATGACAATCCTTTAGATTTGAATATCTTCTCTGAGTATTTTGTCCAGAATGTGTTTTCATGTCTTTCAGCACTAGACATTGACATGAAATTTTGTTCATTTGTACATGAAAGCTCGCAATAATCTCCTAAGCAAGGCCTTTGACCACATCGTTGATTGCTGGTGTCAAAAATTAAGATTTAATGAAATATTTCTTCAATCTCCATCTCTTACTAAAGGTTGTTAAAAGATTTTTAAATAAACATGATCGATGGACACTTTTGACATAAATTTAAAAATGAGATCCATTTACTTTTAGCTTTATGAATTTGTTAAGAATTTATTTTTTAATAAAAAAGCTTTAACATAGAATATTAATTTATTTAAATTAAAATATAAAGAAATGAAAATTTGATATAAAAAACTCTTAATTGATATTTTTAACAAAAAAATCATCAATTCAATTTTGAAAGATTACAAAATTTCCTTACAGCTTATTTATTAAGAAGTTGAAGAGTCAAATGATACCTATAAAAAACAAAAACTTTTAGAGATAAGAGGTCTTGGACTAATGGGGCATTGTCCTTAAGCCACACCAAGCTAGATCGATCTTGGAGCTTGGGTTTGAGTTTGAATTACTAAAAAATAATTTTTTAATTCATAAAAATTATATTTGATCAACCTTTGAACAATAATTTTCCTCTTCTTAAATACTTTATTTACAAATAAAAACATTTAATTTTTAAGGGAAAAAAACATCAGTTTCTTTTTATGGAGGGTAAATCAGGTAAAACAATGAGAATTTAATTATGGTTGCATTAGTTTTGGTTCCAAAAATAGTATAAAAAATGTTGAAGAGAAGATGTTAGACAGATAACCTAATATGACACAAGTCAACTTTTTTTCTTATTCACCCATGGTTTTTCCAACTTGTTTAAGATGTTGGTATAAAAAAAGTTATAGTCAGTAAATTTTCAAATTTTAATATGGTTGATATGATAAAATGATCTTGCTTCTTGCACGATGTTCATGCTGAAAAAATAGTTTCAAGTGATTGCAATTATTTATTATCTTCTTAGGAAAATTTCAAGATCTGGTTCAAATATAAAAGTAAAAGGAAGAGAGTTGAAAATCTCATTTTGAACTCGAACTAGTAATCTCTAAAGAGCAAATCTAGAGTCTGACCAGTTAAGTTACACCTAAACCTACATACCAACTTAACCAGCCAAGCCTTGGCTCGCAAATGCATATGCTAAACATTGATTGACAAATGCATCTGATTGCTAATTAACAATCCTTCAGATTTGAATATCTTCCTTGAGTATTTTGTGTAAATGTTTTTTCTGTCCTTAGCATCATACATTGACATGAAATTTTATTCATCTGTACATGAAAGCTCACAATAATCTTCTGAGCGACCTTTGACCGTATCTTTGATTTACAACATTAAGTTACCAGATTGCTGGTGTCAAAAACTTAGATTCACTAAAAGATTTCTTTAGTCTCCCTTTCTTACTAGAGGTTTCGGTTTCTGATCTTTTTCCTAGTAAATCATAAAAATAAAATAATGCTCTTCAATCTCCACAAGTGCTGATTTGCTCATGCCATATCAAAACAGATGAAGCTCAACAATGAAAACAACACCACATTCTCAATGAGTTTGAATCTTACAAACTTAAGAGGGTTGTTGATGGCTTAGTGGGAGAAAAGCTTGCACAAGAACTTATCCAACCACTGTTCAAGCCCTCTTTCTAACATCTAAGAAAGAATCCCTTTTTCCCCTCCTTACTGGCCACCGATTAAGCTTATGGTTCCCGTTGATAGTTTAATTTTACATCAATCTTTGTTGAACTAGCAGTACAATTGAGTGCTCGAGATCTCACTTATTTTTGAAGGATAAGGATCCAAATTTATCTTTATAAAAAAAATCACAAAGTTGCTTATCGTACTAATATAAAACCCAAATCAATCTGGCGGGTTAACCTTCTGATCTGCACCTAAGAATCAACAGGGGATAAAGTTTAAAGAGCCCGACAATGGCATGGTGAATGGTGGGGATGAGTTAGGTTTTCGGACCTAACAATAAGTGTAGCCATCGATCTCTGTGTCGGCACGGGTGACAGTTTACAAGTAATTTTGCTTTAAAGCCTCGAACACCCTTTAAGGGCATTCAGTACGGATTTGGACACCATTGCTTAAAATCACATGAAAACCCACGTTTAATTAAGATCAGGACCAATAGTTCCCCTATAAAACCATCCATTTCTCTTCCCATTTGCAAATAGCCGAAGTTGACTCAACCTGCTGTAACTCAGAGCCTCTTGTGGCCTCTCATTGAGGACCCTAAAATTATTGATATCACGAAGGGGAGAAATTGTCTGTTCGATTTCAACCGATTCCTGTGCTAGGAGAAAGGAGAATGTAATGGAGGAACATGATGCACATGGGCTAGATCGTGTTCCTTGTCTTATGGTCCTACCAGAAATTAACAGGTACAGATTGTTTTAGAGGCCATCTGGAAACAAGGTTGCAACTTGTAGGTATAGCCTTGTGTTCCTAGGTAGATGTGAATGCCTGTTTGCTATTTACAGCAATGAATGTTTTTTAAAGTTTTTATTTTTGTTTGGAAATATATTGAATTAATATTTTTTAATTTTTAAAATTTATTTTTGATGTAATCACATCAAAATGATCTAAAAACATCGAAAAACATTAATTTAAAACAAAAAAAAATATTTTTTTAAATATTTTTTAAATATAAAAACAAATAAGCTTGTATTGCAAGCGCAACCTCATTTTCAAATGGAGCCTTACTAAGAGTTGATGGTTCACAAACTAATCCATGTTTAATGCCAAAATTCCATAGAATTTTAAAGATAATTTATTATATTTTTTTAGATTTTCCTTTTTTTGTGTGAAAAAATCAACCAACGTATAAAAGAGAAAAATATTATTACTTTTTAACATTAATAAAATGATTGAATTTGTTCATATAAAGTTAATTTTGTTTGAAATTAATAAAGTTTTAATTCCATCCCACGTAACCAAAAACATATCTAACTTTATTGTTACTGCAAATTAAATGAGAAATCACTGTAATTCAAAGCATGTTGTATTATATTCTACCGGTGAGTAAAAATATTTAGTTTATTATAATAAAAGCATACAAAAAAAAAATTTAAGAAAAAGGAAGTGTGTGTACATGTCTAAATTTATAAACATGTAAAAATAAAACTTTTAAAAAAACATGCTTTCAACACAAATATAATAAAAAAAACAACACTAGCATGTATACTACAAATATATTCAAACTTATAATTGATATAAAATAAAAAAAATCATAACATGGATACTAAAATAAAATTAATTATGCTTAAATTATAACAAGAAGGGTACTTACTAAAACAATTTAAATTAACTTTTATTACTGTTAACGATGAATCATTTGTCTTTAAAGATTTATTGTTTTTTTTACTTATGCAGCTAGGATATTTGCAATATGTCTTTTAAGATTTCAACACCACCACCTTTGTTTAGATGCACTTCCAAACTAATTATACGTGGCTATCTCCATCAATTTTCTTCTGATTCTTGGTTTTCTCATATATATACTCCCCATCACAAGAAAAATCTTAGGCTTGACTTGCACGAGACTGCACCAACCCCAACTTCTGCATACCATTCATATCAAGTGGAAGAGTCTTTACTTGGTCAAAAAGTGTTACACACTTACCTTACCAAGGATTATGTCGCTGTTAAATTCAACTTAGACAACTATGATGGCATTATAAACCCTAAAAGCATATACAAAATGTGAGTAGCATCATAGAGCTAATGACAATAAAAAGTACCGACAATTACAAGATTTTACCTATAATTTTTTGTAGATTTACTAGGGTGTGGTGTCAAAGTCTTAAACCTAGATCCATCTTAGGTCTTCATGATCTCTGTGTAAATCTCATCTCTTATTTTAGCATCAGCATTCCTGCAAAAAAAAGCACAGACAAAGCTCTTTATCATCATACAACAAGATGATGACAACATAAGAGCATATCTTCAAAGATTCAACAAGAAAATGCTAAGCGTAGAGTATCTACTTGAACCCATCACTATTAAAACCCTGATCAATAGAGTCTACAACTATTCTTTATAGGAAAGGTTATACACATTTCCTAATAAAAATCTAATTAGCATCAAACACGTGATGAAAAATCACATTAGGATAGAAAAAGCTAGTGTGACCATACAAGGTCACCCATGATGATCTAGCCGAGCTAGAGATAACAAGTGATTCTAAACAGTTAGGTGTCCTAGACAGATTATGTGGATGGCCTAATAAATGATGTGGATGACTTAACAAATGCATTTATAAACCATTGAAATAGATATAGGCCCAAGAGGAGGTTTGTTATTCCAGACCAGAATGATGGCATAAAACGACCATAACTTTTGATCTGACTGTTAGATTAGGCTCAAGTTCTTACATGAGTTTTTAGAGGTTGTTTTCCCTGTAATAACCCCTTCAGCACTACGCGAACCATCGGATCTTGATTGTCATTTTGTTATTTTCCTTGTTTTTCTCGGATTTCATGATTGTTTTGGATTTTATGGTTATTTCCTTTATATTTTCATGTTTTTATTTTGTTTTCAAGTTGAGGTAGGGTTTCTTATCTAATTAAGGTTTTGTAAACCTTCTAGTGAGACAAGCTTCTTTAGTATTATTTTTTTAGAGAGAATAAAGTTATAAATTTGGGGTTCACATTTGCAACCTCTTTCGCTTATTAAATTTTTATGTTCTATATTTGTTTGTTGTCTTTAACTTCCACCTATATCACATGCTTTCACATGCAAGAAGAGTCTTCATTACACTATCAATCTCCAATGAGAACATCTAATAAAAGCATCAAGAAGACATCCATGATCGTCTGACACTCCTTAAACTCATGATCACACCTTTTACAACGACACATATTGATATGTTGGTTGTCATAAAGGAGAAAAAATACTTTCTATAATACCCACCTCCAATAAAAAGTGGTTCAAACACAATAAACACAATAAATCCCAATAAGTTCTATCTCTTTCACTATGATCATAGACATAACACTGAAAAGTGTCACGCACTCCAAAAAAAATAGAAAGATTTATCTCCAATAGGTGTCTTGAAGAATTTATAAAGGAAGAGATACAATATGAACAAACAGGAGACGATACTTGTGATGTACTACCTTATATAAGATAAATCTTGAAAATTATATCTCAATCATCTTTTAAATAAATAAATAAAAGCATCTCTATATTTCCAAAAATGAAAGGTTTCTATGAAATTTCCATGAAGAACTCTCAATTGATCTCCAACTTGTCTACAGGTCCTCGCAACCACTACTCTAGGTCTTACTAACCACTATCTCTAGGTTATTGTGACCACTATCTCTAGGTCGTTGTAACCGACTTTCTCCACATCCCTATGACTATAGTCTTTAAAAAGATCATGGATCTTTCTTCACAAAACATTGACAGCAATCTCTTACATATTAAAAAAAAAGGAACATTCAAAGGCAATACATGTAATATTCTTTATACAAGTATACACTGTAAGTATTTTCTCCCCATCCCTAGTTGGTTAAAGTCTTCCAAACATGTATGTTTACAAGACTTCAAGAGACAACTGATAATACAATAATAATAATAAAAAGAAGGTTCTTAAAGTTCGGTTGGCATCCCTGAATTAAATACATTCTAATGTTTAAATTCCCAAATTATTTTCAATCAAGTAACACTTAATTAATTATCTCAGTTTAATTTTTGACTAATGATTCTTAATGTGTGTGATCCATTAGGTTCCTAATATATTGGCATCAATATAAATTATAATTATAAATAAATAGAATTAAATAAATCAAATAATTTAATTTATTATCAATTCAGTAATTGATTAATTTACATTTAAAGATCAAGTGCAATGTCTAGCAACATGTCATGATCTCCTAAATATCAGAAAAGTCATAAGTGGTTTGACTTAACCTTTAGTGAACAGTTTCTTAGTGTAATTGTTATCCCTTCATCAATAATGTTTTGATTTAGTTATTTTAGCATGGATGTCTCTGATATGTCAAATCATATTTATTTGCAACATTATAATTATTGATTATTTGAATAAAATCTAAAAATCTTTTTAAATCTCATTCCATCTTGCGTAAGGATTTAACAATCAATATTATTTGAAAACATGTAGAACATTTTTCCTAATTCACTTTATAAGTCGAGTCGTTACATTATAAGAATAGTTGCTTCCTTTTATAAAGAAAAGAATATAATATGTATTACTTTCTATGGCTTTAATGAATGTCTAGTATTTAAGAGAGCATTGACCGAGAATATTTTAGAAACAATGTTTTGATACAATATGAATCTCACAATTATAACTTTATAATTTCCTTTGCAAATCACTTTTGTTTCATGAACTTTATCTTCACTCTAGATTCATAAATCAAATATTAGATTCATTGATCTAATATTATATGAATATTAAAAATAAATTAAGCCTTTTTTAATGATAAATATGTATTTGCATGAATATAATAATTTCACATGTAACTAATCGATTGACTACATGATATATTAAACTAACATTTTCAAGCACGAATGTAGTTTTTATGGATTTTTATAATTTTACTTATCAACAAAAAAATAATATCCATTATACTTCTTAAATTAAAATTTACAATGCAACCCTTTTAATGGTTTTTTTTTTAAATACAAATATATTGTAAGAAATCTTGATATAAAGTTTTTTTATTAAGAACTTTTTTCTTATTCTCTCTCTTCAAATATTTTATTTTATTTTTTATTTCTTATATAAACATGTGGCACATAGATTCATGTCATTTTATAATATTCACATTTTATTAATTTGAGGTGACCTCACGCCAGATATTAAAGGTAAAGCCTCCATATTATCATGAAGGATAATTGATAACATGCAAATACCCAGATTTGAAGGCACTTGAGAGAGATTAATCTTCAAGAACATGAATGAAGGGTTCAAAAGATTAAAAGAATTGAGTAGTAAATTAGCTTAAAATT
>Ga0325405_1004605_pt1 | contig 14042 bp, 7 predicted proteins | sample PopdelMetagenome_21_FD_205663 | JGI IMG/M metagenome (GOLD analysis project Ga0325405, IMG submission 205663) | Populus deltoides microbial communities from Bellville, Georgia, United States - Xylem-Control-R2 | ecosystem: Host-associated > Plants > Phyllosphere > Stem > Wood/Secondary xylem... | reverse complement strand
GACCAAAATACTAGGTGGCGACTCCTATTCCATTTTCTCACCGTTAAGAGACAAAGAATTCCTTGTCTCCCCACATTTACCAGATATATATCTACATTTGAGGGTGGACGATCGCCGCGACGCCGCATACGTGCGACAACGGTAATCACTAGGATAACAAGAGACTCTTTTTAGAGACTGAGTAGTTAACCTACCCTTTATCTCACATATAAGAGCTAGAACTTGCCTTTAGGATGTATTCTCCCTACACTTTGTTTTTCATCAAAACAAGCCTTTCCTGAAGCATCTTTAAATCAAGACTTGCGGGTGACACAATGGTCGTTACTCCATTGTATAGTTTGGGTAATAATTAAGATTTTTGTTTCATCATACAAGAGTTACGATTATATGTCACCCCTTGAAGGGTGAGTTCATCATATAGATTGCATACTCATACATTTATCATGCATACCCCACGGTTGAAACATAGGTTCCCCTCCTGAGGTCTACTACACTGTTGTAATCCATTTTTGGGTCCCCGCATAATAATAATAATAATAATAATAATAATAATAATAATAATAGTAATAGTAATAATAATAAATATATTGTCGGAAGAAATTAGAAAAATAATACTAGTAGTAGGAGGCTGGAGCGCTCAGAAAATGGTCAGAAAAAATTGATTAAGGAGGTTCAAAAATACAAAGATTGAAATTTTAACAATATATACTTGAATGATGAGAGCCCTGTTGGAAAAGAAAATTCAATTTGAGGAGAAAAGTCCAAAATTAGATGTTTATAGACTCAATTGGATTTTGTTGAAGGTTTAATTGAATTTATAAAGGGTTTGATTGCAAGAAAAATTAATTTTTAAGTCAATTTGGTCTTTAATTGGAAGAAATTAAAGTTCATGGGTCAAATTAGAATTTTAAAGAGTTGATTTGGTCAAACCATGGGCTTAATTGCATGAATATTGAAGTTTGGTGGCCAATTAGGGACTTCATTGCATAAATCCAAAACCAAGGATCAAACTGCAAAAGGCGCATAAATAGAGGGACTGGAATTGATTGAATCAGGGACCAAATTGAAGGAATTTGAAGTTTATTAATCAATTGAGGGTCAAAATGCATAAATTCAAAACCAAGGACTAAAGTGAAAAAGGCGGTCTACTTTAGGGCCGACAATTGAAGTTGGCAGGGATGCAATTGAACTGATTCTTAAAATCAAAATTGCATTTGAGGACTTAAATGAACAAAGGATAAATTGAGGACTGATTTGGAAGTTGACGTGTTGGCGCCATATTTCATTTAAATGAAACGGCATGTTTTGTCCAAAACGACGCCGTTTCATGTTTTTTTTAAGAGAACAAAATAGTGTCATTTTGAGCGACATTGTTCCTCCTTCTTCTTCCCCTTGACATGCAGCAGGGGAGATAAAAATTTTTGTCTCATTTATTTCTTCCCCGCGTGCACACGCCCCCTCATTGATGAGACCCCCAGGGGTCGCGCCCTACAATCCACACCCATTGGCCACCTAGCTCGGCGTCGTGGCAAGGCAGGAAGGACCCGCTCCCTATGGGCATGGTAGGGCGGCGATAGGGACATCCCCACTCCCCTTTGCCTTATAAATACCACTTAACGCCAACAGCAAAGGAGAAGGAGAAAAAAAAAGGAGAAACGAGAGGAAAAGAAAAGGAAAGCACAGAGAGAGAGAGGGAGAGAGAGAGAGAGAGAGAGAGAGGAAAGAAGACGAGTTTGAAACAGGGGAGGGTTTGAGAGAGAAATAAACAGGGGAGAGCAGGGAGTACAAATAGGGAAACCACTTGACAATGAAAGAAGAGAAAGAAAAATGAAATAGTAGAGGAGAGGGGAAGAGCAGTAACCTCTCTCTCCATCGCTTGAAACAGCAGTACCGCTGTTTAGAGCTGTCGTCCGTGAGCCACGACACTGCCACTGGCCTCCATTACAGCACTGTTAGCGAAGCAGCTAGACCAGCAAGGCACCGCCTCCTCTGCGCCAGCTAACTCTTCTTTCCCATCCACTTTTACTTCATTTACGGCTTAAGTTTCACCTGCATGCAGGAGAATGGGAGGGGGGAAATAATTCCCCTCCCCGATTTTACTTTCTGGCCAAGCCCTGATGTCTAGGCCGGGTCTGGCCCAGACCAAAAGAAGTAGAGATAACTGTTGGGTCAAGATCGGCCCAACCCTTTTGGGCTGAGTTCGGCCCAGTTAGCTAGGCTGGCCCAACCCACATAATTATAATATTATATATTATAATATTATATATATATATATAATATTATAATATATAATATTATAATTATGTGGGATATATATATATATATATATGAAAAAAATATTTAAAATTCCAAAAAATCCTTAAAACAATTTGTTGATTTTCCTGCATATTTTTTTTATCAAATTTGCTTAATACTGGTTTGTATTTTTATATCGTAAATATACAAATCCTGTATTAAAATATATGGTTTTCGTCAAAACATTGCAAAAAAAATTTATAAAACAAAAAAAGATATTTTATTTTTATGCATACGACCAAGTCTCTCAAAGATAAGAAAAATCATTGCATCGTATTTTCATACAACAAAAAATAAATCATATTGTTTTTTTATACATAAAACACAAAAAAAATTCAAAAAAAAGGTTTTAGCATGCACTTTGGCTTTAATAACAAGTTTGTTAGAGCCATGAGAAATAGGCTAATATTTCAAAAATTCTAAAAAAATATTTTTGTCTTCTTTTAGTATCGAGGATTACGAATTTATACGTAAAACGTATTCTTGATATTAAAAATGTAGTTTTTTATGTAGACGTTAGAACGGTTAGGATTTTACCCGATAAGATAAGGACCTCCTTATTGAGGAGGACTTTTCTTGAACCATAGACGGACCAACAATTAGAAATATAATAACACCTTAACTTTTTATCAGATAATCAAACAATGCAGTTTATCTTAGATAAGACGTATTTGGGGTGTTAATACATTCTTTTTACGTAATTAGTCCCTGTATCTGATGATCTCTAAGATCATTAGGGTTCCTTGTGATCAAAATACCAGGTGGCGATTCTCATTCTATTTTTCATCGATAAAAGACAAGATTTTCTTGTCTCCCCATATTTGCTAGATAGATACATTAGATGAAGTGGAAGATTCGCCGTGACGCCACATACGTGAAACATAAGTCCCCCACCTAAGATCTACTACACTAAAAAAAGAAAAAGAAAAAAGATGGAAAATAACAAAAAGATCAGATAGAGGCTCATTCAAAAAAAAAAAATTGAGAGCATAAAAAAGGTGCTGCTGTAAGTGCAGTTGATGGTGTCACAGTGGATATCCCTACTCTTTTCCCACCATACCAGGGCAACTATACTGTCCCTCAGAGTTGGTGCTACTGTAAGTGCAGTTGATGGTGTCACATTGGATATACCTAACATCACAACCTTGATTATTTGTTCTAAATACAGTACTGGATCAATGTATGATCTAGCTGCTACCGTTGGGTTTGTTTACCATAAATCGTCATAATCCTAAAGTTACATACACCGTATGCTTCCTTTCTTTCTTTACTAAAACAAAAGCCCTATTCTCATTCAACCAAAAACCCAATACAAAATTGATCAAACCCACTTGTAAATAATTAAAAAAAAAAAAGAAAAGAAAAGAAGAGGAGAAAAGAAAAGAGAACAAATTTGAAAATCAATAAAATAAAGGATCAAAACTATATCAATTAATGTTGTGCGTTTCTTGAATTTTGTGATTTTATGATAGGGTTATATTTGGTGTTATGAAATTAGGTTATTTGATATGAGTTTGTTTGTATATGAGGGTAATTAAGCTATTTTTTCAATTTAAAAAATTTAATTAACCGAAAATATAAAGTGTAACTTCTAAAAGATAGGAAAAAAGTGTAAAAAAAAGTATATTACAAGCAGATTTTTTTTCCCGCAATCTCGTTCTTCAACTTATCTGGTAATTGGAGTCTTAGTCAGAAATACATAGAAGAAGATCCACCAGCATGATCGTGGATGGGAAATGGAGATAATTGGAGTAGTGGATCATGATCTTGTGGATGCTCCAAGCACTCATTTCCCTGTTAGTGCCCTACTAAATAGAGAAGTCTTCATGTGTTTCATGAAATATGAACCTAGCTCTATGCAAATGTTCTAGAAAAACTTTTACTATAATAGAAAAAAAGTCTTCGTGTGTTTCATGTGTTTAAGAATTACACTATAATTAATTATTCCTTTATATATAAAAAGACATAATTATACTAAATTTCTTGATATCAAAACTTCGGATGCCTATCCCTAATTAATCGATATGATAATATGTCATTGAATATAATAATTATATTATTATAACTTCTTTATTTTTATAAGAAAGATAATAATTTTATTACATTTTTTTATACTTAAATCCATAATGTACGGATCCTTATTGTATGGATCGATATGATCAAATGGTTGACCGTTTGGCACATAATGCCCATAATGCCTATAATGTGCTTAGGTATCTTCCATTAACTGATTTGTATCCAATAATTAATTAATTAGAGAAATGCCCACTTGTTACATTGTATATTGTACTTCTTAAAAATTGCGATAAAAGCTAAATGTGAAAGCGATTTAAAGGAAAATACGACAAATAAATGTAAAAAAAAAAAAAACTAAAAATGACAATTGAATTAATGCATAAAATTTGTAATTAAAAAAAGACATATTATCATATCTTACATCACCTAAACTAGTTAAAAGCTTAATAATTATTTTCAAATGTAAAAAACGTTCTAAATACAAAAATAAAAATGTTAATAAATATTATAACTTAACTAATATTAATAAAAAAGCAATGATTACATTATTAGACAATTTCACAATTAATATCTGACCTGAGCATTGACTCGAGCAAGCTCTAACTCGAAGAAGGTGTCAAATCAACAATTTCATTATTTAGAAGATGAATGTTTAATTTGATAAGTAGTAAGTATTTAAAATAAAAGAGATTGATATTAAAAATATAATAAGTGATGTTGCTAATAAAAAATCAATCTAAAAGATAGATTTCTTAGATTCACAATAATGTTATTGATTTAAAAGTCATATCCAGATTGTTCCATAACTTTATAATTAACATCATCACAACTTTGAAATATTAAATTAATTCACTAGTAGGTAAATATAAAAGATAAATACAATCAATCACACAAAAATCATACAAATTTATGTGATTCTATTAAAATTAATTCCTATTAAATAATTGTCACAATCTAAAAGTTTAAATTATTAGGTAAGGTTTAAAATATGATTTATATTATTCTTTAACTCATCCCTTCAAGTAACAACTCTTTAAACTTGCAATTTACACAGATTTATACTATCTTATGTTTAATTTTTCTCAAATAAATAGGGATGATAAGATTTAAACTCGTAATTTCTTGGTTATTAAAGTTTTGATACTATACCAGAAAACTATCTTAACCTAAAAATTTAAAGTATAAAATAAAATTTATATTATTTTTTATCAATTACAACCTGAGTTTGAGGAAATACTTTATTATATTCTCTACCCACCAATGAAGAGATAACTCCTACCGAATCTTTAGCAAATCAACTCTAGTAGTTTTCATTCTCAAATTGTCTTATGGGCTTTTAATTGAGAAATTGTCCGACAATGACATTGTTTTTATTTTTTATTTTTTATTAATATCAGTCAAGTTATAATGTTTATTTATAATTTAGTTGTTTTTTCTTTTGTATTTTGAAAACAATTATTAAGCTTTTAACTAGTTTTGGGAATCTCTGGTATGATGATGTCTTTTTTAATTATACATTTATATCCATTGATTCAATTGTCATTTTTTTATCTTTTTTATTATTATACATTTAGTTGTCATATTTTTTTATTTAATTCACATTCACAATTAACTTTTATTTCAATTTTTAAGAAGTATAATATACAATTTTATTTCAATTTTAAATTAATTGTTAATTATAGCCATTAATAACATGATTTAATAGAGAATAAAAGTACATAAAATTTAAGAAGAGTCATAAAACTTTTTAATAGAAATAAATCAACGTCAATCTAATCAAGCAAAAAAACCCTAAAAAAAACATAACCAAGCTACTAAGTTATCTTCTCTAAAAACTCTCATTGCTTAACCAAATAATCAGCAACATGATTCTTCTCTTTATATTGAATATGATCAAAACACACAAAATAAATCCTATTGAATTTTGTTTGCAGGCAACAAAGCGGCATAACATTTTTTTCCCTTTAATTTAAGTAATGGCAATATTATAAGAATTTGACTCAACAACTCATTGATTTGCATAAGTATAACAACAATCAATACTCCAGAGGTATAGTTTTTTTTTTAATTGTCAAGATCTCAGCATCATTAATTTCCATATTAATTACCTATGAAATAAGAAAAAAAATATGATGAAATCTCCCTTCTTTATGATATCTGATGATAACACCACCAACAATTCCTGAAGATTGGTTTGCCATTTGAAGATGTTTCAATATTTCACTTCATCGTACGTACCTACAGCAAGAGGTATTCATAAAGAATCATTTCTCATATATATCCTGGGAGTCCATATAAAAATACATTTTAATGAACAAATTATATTAAAAATTCTCATCATATTACCTATGGCACCTTACATTACGGGCATCTGAAAAGTCGACCATCGAAAGATATAATATAATTATTATTTTTTTATAGAAAGATTTATATTTATTGACTTATTATCATGCATATTGATATATGTCTGGGCATCCGAGGTGTTAGCTAGCAAGAAATATAGTATAATTATATCTTTACAATTAAAAAAGTAATAGTGTAATTGTTATATTTATTGGTTGTCCTCGTTTGGATCTTGATTTTAGTTTAGTAAATACAAACAACAGGCATCTGGTACTGTAACCTTTTTTTTTTCACAGAGCAATCTGATGGAACATATAGTGGATAAATAGGATCAGCTATATATATTTGTATTTCTATTAAATAAAACATTTCGATGTATAGAGGTTCATATTTTATTAAATACATGAAGACTAATCGAGTGAATTGTGTTAATTTCCTCCTAATATCTTTCTTTTGGTGCCAAGTGGCTTTGGTGGAGATTTTTATGTAAGTTAAAATGAAAAGGTTTTGATAAAGCACTTATTTGGTAATGATCTGAAGTGTTAGACAATAATATAAATCATATCATGTGACTTCATCTAACAGCTTAAACTATTGGGTTGAGATGGTTCTTTGACATGGTATCAGAGCCTTGATGACCAAGCAGTCACGAGTTCGAGTCTCACCATCCCTATTTATTTGATAAAAATTAAGCACAAGGTAATGTAGGTCTGTGCAAGTTTCAAGCTCAAATGGTTTTCATTTGAGGAGGTGTGTTAGAGAATAATATAAATCATATCCTGGGACCTCACCTAACAGTTTAAGCTATTGGGTTGAGATAGTTATTTGACATGAAATACATGAATATATGAAAGAAAATACTCCAGCATATATAGTCATGGATGGGACATGGAGTTAACTGGATTAGTAGATTGCAAGTAAGATAATATATAGCTCTGGTGTCAAAAGTCAAACTGGATAGAAACGATCGAAATTTCTGATTCGAATTCTATTAGTTAAATTTCTCAACTTATAAACAAGTATGTGATTTATCAAGAATTTGGAGTTAATAAATTCTCCTTCATGTTTTAGTTTGTAAAAGTCCTGCGGATCGATTCCAGAAATATATCCAGAAAATAAATAAATAATATTCTGGTTTAGTAGATTATAATCTTTCGGATGCTAAAAGCACTCATTTCCCTGTCAGGTTTTGCTTTACCAAAAAAATTTCATTTTAACTTAGATAAAAATCCCTACCATAGCCGCTTACGTTACACACATATGTTTGCCTCTATATAAAGGAAGGTTTAACATGAGAATTGAAACCACAAATCCCTCAACCCATAAACACATTGCTACCTAATAATTGCTAGATGGCTATTCGTCTTGGCTGGCCATTCTTAGGAATGCTCTTCCTAATAATTTGCCTGTTAGCTTCTGCTAAGCTAGTGATGCCAACCACAGATAGTAATGTTACCGCTTACTTCAATCGAACATCCTTTCCAGAGAATTTCACGTTTGGGGTAGCCTCATCCTCTTACCAGGTAGCGAGACTGAACCTTTACTTAGCTTCCAGGCTAGGATTCCCTATACGTAGTCATCAACTTCTCATCATGAGACTACAGCTAGCTATAAAGATACACACAATTCAGATGGTTATAAGACTAAACCAGGCTGAGCTTATAGCTAGCTGAGAACATACACCCAATTCAGATGCTGCTGTACTTCTCCTAGCAGCTCGTTTCTGTCGCCTTCCCTCCAATTTATTTTCCAAATTGGAGCCAATCAAATGGTTTACATGCTTATAAAAATATTACATTAAAAATTTTAGAGTGAAGCAGGACCAAAACACATGCATTGAAGGAGTTTTGTTTATTGTATATAACTATGTGTCAAAAAAATTAATGAATTCCTACATATACCAATACGATATTATCAATATTAATATTTTTCAATTCTTTGTTAATGGTATCAAGTACGAGGGTAATGTCGGAGGTCACAGAGGTCAGAGTATATGGGAAAATTTTACTCGATCTTACCCAGGTATCTCTCTCTCTCTCTCTCTCATTATGAATTTTAGTAATTTAATTATTATAATTTGCTTTATTGGCTTTTGTCTTCCCCTCAGGTATGTTGCTAATAATAATTCCTTCAATTTTTTTAACTGAATCTTTCATATATCCTCTAATTTCTTAGAACGGATTACAAGATTAGAGTTTAGAATACAAGATTAAAAGATAATTTAACTTGTAAATCTTCAAATTAATTTATAGTTGTAGAGAACATATAGATAAAATGATGCCTCTCTTTCATTACTTGAATATTCTTACATTTCAATGGTGAACATATATCTTATTATTCCTTATATTGATTTTAGGTTTATGTATTATCACATTTTCTTCTTCTTCTTCTTTCAGAAAGGATAGCTGGTGGCACCAACGCGAGCATCGCAGATGATTTCTTCAATCGCTACGTGGTATATATCAATTTAATAATAACTGTTTAAAAAAATATCAATTTGATGATAATGGGATTATGGATTGCTTTTAGCATGACTTATGAAGAATCGATCTTTTTTAGTTAATTTTATTCATTATCGAAATTTCTTTTTTTCTAAACAACTCGTAATAAAAATAACACATATTCCAAACCATGGCAACTGGATTTGAAATTAACAAGTTATTCATTGCTAAGATGATCCAATGATGTACATTAGATAAGCTAAATTCCTCACTGGTAAAGAATTTTGAAATTCTTTTGCTGTAGTAAGATTTTTTTTGGTTAGTGTAGTAGAATAAAGGAACAGATACAAAGAGAAAAACATATTTTATACAATAAATCTGTTGCTATAATAATTTTGATGTAAATTTGTGTCCTGTCTTTTACAGGAAGGAAGTGTCTCCTATCTTTATCTCTCGTCTTAATATGTTAACTAAATGCTATTTAAAAAACACAAACACACGCGCACGAGCTCACACACAAATTCATGTATCTTCATCTCCTTTGATACGCTAGTTTTTCCACTAAGATTATAGTAAAAATGGACTATAGCGCAAGCAGGGTTTAGAAACACAAAACTAAAGTTTAATCTGAATACATGTAATAATGAACGTGAATGCCATACCGTTACAGAGTGATCTTCAAATATTGGAGGACTTGCATATGGATGCTTTCAGATTCTCTATCAACTGGGCCAGATTACTTCCCAGTAAGTATTAGTTAGAGATAAAGAACAGTGAAAGGATGTGCATTTAATATTTATTTGTTGACACTTTTTTTACTTTTAGTTTTCTCAAAAACAAATATTTAATGATATTCAGGTGGGAATATAAGCCAAGTGAACCAGTATGGAATTGATTTCTACAACAAGGTCATCAATGACAGCATAGAAAAAGGTTTAAATCTTCTCCCTCTTCTTAGAATAAATATACAATTCCTGTTGTTTCATGTGTGCTGCTTGAATCTTCAAAATAATTTGTTAAGAAATGTGGATCATAGTTAAAAGAACTCAGAAAATTACTAGCATGGCTATCGCAAGCATATTGAACCAACTATTTAGTAACTTCTTGAATTGATTCGTGTGAATTTGATTTCATAATATGAAAATAAAACCAAAGGGGATAAAAAACTAAATCATTTTTTTTTCCAGAGGGAAAGAAAAAATTCACAATATGATTTGAGAAGATATCTAAAAGCCGCTCTCATGTTTTGAGGGTAAACTTCACAGGTTTAGAGCCTTTTGTAACTATCTTTCATTGGGATAGTCCTCAAGCACTTGAAGACAAGTACGAAGGGTTTCTAAGTGATCAAATCGTGTAAGTTATCACCTTTTATCACATATTGTGTTCCATCATCATATAATTCAAAAATAGAAGTCAAGCATTTGTATTTGTAAAATTATGATATGGAATTGTTACACAGAATTTCTGTAATTCTTTTAATTAATTTATAGGAACGATTTTCGAGACTATGCTGACCTTTGCTTCCAGAAATTCGGTGACCGAGTGAAGTACTGGATTACTTTAAATGAGCCCCAAAAGTTCTCCAGTGCTGGCTATGATTCAGGTGACTTTGCACCGGGCCGATGTTCCAAATGGGTGAATGAAACGTACTGCAAAAAAGGAAACTCTTCCACTGAGCCTTACATAGTTGCCCACCATCTCCTCCTTTCTCACGCAGCAGCAGTAAAGACATACAAGGAAAAGTATCAGGTATCCAATAAATGCATATTTTTAATGGATAGAGTATTATTTAATCCCTATGAACAATATATTTAGGTATCCCTTTTTTTTATTGAAAATGTAGGCATCTCAAAATGGGAAGATTGGGATAACTCTCAATACCCCTTGGTTCGAACCCTACTCTAACAGTACGGATGATTATGATGCTGCCAAAAGATCTCTTGATTTCACGCTTGGTTGGTATGTATTTCTCCAAAACATGAGCTAGTAGCTAGCTGGATCTTCTATAATTTTCATTAATTATTTCAATAAGACAATTGCTTGGTGGTTGCTTAGTAGTCCTTGTGATATAATTTGGAAGCTTCATATCAATTTCATTTGTATTACTGCTCTAATCCAAAAGTTGGGCTCTTTTAGCATCATATTTCCTGTCAGAAGACAGTGGTGGATAGTTTAACAAATCAGCAGAGTTTATTTAGAGTTTTGGTTTGAATTTAAATTGTGTCACTTTTGTATCCTGATGTTGGAGAGTCGATATTGTCTTGTTGGCTGTAATTGTTTCATTTAATCTAGAATTTCGTAAAAATAAAAAATAAAATTAATATATATGTATAACTCGTAACAACATTTCATGTTTCTAGGTTCTTGAATCCTATAACATATGGTGACTATCCGACCAGCATGCGGGAATTGGTTAAAGAAAGATTGCCAACATTCTCGTCACAAGATGAAGTGAATGTAACATTTGACTTTGTTGGATTAAATTACTATACTGCATATTATGCAGCAAATGCAAATCCTGCTGACCCAGATCATCTTAGATATCAAACAGATTCTAATGCCATCATTAAAGGTAAGAATTTTGTCATTTTAGTGAATTTGTTAGTGAGGTTATGCCCTGCGGGTTTAAAACAAGCTGAGGTTGTTATAACATAATTAATTTCACCTTGTTGTTCTCATCATACTTTTTCAGCAAAACGAGATGGGAACCCCCTCGGTCCACAGGTTTGTATGAAAATGATACGTATTTTACCCAATTCTTTAGACATTCGATATTGCGAAAGCATGTTATAATTAAGCTGCATATGTGACAAATTGCAGGCTGGTGCAACATGGCAGTTTGTCTATCCAGAGGGGATAAAATATCTTTTGAATCATACCAAAGACAATTACGAAGATCCAGTAATTTACATAACCGAGAATGGTATTATAATAAGCTTTGCAGATTAAAATGGGGATCTCGTAAGATTTTAATGGCCAAACTCATTAATTCTTTGTTTCTTTCATATTTTTCGTCTATTTAGGGTACAGCCGCGTGCTTGCTAAATTATCAGATTCTGAAACCTTGGATGATAGTCAAAGAATAACATTCCATTATGACCATCTGCAGAATGTTCTAAATTCTATCAAGTGAGTTTACCTATTGCGTAATTCCACGGTTTTAATTTCCGTTCTTCGTTGTTTTTGCCTTAAATTAAGAGTTAGGGCTCAAATAGTGATTTAAATAAATTAAAAGACCAAACTGTTAACATTTGAACTGATCATTTTTGCAGCGATTATAAAGTTAAAGTCAAAGGTTACTTTGCATGGACTTTCACCGACGACTTTGAATTTACAGATGGATACACCATAGGATTTGGTTTGGTGCACATAAACCGTACAGATAATTTAACAAGACAGATGAAGCGCTCAGCAACCTGGTTTTCAGAATGCCTTTTGAAGAACTGAGCTAATCCAACGGTTTATTTCAAGCGATTAAGACTAGCTTGATGGATGGGAAAGACTTTGGCCAATATATATATATATCAACGGTCCAGATAACTGGGTTGTATTAATATTTCCTAGGTGTGCTGCACTGTATGTTTCAATAAATTAAAACTTGGCTATGTAACCAAGTTCAATATCAATGTTAAAAATCTATGGTTTATATGCCCCTCTGATTTTCAAATAATATTATTTGCTAAGCCACTGTAAATTTAGGGGCGACGATCTTGAGTTTGATAATGATGATGAATTCAGTGTTACAGCGTTTACAAATAATGAAGGTGTTGAAATAAAGAGTGTTGGTGTACGGATGTTGCATGAAGATGAAGAAGAAGAAGGAGATGATGACGATGATGTACAAATAATTCTGATAATGAAAGCTTTTTTAAAAACTTTAATTATATAATTTGGACCTAATTTTTTTTTTTTTATTCACGTGGGGTGTCCGGGCCAGCTTACGCGCACTATGACTATTCCCCACGGCCCACTGGACATCCTACAAGCCCAGAAATAGATAAGGCATTACAAAGATGATAAGCGTGCACATAAAGAATCAAACACGGGAGAGGTGGCCAAGACCTAATTTGTACCTAATTTTGATTCTTATAGTCCTCGTATCTCTTTTTCTCTCTGTTTCTAGTTTTAGTTGTAAGATTATATATATTTTAATCTTTTTATCTCTTTTTGCCGCCGCTCATGCTGTACTTCCAATACAAGTGTAGAAATTAAAATTGTCTTGTCTTTTATACTTTTTAGTCCATGTCTTTTCATGACGTGTTGAATTTTGTCCCTAACAAATAAAGTCTTGCAATTTTGTCCAATTTCTCACAACAATTGAAGAATAATTTTAGTGGATAAACTATTAGCTTATTCTTTTTAGCTTGATTAGTTTATAATATTTCATCTTATATATATATGCTGCTTTCTATTTTGATTAATTCGGAGCTAACAAAATGAAGCAATACGAAAGTATGCGAAACCAGATCATAGCAAGCGATGCTGTCTGATGATTACGCATAACAATGAAAGATCCTTCACTAAATTATGATGATATGGATAATTCACTAAGTAGAAAAATTCATACTTTCAACTTACAGTTATCACCCGCCATTCAATCTAGCTTGCGCTACAGCCTCAACATGTAGTTAGAAATTTTCAAATGTTAGGATAACTGTGGCTCATCAAAGACATGCATGTACGAGCTTGGCAAGAACAAATCATTATATAAGATTCAATACAGAATAAAGTAAAATAATAATCATTTGTAAGCAAGGAAGAAATCAACTCAAGTATTGAGTGTTCTGCCCACAATAGGCCAATTGAGTGCCCCATATATATATTGGATCATTGGAGGATGTCGTTGAAAGCACAAATATATCCCACAGTCAGTAAAATGGAGAGGAGATGGGTTTTCGGGCTTTTGGAAATTGGGCCTAATGATACTTAATTAATTGTTCATTAAAC
>Ga0325405_1004602_pt1 | contig 14048 bp, 10 predicted proteins | sample PopdelMetagenome_21_FD_205663 | JGI IMG/M metagenome (GOLD analysis project Ga0325405, IMG submission 205663) | Populus deltoides microbial communities from Bellville, Georgia, United States - Xylem-Control-R2 | ecosystem: Host-associated > Plants > Phyllosphere > Stem > Wood/Secondary xylem... | reverse complement strand
CCATTTTTCATTTCTGAATATACTAACACTCTAACAAACTGATGTTAATAATTCCTCTCATATCATTTAATATCTTTCTTGTATTTTTGGATTGTTTGATTGACCAATTGATTGAATTTAAGGTTTGACTGGCCATTTTATCTATGGAGGGGCTTATTGAATATGATGAATGTAAAAGGGTTTCATTGATGTTGGACTTAATTGATTGAATTTACCGAATTTAAGGTTTGATTGACCAAGTTATCTATATAAGGGCTTAATCGGCAAATTTTGGATAACACAAGGGCATACTTGTGATCTCAGCTAACTTTAAAGCATCCTACTTTGCATGGCATTTATTGCAAGGGTTTAGTAAGTATTGTTGTGACTGTCTGATTTGTGTACATCTTTATTACAATCCCAAATCATACAATGCACCAAGTATTGATTAATAGGCTGTCTTATATGTGTTTAGATGTAATTATCAGGTCCTCTTTCTTTCACCAAGTATCAAAGAGGACAGTGTTAATGTGATCAAGCGAAGTTCAGATACTACAATTTATGTGTATGCTCACATGCCATGTTTAAGATTTCAAAGGCTGGATATTTAACTGTGATTTGCCACTGGCTTCAATGTTCAGGATGATGAGACAACCTTGTTGGAGGAGGAAGAGATGGCAAAAGCAGATTCAAACAATCCCATAGATGAGGTAAAGAACAATTTGGATGTATCATATTTCTTTGTGTTCATTGACCTTGCATTTAGTGAAGAATTCTATGGTTCTTCAACAACATTTTATTAAAACTTCTGATTTTCTTGCTAGTTTATTTGTTTATTTTCAATAGTTTGCCTGAGATGGCTGCTAATTCACAGATTTTGTTACTGCAAAAGGAGAGTGAAATTCCTTTGGAAGAATTGCTTGCAAGGTATACAAAGGTGGGTTAAAGAATTGTTTCTGTGCAGACCTTTGTCTCATATTGTATGTTGATTTATTTTGATTATCCATGTCTTCTTATAGGAGCCAAACAGTGAAGTTTCAGAGGATGAATCTGAATACGCACCAGTATTATCAGACAATATGTCAAATTCCCCAGGCCATGAAGAAGAACTGAAGCAGCTGGATAACTCAATGGATGAAATGGTTGAACATGGGGAACATCCTCTTGTAGAAGAACAGGAGAAGGGAAATGAAGAAATTTCAGAAGAAGGAAGGGAGAGTGAAAGTAAGATAGCTGATGCTGCTGCTGCTGCAAGATCTGCACAACCAACAGGCAATACATTCTCAACAACCAAAGTGCGCACAAAATTCCCCTTTCTTCTCAAGTATCCTCTTCGTGAATATCAACATATAGGCCTCGATTGGCTTGTTACAATGTATGAACAAAGATTAAATGGGATTCTAGCTGATGAAATGGGGCTTGGAAAGACGATCATGACAATTGCTTTGCTTGCACACCTAGCATGTGAAAAGGGAATATGGGGTCCTCATCTGATTGTGGTTCCAACAAGTGTCATGCTTAACTGGGAAACAGAGTTTCTTAAATGGTGTCCTGCCTTCAAGATTTTAACATATTTTGGCAGTGCAAAAGAGCGTAAATGCAAGAGGCAAGGTTGGCTGAAACCAAATTTCTTCCATGTATGTATAACAACTTACAGACTGGTTATACAGGATTCTAAAGTCTTCAAGAGGAAGAAATGGAAGTATTTGATTTTGGATGAAGCTCATCTGATTAAAAATTGGAAGTCCCAGAGATGGCAAACTCTTTTAAATTTCAATTCAAAAAGACGCATCTTATTAACTGGGACACCTCTGCAGAATGATCTCATGGAACTGTGGTCACTAATGCATTTCTTGATGCCCCACATCTTTCAATCTCACCAGGAATTTAAGGACTGGTTCAGTAATCCAATAACTGGGATGGTGGAGGGACAAGAAAGAGTGAACAAAGAAGTTGTTGATCGTTTGCACAATGTTCTCCGTCCGTTTATCCTCCGTCGATTGAAAAGGGACGTGGAGAAGCAACTCCCCATGAAACTTGAACATGTCATCTATTGTAGACTTTCAAGGAGGCAGCGTAACTTGTACGAGGATTTCATTGCTAGTTCAGAGACACAAGCTACCCTTGCCACTGCCAACTTTTTTGGGATGATCAGCATCATAATGCAACTTCGTAAAGTTTGTAATCATCCCGACTTATTTGAGGGTCGTCCAATTATTAGTTCTTTTGATATGGCTGGTATGGACATCCAATTGAGTAGTTCTATTTGTTCAATGTTTTCACCTGGCCCATATTCATCTGTAGATCTTTGTGCTTTGGGGCTTATATTTACACATCTTGATTTTAACATGGTTTCTTGGGAGTGCGATGAAGTAAAGGCTATTGCAACTCCTTCAAGATTAATTGAAGAGCGTGCCAATTTGGCTAACATAGAAGATGTTGGGCCTGGGTCTAAACATTTGAAGAGGTTGCCGGGAACAAATATTTTTGAAGAGATTAGAAAGTCATTATTGGAGGGGAGATTAAGAGAGATGAAGCAACGGGCAGCATCTATTGCATGGTGGAATTCTTTGAGGTGTCGGAAAAAACCCATATACTCAACAACCCTACGAGAACTTGTCACAGTGAAGCATCCTATGTATGATATCCATCGCCAAAAAGTTGAGCGACTCTCCTCGTTATGCTCCTCTAAGCTTGGTGATGTTGTTCTTTCACCAATTGAACGGTTCCAGAAGATGACTGATCTCGTGGAATCATTTATGTTTGCAATTCCAGCAGCACGTTCCACTGCACCTATCTTCTGGTGCAGTCAGACCAGAACTCCTGTGTTTCTGCATTCAACTTATGAGGAGAAATGCTCTGAAATGTTGTTGCCTCTTCTTTCACCTATTAGACCTGCAATTGTCCGGAGACAACTGTATTTCCCAGACAGGCGCCTAATACAGTTCGACTGTGGTAAATTGCAGGAGCTTGCTATTTTGCTCAGGAAGTTAAAGTCAGAAGGCCATCGGGTATTAATATTCACACAGATGACCAAGATGCTGGATATTTTGGAGGCTTTCATAAACCTGTACGGCTACACTTACATGCGTTTAGATGGATCTACTCAACCAGAGGATAGACAAACTTTAATGCAGCGTTTCAACACCAATCCCAAAATATTTATCTTCATTCTATCAACCCGTAGTGGGGGTGTTGGCATCAATCTTGTTGGGGCAGATACTGTAATCTTCTATGATAGTGACTGGAATCCTGCGATGGATCAACAAGCCCAAGATCGCTGCCATCGGATAGGACAGACACGTGAAGTACATATCTACAGGTTAATCAGTGAGAGCACCATTGAAGAAAATATCTTAAAGAAAGCCAATCAGAAGCGTGCTCTTGATGATCTAGTTATACAGAGTGGAGGATACAACACAGAATTTTTCAAGAAGCTCGATCCTATGGAATTATTTTCTGGGCATAAAACACTTCAGATTAAGAACATGCAGAGGGAGAAAAACAATAACAATGGAAATGAGGTTTCTTTGTCTAATGCAGACGTGGAGGCTGCTCTGAAATATGCTGAAGATGAAGCAGATTACATGGCATTGAAGAAAGTCGAACAGGAAGAGGCTGTAGACAACCAAGAGTTTACTGAAGAGGCCATTGGGAGATTGGAAGATGATGAATTCGTAAATGATGATGATATGAAGGCTGATGAGCCTACAGACCATGAGATGACAACTTATTGCAAAGAGGGTGAGGTGAATTTAGATGAAAATGATTGCATTGAAGAGAGAGCTGTAACTTTTACTGGGAACAAAGATGATGTCGATATGTTGGCTGATGTCAAGCAGATGGCAGCGGCGGCGGCAGCTGCTGGACAAGCTATCTCATCCTTCGAAAATCAGCTACGTCCAATAGACAGATATGCAGTCCGTTTTCTGGAACTGTGGGATCCAATTATAGACAAAGCAGCCTTGGAATCCCAAGTTAGGTTTCAGGAGACAGAATGGGAGCTTGATCGTATTGAGAAGTACAAGGACGAAATGGAAGCTGAGATTGATGATGATGAAGAGCCATTGGTGTATGAAAGTAAGCAGTGTGTGTGTGTGTGTATTTGGTTCTAGTTTTTGGTAAATGAATCAAATCTACAAATCAGTAACCTATAATACTACTCTCTAAGAGAATTGTAAGGTCTTTGTATCATTAGTCTGAATGGTGGTAGGATAGAAAGATTGAACTCATGCTTTTCTCAATTTATTCATTTTCTAATTTTCTTGATGAAATCATTAATATAACTTGTAATTTTGGTTTCAAGACTTTTCTTCAGTTGAAGTTTATAATGAATGACTACATGGCATGTCGTATTCAGTTTCCACTGCAGTGGGCATCCATTGATCACAAAACAGAAAAACCATATTCAAGAAACCTTTTCACTGTGTACAGGGGTTATATTATATAGATGCAATCATTTGAATTTTTTAGGATAAACAATTTTATCACAATTGATAGCAGAGGTGATGATTTTTCTTGTTATATTAGGATGGGATGCTGATTTTGCGACCGAGGCATACCGGCAGCAAGTTGAGGCGCTAACTCAACATCAGGTTAGTGAATTTTGTTAATGCTGCCAATTGTCTTTTCTTTAAATGTCTCTTAAAACTTATTTTTTTATTGTGTTTTTGTAGTTGATGGAAGAAAAGGAAGCTGAAGCTGAAGCTGAAGCTAATGAGAAGGAAAGTGCAGATGGACATTTAGATGCTATGGTGTAAGACAATTCTGAACCTATTGTGAAATCATCCTGCTGGCTATTTAACTTTATTTATTAAAAAAAATTAAATTAGGATGTAGGTCAGCAATTAGGTACTTGGCTTTGTTTGGCCTTTTAATTTTTTTTTTATGGCTGAGGGGTGTTCTTTTATTTATTATTTACTATTTGTTTTGGCTGCATGTAAATTTTGGAAGTGAATGTCCTAGTATCTTTAAAATTTCACACAAGCAGTTCATATTTACCATGCAGTGCGCTTTTAGTGTGGGAGACACTAATAGCGCTATTAGTGTGGGAGACACAAATCACACCATGGAGGTCTCCTGGGCTCAAACTACTGCATTTATTATATTAACTGTAAACGATGTTAATGCTGAAAAATGCTGAACAGAATGGACACTTCGGTGTAGATTGAGTTTTTTGTCGATTTATGGTTCCACTGAAACATCCCTTGAAATGGTTACTTATTTTACTGTCGTTAATAAATATGGATAAAGTTGGCATTTGCTTTCTAACTGAGCTATCTAACTGTCTTGAGAGCGAAACTAAATAGTGCACGAGGGAGGGGTGAGACAGAGAAAAAGGAAGGCTTGTGCCACATCCATGTTGCATGGATAGTTTTTTTGTCATTAAAAATGCAACAGGCACTGTTCTCCCACATTTCATGAATCTTCCTGACAAGCTTGCTGCCATGTAATCTGGTGGAAAACCTGGGAAAAAAATCATTCTGCTTTATTGTTTCATTGTCTCTAAAGGTGGCTATTTCTTGGGCACACCTGAGTGGCACTCTTTTTTATTGTTATATCAAATGCTCAGTTACTATTCTGTTTCATTTTAGCAGGTGTAAAGTGCCACGCAATCCTAAATCGAAGTCTAAGAAGAAACCAAAGAAAACCAAGTTCAAATCCCTCAAGAAAGAATCTTTAACTTCTGAATTGAAACACATGAAAGTGGAGGCATCAATAGAAACTTTGTCTGCAGATGATGATGACGACGACGACGACGACGACGACGACGGTACATATTCAGATACTACGTCTCCTTATTCAAGTGTGCAGAGAAAACGTAAGAAAGCAGAATTAGCAATTGATATAGACAAAAAGAGGTTGAGGAAGAATAGCAAGAAATTCAAAAAAGCTCCCGAAACGTGCTCTTTTGATGTAGATTCGGATCTGTCTGGAAAGCAGCATGGCAGGTCTATGGAATTAAAACCATATGAGGTGGTTTCTGATCTCGAGCAGAAACCAGCTGGCAGGAGCAAGATGGGAGGGAAAATCTCCATCAGTACCATGCCAGTGAAACGGGTGTTGATGATAAAGCCAGAGAAGTTAAAGAAAGGGAATGTTTGGTCCAGAGATTGTGTTCCTCCACCTGATTCATGGTTGCCACAGGAGGATGCAATATTATGTGCTGTTGTGCATGAGTATGGCCCTCACTGGAGCTTGGTCAGTGAAACTCTGTATGGGATGGCTGCTGGTGGGTTTTATCGGGGAAGATACCGCCATCCAGTTCATTGTTGTGAGAGATTTAGAGAACTAATCCATAGATATGTTTTATCTTCTCCAGAATATCCTATCAATAATGAAAAGATGAGCAATATGGTCTCTGGGAAGGCCCTTCTCAAAGTAACTGAGGTAAGTCTGATTTAATTTGCATTCAAACGTGTTCCATATATTGGAGAAAATAGCGAGAGAAGATGCTGAGAATATGAAATGACACTCCCGAAACATTCATTTATTTATCAAGTCTAGCTAATTGAAACTGGATGCTTATTTACACCCTTGAACCCTGATCCAGGCACTGTCCTGAAGATATTAACCAACTGGTCAGCAATTCTTAACAATTGATTGATAACAGTTGGTGGTACTTGGATTTGATATCTTTCAGGTGTTCCATTTTTTTTTTCTTTATTTGTATTGATCTTTGGCCATAAAAAATTGCTTTAATTAGCTGCTTGTTAATAATATTCATGGTTTTGGGATTTCTGGTATACCATCGCATAGGATGCAACTCATGCAAGTTTCAGTGATTAATACCAGGAAACTTTATTAGCCTGCTTGGCATTATCTCCAAAACTGCAGGTTCACATGCATATACACCTGTTTTTTTCTCAGAATAATCTAAAGTATCTGGTTAATCATTGTGAAATTACCACTCCTTAAAAATGCCTGCTGCACTTTTAACACTTTCAGTGGACAATTGATTTTAATGAATGATTAGAAATATAACAAGATTGCTGGAGAGAACACTAATTTGGTAATTCCTTGATGAAATACAGAAGACAATAATGCTTATGCTGAACAATTTTTTGTTGCATCAGGATAACATACGGATGTTATTAAATGTTGCTGCTGAGCAGCCAGACCATGAGTTACTTCTCCAGAAGCACTTCACAGCACTGCTTTCTGCTGTGTGGAGGGTGAACTCTCGTGCTGAACGTCAACAGAACTTGTCATCATCTCGAAATGCTCTTTATAATCATGGAAGGGTTTTCAATTCTTCTGTCAATCAGTTACCTTCGAATTCCTCAAAGGAATCTGCAAAAAGAATGAAATTCACTAATTTGGGACATAGTAGCAAGTTGCTTGCTGCTGCACTCCATGATGCCAGCAGTAGAAGGCCAGATGATAGAGTTTCCTATTCCAACTTGAGCGAAGTTGCTCCTGCCATTGGTGAGCAGTTGGAAATAACATTGGAATTCCAAAAAGAGGAAGATGATTCTTTGATTCAATTCCCACCTATAATAAGTTTGTCAATACCTAGCTCAGCGCCATTGACATCAGTAAATAAGGATAGAGCAGAGGCTAACCATCTGAGAGCATCCACAAGTATAGCTGAAAATCGATTCAGGTATGATTTCTTGCAATCAAGAAGACGACATTGATCTGCTTGTTTGGTATTAATAGTCTCTTGTTAATTCCTATTTGATGATGTTGAAGATAACAGCTTTAGCAGCATAGTATTGTTGACTGAGAGTTTTAGGTTTTACTCTTATAATGCCTTCCAGTTTGTTAATTTCCTCGTATGAGAACTGGGTTGTCTGACTGAATTGTGCTACCTTTGTTTTCTTCCCTGCCGGAATCTATAGTGCTTGATGGACTCTTGATTTAATGCATTTTATCAATTTCTTAATGCACCTTCTTGAAAAAATCCCAGGGATTATTATGAAGCTATTATTAAAATCCAGAAATTGATATGTGGTACAGATGCTATTGATCATTCTATTGAGGTGCTTACAAATTGAATCCTGCGATTGCCGTGTAAAACATGTACAGTTAATTGATTGTTTTAGTTGCTGACTACGTCCTTTTGTCCCAGGGATGCAGCAAGAGCTTGTGTTGTAGGGGATCTGGGCTGGGTTTCATCTTCCGCACCAGCAAATGATTTCAAGTTGCGGCTGCCTTCAAAGACGCAGTCCTTGGGAAAGCACAAGCTCTCCGTCTCCGAGTCAATCAAGCCTCCTAGGTCAAAGATGAAGAAAACTTTAATAGAGCACAGTCAAGGACACCTTTTTGCCGAGCCAGTATCCCAGCCACTGCCTGTACTGTCATCCAGGGATCCCAATTTAAGGTTTGACCTGCCACCAATAGCCATTCAGGATGAATATTCTATCTCATGCATTGAGAAGGAGCTTTCAGCGGAAATGGGGACCTGGGATGCTGTCGCACACGACTATGTTCTTGGTTTCACATCGGGTCTTGATGATTTTTCATCGTTGCCAGAATTTACTGACATCGGATAAGGTCAAACCACAGAACAGAACATCTTTTTTCCGGCTTTGGCTCCCACGACAAATGTGTACTGGTTGGAGGAGTGAGTGCCTTGCAGCTGGGCAACTAATAACCGAGCTCTTGTGGCGCATGGTGGTGTGCTAGGGCGACATGATTGAATCACCTGCCCATTTAGAGGACACCAATCAAGGACATGGTTGTCTCACATGGCGGTGGGAGCTCGTCTGTAAGGAGGATCTGAAGTGGCTTTGCATGAAGGATCCCCAGGGTAGTGAAATTACAAATGTAAAATCATTTTTTGAATTCGATTCTTGTGGGGGGATGTGCCAATTTTGTTGGGGTCAGTTGATTTATCAATTTATGGCACGCTTCCGCATAGAAAGGAACTAGGCTAGGGCAAAAGATATGAATGAAAAATTAAAGGTTGAGCATCTCTCTCTAAAACCCTAACGACCTGCAATCTATTCCCATACAAATCCCACATCAATGGCATAGCTGATTTTCAAGGTAGGTAGGGTGTGGAATGGTTCTCCAAGAATCCAGGACCATTGCATTCCAAGCATATGAATTAATATTTCATATAATCAAAGGATTATAGTTGTTGGACCCTGACCTAGTTTGAGGGCTCATGTTGCTGATCGGGTCTCATCCACAGTACAGTGATAAGCAGATAACAGAATAATTTGTTTCCAATTCTAGTCACACCTCCAAGATTAGACGGTGTATGATGGTTTTTTCTAATTTTTTACAGTAAAAAAAATACTTCTTTACTATCAACAAATTTTAGAATTGTTAATCAAAATCTTTAGTCTTTTCACAAACTCTAAAATATTAAAAATATTTTTTTATCTTCAAGGTCAAAATATACTTCAGTGACCAAGGGTTTTTTTTTTTGGTTTTTCTCTTCCTAAGCTACAAAATACATGTTTGCCCTTATAAAAGACAAGACAAGTTATATATTTAAAGGTGTTTTGGTCATTTTACATTGATTTTTTAATTTTTAATTCGAGAAAGCTGCTAGCGTGTCTTCTTTATGCGCCAGCACGTGGGTGGCATTTGCGGCCTTTGGACGGCGTGTTTGATGCCACTCGATGTTCAAACCTTGCCTTCTGCCATGTCCTTAGAAATGCCACTGTGTCCTTTTTCTCCTGGTGTGATGTGTGATGGCAGCTAATAGGTAGCTTGTCGTTGTTTGTCATTTTTTTCTTCTTCCTTGTTTTCTCTCTTTCAGAGAAAGTAAATGTTTGTTTTTTTTTTTAATTTTTAATTTTAGTTCTTATATTTTTTATTGCTTATTTTCATCCCTTTTCTTTTTAGAAAAGTTTTTTATTTTTTTAATTTAGTCTTTAAATTATAATTTGTCATATATTGTTTTTTTTTAATTTGCTCCTTATTTTTTTAGTTTCTGATTTTCACCCTTGGTTATTTTGTTAAAGTTTTATTGGTTTTTAATTTCACTCTTCAATAAAAGTTTATGTTGTTTTATTTTTTTCAATTTAGCCTTCATTCTTTTGATTTCTTTTTCCTTTTGTTAAAGTTTTTTTTTCTTTTCAATTTTACCCTCCAATTTAAGTTTTTTAAATGCCTTCAAATTTATTTTTTTATTTTGGTTTTTACTCTCATTCTTTTAATTACAATTTTTTATGTGGTTGATTTTTTTTCCAGTTACATTCTTCAGTATTTGATTTGTTCGAAATTGAGCTTCACGGTGTTTTCATTTGTTATGCTTTCAATTTAATGACTAGAGTCTTAACTTTAAGAGTTAATACAATTATTAATCATTTCCCCCCTCATTTTCTTCTACAATCTTATCATTCTACATTATTTGTTTTTTAAAAATTTGGTTTTGTGGCTACCTTTAATTTCTTTTCTATTGGTTTGCCTAGGTCTCATTACCTATACCATGAGTTTTGTAAGCTTTTTTTAGATAAAGATTTTTAAAGAAACTATTTTGTTTTGTATTTAATTTTTGCATATTTTTTTATTTTATTTGATATAAAAAAGTTATGTTATGTGAAAAAAATAGTTATTTTGAAATAATATTTCTAATATATTCGGTCATGCATAATTGTTTTCCATTTATTTTATGCACTCGGTTTCATATATGTTTTTATTTTTATTATGTTTTATTGATTTTAATAAATATGTTTGGTGGACACAAACGAGTAAATATCTGATTTTACGAGATCAAACATCTTGATCTACATTTTTTTTTTCAATTTTTCCAGTTTATCTTTTAATTATTATTAATGATTTTTTTAGTTATTTATTTACATAGATGATTATTAGATGTTTCAATGAATTTTTTAATTTACATTTTTAATTTTTTTTATTATCAAAATAGCTTTGTATGTTCACCTATGAAGCACGGGTCAAATATCTCTCTCTCTCTCTCTCTCTCTCTCTCTCTCTATATATATATATATATATATATATATATATATAAATAAAGGTGAGCATCCATTCAAACAGTTTGATTTGGATCTAAAAAAGTCCGATAAAACTAAGTTTTTTTTTCCTTTTAAAATTTTGAACTGAATATATATAATTAGTTCGGTTTGGTTGATAATTTTTTAAAATCAAATAAGTTCAATTTAGTTAATAAAACTTTTAATTGAGCTATTGTTTTTTACAGGATTCGATTTAAAGAGCCTTTAACTTATAATGAGTTTTTTTTTTATATTTAGTTTTGATTTTTGAAATTAAAATCAAACCATGCTGAATTTTGTTTTAAAGATTTCTAACCAAAATTATCTAAAAAATTAAAAAAAAAACACTCATTTGATTTGGTTAATTCAAGTTATTTAATTTTAGGAGTTTTTCAATTCGGTTTTTTTAATTTTGATTTTTTGAGCTTAAATTCAACTAAACCATTTTTTTTAATTCCTAACCAAAATTACTCAAAAAAAGAAAGAAAGAAAAGAAATTCAAAACACATTCGATTTGATTAATTTCATGTTGTTTTTTAACCTTGATTTGCTCACCCCTAACTGCAAAACTGAAACGGAAATTGGCAGAGAGAGGAAAAACGAGAGAAAGAAGAGGGAATTCCAAAGACAACAGACTTCAAGAAACCAAAAACTAAGTTCATTTCTGTGTCCAAATAAAAATGTTCACAAACACTACTGTTATCCTGTCGAAATGATGGGCATGCATCTGCCGAAACAGCACAAGCATGCATTTCTTTAAATTTCTCTTCAAACACACCAAGCTCACAACCGTGGCTTTCCCATATATATATATATATATATATATATATATATATATAATCCTCAAATCGTTGTCTTTCTGAGCCTCTGCTGCCTTGCCTCTCCTCTCAAGTCACTCATTGTTCTTGTTTTTTCTCAGATGGAACTTCCTCTGCCTCGCCTTCCTTAGCTGATCCCTTCTTTATTTCATCCTGCAAAAGTATTAAAATGGCTAATCACAAAAGATAACATATAGGATGAGAAACTTATCGTAAGGTGTATGCTTACTTACTACCTCATCAAGCAAGGATCCAAGGGATTTCTTATCTTCTTCATTCTTTTCAACATTTTCTTCTGCAACCTTTTCTACGCCCTCTAGCTCAACGTCCACGGTTTCCTCCTTGGAAGGCTCGGGTACTGGGGCTGAGCCAGCATCATCCTTCAAGTCCTTTGGTGCGCTAGCACAGCCTCCCATGCTTGATGTTCAAATAGAGACTAAAATTCTCTCCCTTTCCTTGTTTGATTGTTGAAAGAAGAGAGAGAATGCTAGCTTTTTATCGATGGAGATGGCTTTGTTTTGGTCTTTACATATATATACATAGAGAGAGAGAGAGTGGGATCGATGCTTTTCATTTCTTTTCTTTGCAGTAGCTACGGCCAGCCGAGTTACTCTCTATGGCGTAGAAAGATTTTAGGAGTATTCAGAAATAGTTCTCGACAACTTGGGGCTGATAACTATATCGCAGGCTGTGGCTGTTCATTCTTATACATTGCACATAATTTATTAGCTGTGTATACTTCAAAAGACACGAACCATTTGCTACATTCTTCCTTTTCTTTTTGTTTGCTGTTTCTCCATTTCTGTACGTTTTCGAAGTCATATGTTCTTGGGTATTGGTTCTCATAGCTGTCTTGTCTAATCCAGGGTTTAACTCAGTTAAGAGCTCGGATCACTAGATTATTGGATTGATCCATAGGTCACTAGATTAATCTAAATCAATTCTAAAACAGTGTTATTTCAAACAAAAACTAAAAACTAAATTAAATTTTAAGTTGGTTGGTCACCAGATCGATTCTCTATATTAAGTCGAGTTTAATAAGTATAATTCTTCATTTTTATTCTCATGTGAAAACCAGCTCCTTGTAAATCAATCCTAAAACGATGTTATTTTGAACAAAAACTAAAAATTAAATAATCACTAGAGAGGGTTTTATTCGGGTTCAGTTGGGTTAATCGGATTATGATTAATATCCAAAATAGTTTAAAATGAAATCTGATTCGAATTAAGTTTTAGATTGATTGGTCACCAGATCAACTCGCTATATCAAATCGAGTTTAATAATTATAATTTTTAATTCTTGTTTTCACATGAAAACCTCTTCTTTGAAGTATAATATTATGGTTAGTGATTAAATTAGTGAAAATACTTGTTTTTTCGTGTCAGTTTTTGTTCTATTAAAAATCTTACTAAATTGTCATGCAATAAAAGGAGATAATAAAATTAAGATTAACGCAGAATACTTCATATATATATATATATATACACACATATATATATATATATGTGCATATATATATATATATATATATATATGTATGTATGTATGTCTATTGGCACTCATACAAAACAAGATCAGATAGATAAATTTGTTTAGAGGTTTGCATGTCACGTATGTGTAGTGTACTGAAAGGGAGAGAAAAGGAGCAATATGTGGAAGGAGCTGAAAAAAAAATCTTCAATCACTGAGTTAATGGATTAATATATTAATTTTCGGATTAATTTAGTTCATTATTTTTATTTGAAATAATATTATTTAAGTTTTTTTTTTTAATTTTTAATATCAAACTGATTAAGTTTGAATTAAATTTAGCTAAGTTAATTAAATTTAACCAAATTATTATCAAAACTAAAAAAAAATTATAACCTAACCAAGAACAAGTTTTTCATGGTAACATATGATTTTTTATAGTGAAGCAAACCAGTCCAGCAATTCGAGCAGTTTCTTGGTTGTCAATTAAAAATAAGTTTAGAACATGATAAAAATAGGGATTTAATAGTTTAAGCTGTTAGGTGAAATCTCAAGATATGATTTAATATTATTTTCTAATACATCCTCTTAAGTGAAAGTCCTTTGGACTTGAAACTTATACAGACCCACATTACATTGTACTTGATTTTTTTATCAAATAAATAGAGATGGTGAGATTCGAACTCTTGACCGTTTTGATCATCAAGGTTCTGGTACCATGTCAAAGAACTATCTCAACCTAATAGTTTAAGCTGTTAGGTGAGATCTCAAGATATGATTTATATTATTCTCTAATACTGAGATTGGTTATAGCATATTATCTAATATATCTAAAACATTTGGAAAATATTATGGTTAGTGAAG
>Ga0325405_1004598_pt1 | contig 14051 bp, 7 predicted proteins | sample PopdelMetagenome_21_FD_205663 | JGI IMG/M metagenome (GOLD analysis project Ga0325405, IMG submission 205663) | Populus deltoides microbial communities from Bellville, Georgia, United States - Xylem-Control-R2 | ecosystem: Host-associated > Plants > Phyllosphere > Stem > Wood/Secondary xylem... | reverse complement strand
GTCTCGGATTTTGTCCTGATCATGGATGCATTCTCAGAAGCACGACTGTTGCCTAGGTGGTGGCCAAATACTTTTTTGGGCCCCACACACACACACACAGACACACACACACACATATATATATATATATATAGTTCATCAACAATATTTGTGGCCAAATACTTATTTTGGATTGTGAGATCCTGATCACAGTGAATCTCATTCATTATGCTGCTGGTGTGCTGTAGGACAAATGGTATCATTTTTTTTTATATATAATCATATAAAAAATATATTAGAAAGATCATAGGGTAAAAAAAAAAACTGATATGCTATAACAGAAACAGAAAAAAAAAACAAAACAAAAAATAACTATATAAATTTTTTTATTACACTATAATTTAATGTCAAAAAAAATTTCAATAGCAAATGAGGCTGGCACAAATGATATTAGGCTTATTTAGATGTATAGTAATTATTGTTTTTTAAAAAGTTTTTCACTCGATAATATATTAATATAATATTTATTTTTTTAATATTATTTTTGACATTAACAAATCAAAATAATTTTAAAATATTAAAAAAATTTAATTTTAAATAGATAAAAAATAAAAAAATTTAAATATTTTCAAAAATATTTTTAAAACATAAAAATCAAAGAACATGCCATCATTTTTGTGCCATGCAATCAACCGACCGAGCAAATGAGGCTGCTGTAATGCCCTTGCATCCCCTCTGTGGTTGTTATTCTATCCTTCTATTTTTCTCGTATTTTCTTTAAATTAAGGGTCCCTCTAATAAAAACTTTTATAGTACTTAAATTGCTATTATTAATATTTACAATATTAGGAGTGCAATAGACAAGGAAAGAAAGGGAAGCGGGAAAGAGAAAATTACATTGAATCTTATTAAAAAACAATATGAATTCCTCTCTCTCGTATTTTCTCATTTATTATATCTATTTCTCTTATGTAAGTATTGATAGTTATAACTCGATAACCATAAAATTGACTATACTTTCTTTAAAAGTTATTTAATGCTTTTAATTAATCACAAAGTTTCTTTTCTTGTCTTTTTATTTAAAATTTATTGTAAACATCTCAAAATATTAATTATCATATAAAATGTCACTTATTTAATGTTTTTAATCAATAAGAATGGTTTTTATTTAAATATCTGATTTTTATCCCTATTTAATACAAATCAACAATAAATAAATTTTAATAAATATAATTAGATAATGCTTAACATGTACCTAGAGACTCTCATTAACTTTTCTCTCAAAGTAATAAAAAAAAAAGGAGTGAGATTGTGAGTCCTAGAGTCTAGTGTCAAGTCCAGGCCTACTCAGTTCTAAAAGTAGAAAACCTTGTATGTGCTACAAGATGGTCCTTGAAGCAATTTGAACACTAATAACTTTAGCTGGATATCAGCCATTTTCGATTCTCTCGTTGAACAAGGCTCGCTGGAGCCTATATGTGATGTGGTTTATGAACTTACATTGAACTTCAGAGTCTTCTTCCACTTCGTGGGCGTCCCTTTATCCAAGAATATATTAGTCCGATGTGTAAAATTTAAGATTATGAGTAACTAGTAAGCTTGATTTGGGGTTCGATATTTTCATTTCGATGATGTAATTTCAATCGTGTTTTCAAAAAAAGGTCTCAGAAAGAAGAAAGTATGCTTGTAATAGCGTAGATTTAAAAGAAAATGACAAGGAAAAAAAAGAAGAACGGATTCACAGCCTTGAAAAGATAGTCCAACTTCGAAAACCAAGAACACAAGCACTTCAAAAACACAGCACCTGCTGCGGGTGTGAGATACATGTTCTTTAAAAACGACTTGTAATTAATGGAAGATGAAAAGCACTAATTGATAGTTAACAATTGAAAGCATGATCAGCAGGAAACATTTTGATGTTGATGTTTCTTTCTGATCATGCTGTAAATGTTTTATTAATTATCAGTGGAAATTCAACTAGCAGTTTTGTGCATTATTACAAATCAACTCTAATCAACTTACCTTAAAGTGACTTGAGGTAGTGGTATGAAAACTTAATATTATCAAAACTTTAATCACTCTCATATAAGATTTGATTACTGTGAAAAATAACCACGATGTATAAGCTAGCATGCATGATGTTAAACACGAAAGGTATTCATGAAAAAGAGGACCTCGATCATTATAAAATTATTTTTTGGGTAGATTTTGTTCAAGTAAGTGCAATCCACACACAACCATCACTTGTCATTGACTTTCTTCACCATCACCACATTTGCCAACCAATTGAGATACATCACCTCCCGAATGACTCTGGCGGCAAGGAGTTTATTCACCTCCTCAATTATTGCCTTATGCCTTTCGCCCCTAAAATTTCTCTACTTCTGATGGATGGGGGAGAAGGTTGGGTTGATTTCAATTAATGTGTTGCCACCTTAAGGCAAATCCCGAGCATATCTGATCAATGCCCAAAAGCAAAGTTGGTGTTTTGGATGTTAAGAAGCTCTGTCAAAGCTTGCTCTTATCTTGGAGGTACCTTCTCAGAATAAAGTTGCAAGCCAAGTTTATATCAATGACTATATATAATGATCTGCTTAAGAGTCAGACATTCGAGATAAGTGGTGATGGTGATAGGGATCTTTAAGGCACCCTTCACCAACATGTCTGAACTTGCAATCCCAAAGAAAGGGTTATTCACAAGAGTTGATCTTGAGAGATTTAATTTATCCTTATTTGTGCCATCATATCACTGGAGAGGATGTTGATTGCACTGATATAGTCCATCAATACTCTATAGACACGATGATTGGACATGACCAGAGCATCTTCATAGGAAAAAACCATTCCTTTCCCATATTCTAGGGTAAATGTGATGGGCTCATCACATACGTTTGGAAAGCGGACACTAGTAAGAACTTCTCACATTTTTTCCACTTCTATTATCACCCTTTATAGAGGTGCCATCCAAGTTCATATTGATCTCAGGCAGTATTTAGTTGTGTTGGCTGGACTCATCTCTACCTTATTCGATACGGGGATCGTTTTTTACAAATTGTTAAATATAGACATTGGCTATCAACCACTTAATTTATTTATTCAAAGTGAAGCACTCTTCCCTATTGTGCTCCTTGTCCTAGAGGAACATAAAGAATTTCCTAAATGTGCGAGTGTTGGGAATTACCTTCATCGACAAGGGATAATGGACAAAATCTTTACCCATTATAAAGATAAAAACTTTAGTGATAGTGGTGTTGAGAGAAGTAGAGAACCTCTTAAGATATACCGAGCATCTATCCTGGAGCACGCGAACTCGTGAACCCATGAAAAGTTTTATAAAGGATCTTTCTCATTATATTACTATCCTAGATGACCAATTCTAAGCTATTTTACACTTTTTGCATGAGTTCCCTCGAGTCAACGAGACCATCATAGTTGTCCAGACTCATTTTTATAGAGAAGTAATCTCGAGGAATTCGAGTATTTAAAACTTGTTTGGGCAAAGGAGAGCCCCGTACTTTATGGGGGTTATAGGCATTTTCTTGGACAAGCTCAAAGACCAATCACCTTTTGATATTTTATCTAATGGGCTTTAGAAGCTTAAGGAATTCAGTGCGGAATAACAAGATTTGTAACTTACATCCACCCCGCGATAATAAGAAGTAGCGTATTGAGTACCCGTTCTATGTATAGGTATCACAATGATGCAAACGACCCCTTGAGGTACTTGTTGAATGATGAGGCAAAATACTCTTTTAAATGTCATTTTGCCCAAACTCCTCAGGGTAGAGTGACTCTCTTGGATGACGGGAGCGGTAGCAGTGTTGGGGCACTTAGTGTTACCAATGATGTCAAAACTTGCTAAGGTGAAAAGACTTGATTTTTCCTTTAGGTTGCCACCACTGCTTTAGTAACGAGTTGCACTTGATTAATAAGTTGCTGAAAGTCTGGCTGGGCAGAAGTGCCCATGATGATGGGAGCATCCATCACACATCCCAACCTTGGTATGTCTTGATTGTCAATCGTGAAATGGCTTGGAGATGTCAAAAATAAGTTCTCAAATAAATGAGGGTTTTTTTATCGTGTTCCCCATAGACAAACTAATTGATGATCCAAAATCCAAATACTAAGGAATAAGGTTTTTTGGTGATTGGATTATAGGTTAAGCACATGTTCATTCAATTAAATCCACTCTATATAATAAAGGAAGTTATTCTCTTGATGTAAGAATCCTGGTACCTATAAAAAAGTCTCATGCAGATGGATTTGGGAACCCTTAGATGCTTAAGTTATAATCATTGTAAAGAGAAAATGTAATAAATATGCAAATAAGCATTAAATCCTAAGAATGAAAATGGTATATATGTGTTGAGAATAAAAATTGTAAATCCCTTACTTGAATGATTCATGAGGTATTTATACCCCATTAATCTTGTCTTTTTGCTTGAAAGAGAGGGGTGTCGAGTCATCCCACCTTTGTAGTATTAATAAGGGATAAATATCTCTTACACATGCATTATTGACGAGAAATATCTTAAGGGTCTAGTTAAGAAATCCTAAGAAACTAGGTGTTAGGTCCAAGCCATAATTAACACAAGGCCCATGAGGCATTGTGATATGTAATAGGCCTAAGTGCATGGCCTAGACTCGAGAAGTGTCAAGTGTGAGCCTAGTGTTTGGGCCTAAGCATGGTGCCTAGGCCCATAGGTGACAGGGCAGGCTTTCTCCCAGGCTCAAGTGAGGGGGGGGGGTTGAGCCCACATGCGCCAGGTATGAGCCTAGGCTCAAATATGGTGCCTGAGCCTATATGCGCCCAGCTAAATGTTTAGAGCTTGAGTCTAAAAAAAATTAGAAGACCTTTTAGGGTCTAGGCTATCATTAAAATGGGCTTTGAGCCAATCCATTTTTTTTAAAAAAACACTGATAAATTATGATCCATTAAAACCCTTAAAAGTTTATTCCATGAGCCTTGACAAAATTTTCAGCATAAAACAAATGTCCAAGTTAATTATTCAACATAACAAGCCACTATATAAACACTATGAAATTCCATTAAGGCTGGTAACCATGCTCAATTAATGGAGACACAATAATTCCAATGAGTCATTTAAAATGATTAGAAGGAAAAGAACATTAAAGAGATGATAAATCAAAGGAAAATTACTTAGGTGTTTATTGAAACCATATATAAAGAAAGAATATAAGAGAAATAAAAGAAGAGTCCTGCTTAATAGACCATATAACAATCTTGCTTGTGCATGTGGCACCTATGTTTTCATTGGAATTATTATAGATAAGACTAGTTATGGACTCATGTTATGCTTGGGATGATTTGATTTTTCGCGACTCGGGCCATAGACTAGACCGAGTCAAATAAGTTGGATTTATTTTAATTAGACAATAAGAAAAATAAACAACGACAACAAATTGATCAAATTAAAAAAAAGTGCTCACAATAACCTGAGAAAAAATATATTTCCAAAAAGAGATAAATAATCATCCCAAGCATAATCCATTAAATATCGAGCTAAGTCAACTTAAGTTAACATGACAAATTTGTAACCTCGATTATTAGGATTGAGCCACCCCAGGTTATCCTGTTAAACCAACGACCCAAGACATGAGATTAGATAACCCGGTACAAAAGAAAATGAAGAAAAATCACAAAGCCCATTAAAAAAAAAATAATATCAACTAAAGTTAACTTTTCAAACTCGTGACCCACGTCATTAGACCAGAAGTACCCTATCTGAATAAATCATGAAACTCAATTCTCAATCAATTAAACATTGAAGGATGAAATTAAAAAAAGAATTTCAACTATACAAAAGGATTATAAACAAAAATAACAATTAAAAAAATAAGGATCAAAATTGAAATACAAAATAAATTTTATTTTTGATTGAATGGTGAAATTAAAAAGAAAAAATAATTTAACAACAGGACCCAAAAAATCAAAACAATGACGATTAAAATTCAAATAAGAAATACAAAAAGTATTTTGATTGTAGGGTGAAATTAAAATGAAAAATCAACTTCACAAAAGGCTCAACAAAACAAAATTCAAAAGAATGAGAATCAAATTAGAAAAAATAACTATTTTTTTTTACAAAAGAGTCAACACCAAAAATTAGAAATCAAAAGAATAAGAACCTAAGTGGAAATCTCTATAAATTAGAGGACAACTCTGAAAGTTTGCATGGCCAACACAAATTTTGAGGGGATAAGAGAGAAAAGAGAGGCGAAAAAAGCATCGTCGATGAAAAATCATGCCACCATTGATCACACACACTGCCCCAAAAGGAAGAGGATACATCAACATTTTTAATGACACGATGAAATGAAGATTTTGGTTACTAGGAAATGCCACATGCTCCAACCATGTTTTTTTTTTTTATTATTATATATATTTATTCAAATACCAAATTTCTTCTTGGCTTACCTGATAATAACAAAAAAAATCATTATGAAAATATAAAAAAGCCCTTTGAGGCTAGTTTTAATTATTTTTTTCTTCTAAGAATATTTTGGTCATTTCATTATTTTTTTCGCTATAGTTATACAAATACTAAATTGCCCTTCAACTGAATTGATAATAACAAAAAAAACCATTGTGAAAATACAAGAAGCCCCTTAAGGCCTTTTTTTTTTTTTTCTAAAGGCATTTTGGTTGTTTCACTGTGCTTTTGAAATGCAAAAAAACTTATTTTCCCTTGATCAATTTGACAATGACTATTGGGCCTTATGAAAGGACATCAACACCTCTAACAACCAGTTTTAAGTATTTTGATGGGACGGGCAAAAAGATGAAAACATAGTTTCAATAAGCAGTGTTTCACTCAAAGTGATAAATCTATTTTTAACGGGCCTAAAAAACCCTTATGACCCTTCTTCCTTAGACACATCTAAGAAAATAAGCATGCCCTAAATGGGGGCTTGATAGTATGCCAAGTCTCGGGATTGTTAAGTCTAATGCTAGCCAGACCCAGCCATGATTGAGCTTGGCAGTATGTCAAGCCCTAGGCACACCTATTAGAATATTCATCCTTCATTGGAATGCCAAAGAAATGACCCATTCTCCCTTGGCACGCCCAATGAAATAAGGTAGTGTGGGTCTGACAAACTTGCGAGACCCAACGTACTTGGACTTGGCATTCCACCAAGTCTAATACACTTGGATGTGACAGTCAGCCAAGTCCACGATAATATGGGTTTTACAAACATGCTAGACCCAAGGCACTTTGACTTGGCATTTATCCAAGTATAAAGTAACGTGGGTTTAGCAAACATGCTAGACTCAAGGCACTTGGACTTGGCAGTTAGCCAAGTCCATTGCACTTGAACTCGATAGTTAGCCAGGTCCACGATAACATGGGTGTGGCAAACATGCCAGACCCAAAGTACTTGGACTTGGCAGTTAGCCAAGTCCATTGCACTTGAACTGGATAGTTAGCCAGGTCCACGATAACATGGGTGTGGCAAACATGCCAGACCCAAAGTACTTGGACTTGGTAGTTAGCCAAGTCCAAGTAGTTAAGTGTAAGGTAATGCGTGTCTGGAAAACATGTCAGACCTAAGGTACCTGGAATTTGTAGTTAGCCAAGTCCAATGTAATGACCATCCTCATTTGGGTCTAACCTTAGGGAAGAACTCAGCCTCCATGAATTTAGCTACATTTGATGTCTTGGACTTTAATCTCCTCATACCTTTTAGGTATATTTATCCCTCAAACATTAATATAGATGTAATGAATATTTATCCCTCATTAAATATTAGCAAGGTAAGATTACATCTTTTAAGTGTATTCCAAGAACCCAATATATTTCCATCAAAAATTAATATAGATGTAAGGGATATTTATCCCTCATTAAATGCTATCAGTAAGATTACACTCCAGACCCTCCTCTTCACAAAAAAACAAGATTTATAGACTATAAATACACTATAAGACCTTTAGAACAAAGGTTCACATTCTTCATTTTATACTGCATATATATTTTTAGAGCATCTTTCTCTAGAATATTCTTATATTTTCTCTCTCTAAAAAGATACTTATTTAAGCATCGAAGAGTCCCCACCTCCACTAAAGAGGATCTTTTGCAGGTATTAGCCACAAGCTATCTTGGCTTACCAAGCACCAAGTATAAGCTATCAACTATGTTGTTATTCATTTTATAATATATATATATATATATATATATAATAAATAAATAAAATAAATGCAAGGAAGTATACCTAAAGCAAGCCTAAAAAGGAATGCCCCAGCCTAATGGTGGAAGATCAGAATACCAAGTGAAGTTGATAGGCCAAAATAATAATCCAAGGGTTTAATTGATAAAGCCCATTAGTAAAAATGTTTGTTTTTGGTGTTTATAGACTCAATTGGAATTTTCAAAGGTTTAATTATTTAATTAAGGGTTTAATTGCAAGGGAAATAAAAATTTAGAAGTCAATTTTGATGTCAATTGAAATAATTGAAGTAATTGAAGTTTAAGGACTCAATTAGAAGCTTAAAAAGTTTAAATTAGCCAAATTAGGGATTTAGTTGCATAAAATTCAAAGTCTAGTTAGCAAATATGGGATTAATTGAACTTTTTGTGAACCTAGAATCAATTTGCAAAATGCGCATATTTTTAGGGAGTAGAATCAGGAGAAATCAGGGGTCAAATTGAAAAAAATTAAAATTTTAATGGTCATTTAGGGGCCTATAGAAAAAATCAGAAATCATGGACCAACTTGTAGAAGACACTCAAAATTGAGGGTGACAAATGAAGTTGACAAGGACACAATTGCATGAAATTAGAAAGATAGAGGGAAATTAAGGGTAAAATAAAACAAAATCAGAAGATTAGGGATCAAATTGAACGTAGGCAGATCCCAAATAAAAAAACCCTAATATATAAGAATTAGTCAAAACAACACCATTCAAGGTACTATGCTTTTTCTTCTTTAGTTTTTTGGCTTATCGAGGGCGGATTTTTAGACAACTGAATTTGATGTTTTCGACCACCCTAAAGGTTGCAATCACCATCATTCGACTGAGAAAAACCCCTTTTACAACCCCATGTCTTTAACATCAAATGTTTATGTCCCATGTTTTTCATGTATTTCCACAACATCTTGTTCCTAGTTAGCCAAGACCACAGTTTCAGACATCACACTGTTTAAGTAAGAATTTTCAAACATTTGATTGTGGATATACGAACCTCCAAATGAAGTAAGAACGTGTCCGATTGAAAGGCATGCACCCCCTCTACCATGTCCAGGTGGTCTCAGCTTTGACAAGAACACTCATTTATAGAAGAACATTCAATTTTTTCATCTGCTCCCACTTAGAAGCCTTTAGAAGGTTTACATCAAGGATTTAAAACCCTTCTTTCTAGATCCAAAGGCAGAAAACACCTCACCTTGGTTCCCAAACTCCCTACAAAACCACCTATAACCAAAACCAGTAGCTCCATGGCAAAACCAACTAGGTTTTAGTCTGTTGGAACGCTAGGAAACCATCAAGAAGACCCAAATCTTCATATAAAAGAAGGAGTTGAAGAACATAAAAGGAGAAGAAAAAACAGAGAAAAACATAGGAAAAAAGGGGAAAGGAAAGAAAAGGGAGAGAAGAAGAAAAGAACTTAGGTTAAGATGCAAGAGTCCTATCCAGAAGGATATAGAAGCTTTAGCTTTGGTCTAAGGAGGTCTAAAAACAAGAAGAAAGGTATGCAATACCAAGAATCGATTCATATTTGGATTTTCAAAGCTAAGAAAGTATACACATTCAAACTTTGAAAGTGGAGTCCATAAGGCCTACTGGATCCTTTTCTTACGTTCAATACGAAATCTTGAATGCCTTAATATGCTCTTGATTGTTTTTTGTCATTTAATTCCATGGAACCTTAGTTTAATGGATGCCAAAAGTGGCAGCAAAGGAGTAGGGGCACTTTCTGTTAATGAAAGGATAGCCCTGCTTCTAGGTAGTTGGTATGACCTTTTAAAGTGAAAATGGTTAGATTTTGAAGCTTATTTTGTTAAAGATTGCCTTTTGTTTTGAGTTGGTAGCTTTTAGGATTGAAAATCAACGTACTTTTTAAGTTTTTGGGTTGTTTTGTTATTTCTTCGGCCATAATCACATTCATCACCAAACGTGTGGTTTGTGGGGATAAAGAGGACACGCTTTAGAGGCCAAAAAAGTCATTCTTAGTGCATTTTATCTCTAGGCATTTCTGGGTAGCTTTCCTGGGTTTAGGTAGATTCATCTATTGAATCTTGCCTTACGTGCTAGTCTCAAAGCTTTTTTGGCTTAATTTCCAGTTCACATAGGTTCTCCCATCATTGTTGATAAGTAATCTAGGAGTTTTTTTTGGCATCAATAACAAGTTTTAATGGATTTAAATCCTAGGATTTTGGTTTCAATTGAAACCTATTTTGGCAAAAATTGCATGATTTTGTCGATCATTGAAACGGATGAACCCCTCATTCTTGATCTATGTAGGATTACGCACAGAACCATTCCTTCCTTTGTTTGAAATCAGTTGTGGATTAAGAATTACATTTTATGGAGAGATGAAGAACATTCTTCTGTTTGTTTTGTTTTTTCTGCTTTGATCTGATTTGATTGAAAAATCTTTAAGTTTTTGTGTTTTTGCCACTTTTGATCTATTTTGGTCTTGGTTTATTTTGTGGGTTTGTTTCTAAGTTGACTCGGTCTAGTCAACCTAACCGAGTTAACTTGACCATTTCAACTCGGTCGGGTATGTCTAACCGATCAACCCAGACCACAATAATAAGTAATGATAAATAATAATAAAAAAGAGGACAAAGAAATAATATAAAATTAAAAAATCAGTTTTTTTTTCCTTCTGTTTTGTTTAGTTTTTTTTTTTGTTTAAGGATATGTTCCGGAAAATTCCTTTTAACTTTCAAGCATATTTTTATTTCAAGAAACCTATAAATAAAAGAAAAGTGTTTTTTGGGTGTTGCACATGGTCAAATCTCTTAAAAATATATATGAAAAATCATATTGTTTAGTATTTTCATACGAAAACAAAAAATATGTGTGTGTTTTGATATGCATTTTAGGATTTAATAATAAATTTATTAAATCCATGAGAATTTGACTAATATTTTAATAAATCATTATTTTTTAATTCATGATAATTAATGGTTAAAAATCTTGGTATAAAACACAGACCTACAAGTGAGGCTGGTATTTGAAATATCAAGATTTGACCAAAAAATTTTCATAGTTATTCTAAATATTCACCAATTTTAATCAAGAGTATTTTTCACTATAATACACAAATTACAAAGAATCTTTTTTCTAATAATTTATTTGGGTACACGAGTTCATAATAAATTCTTAACACCAGATTTATTCATACAAGTAAATCTCAATCCTAAACCTTCAAACCACATCAAACCATACAAAACAACTTATCTCAGGTAGGGTGCGCTAAGAGTGCTAACACCTTCCCTAGCCACAACCAATCTCTTACCCTCAAATCTCTAATAAAATCAGTACATTCGGGTTTCCTAGCGATCCTGAACCAAACAACTAGGTGACGACTCCTTCGGCCCCTACTTGCCTTTCGCACACTTGCGACAAACTACCTTAATTAGGAAGAATAGATAAAATTGTTAGGACCAATTGATTAACAGATTATCTAACCTGATAGTCTTATTTCTAGACTAGTTGGATTTTTAAGACTTCATCACAAAATTTCAGTAAATAGTGTTTCACTCGTAATTTAATAGTGTTTCACTCGTAATTTACAGTGAAAAAACATCATGTTTTAAGTGATGTTAGTAATGTATGTTTCATATTACTGTACTTTAAAACATAATTGTTTTAGAACTTTTATTTTATCTAAATAAAGACAGAAGAAGGGGCAGAATGAATGGTAAATATTTTCTATAGATTCACAAATATAACTTCAAATCTCATTAATTGAAGGTTAATTTCACTTGATACGAGTTGAGTATCGAGCTAACCTTCCTTCATTACTCACCATCTAGGTTTATAATTTTTTTTTAAAATATTTTTAAATTATTCTTACAAGGTTAATAACGTCTTAATTTCATCGGTATATTTTAGAGAGTTAAAAAAGAATTACTTCAAATAACACTACCGCTTATATGTCAAATTTGTTGAAGAAATACCGATAAAGAAAAAAATTCATCAATGAAATGACATACGGTTTTTCTTCCAATGATATGTTATATTCATGATTGAAATACCAACAGAATGAAGCGTGTAAAAAAAATTTTGGCGTGTTTTTTCCGTCAATAAATCCATCGGTAAAATTATTATCGACAGATCATAAATCACCGACAAGAGTTTTCTGACGGATTATTTATGTCCGTGAGACCATCAAAAAATTTATACCGACAGACTATGAGTATAAATATTAATAAAAAAAATTATGTCAATAAATCTAAAAATTATGGTATTGTAATCTCATGTTTCACCTATCTCTTTCATCCTAGTTGCTTTTATTACTTCTGTTCTAGGAAATATTCAAGACATTAATCTAAAGATAATTTAAAAATGGATAAGTTGGGGACCTAAATGTTATCTTTATTTATAAAATCCCTACCAGAAATTCGCTAAATAGCAACGGATTTACCGACAGAATATTTCTGTCGGTAATTTAAGGTTGAAATTACCGACGGAAACTGTTCCGTCCGTACTTCAGTCGGTAACTACCGATTGACAATGTCCGTCGGTAGTTACCGACTGAATTATGGATGGAACAATTTCCAAATTAAAAAAAAAGCGAGTCGCTTACGTGGAGGTTTTGGCGGGGTTATTTTTACTGATGGACTCACCGATAGATTCAAAACGACAACCCGTACAGTGACGTGATCGGTTCATCTTTTAAAATGTCGACGAAATCACTGAGGGATTTGAAATGCCAGATCCGTATGGTGACGTGTCGATTTTTCCGTTAGAATCACTGACGGCATCACAGACGACGTTTCCGTCAGTGAAACCGTCGAAAAAGGTTAATATATGTCCTCTCTGTCGACCTTGTCCTCCCCTATTTCCCCTTCTTCTTCCTAATCCCAACTCTCTCCATCTGCAAACAACCAGCCCCCCAAACAAAAATCTCCCTCATCTCAGCACAACAAGTTATATTTTTTAAAGTTTTGCGGTCACAGCATCCGTGTTCTGATTTACCGATGGATTTTATCAATTTTTGTAAGTAATTCTATCTTTTTAAATTTTAATGTATAATTAAATGTCAATTTTATTGTTTTTTTAGTATATGTATTTTGTTAGTAGATGTACATGTTTTATTGTTATTTCTCAAACAAACTTGTAGTATATATATTTCTATACCTGTTATGGTTTGTTTTAGATTTTGTAAGATTGTATTTGTTTGTAAATTGTTAAAATTTTATGGAACTACTGAATTACATGTGCTGTTTTGAAATAATTAATAGCTTGCTTAATGAGTCCGTTTAAAGTTTTATCAATGGTATTGCGGAGTGGTAATTTCCATAAATTTATATATATTAATTTGTATGGATGTTGATAAATGATAATGAATATTTAATATTTATGAGAAGTTGTGATTGGTTTGTTGGAGTGGTAAAGTAATATTTTTGCAAGTTTATTTACCTAACTTAGTTAATTAATACATGATTTCATCATAATTTTATAGAGATTCGATATAAGTCATGGATGATCGTTCATAGATGTATCGAGATTCACCCCAAGGATTGCGGAGGATTGATTATTGTAACGGGGTTCAGGGTTTTATTAATTTCACAACATCTATTCCCAGAAATTTTACTGGAGGCGGTATTAGGTGTCCATGCAGGAAATGTTAAAATAAAAAATATCTACATCCAGATGTTGTAATGATGCATCTTCTACATAAAAAGTTTATGGAGAATTACCAGTGTTGGTATGCACATGAAGAAGTATTTGTTAGTAAGAGGAGAATGAGAGAAACGGTGGTTGGGTCTACTTTTAGTGCTAGCAACATGCATGAAGCGGCAAATGACAACACTAATTCTTACAGAAATATGGTTATGGATGCAATGAGAATGAATCAAGGTAATGTCAGTCAATG